>Ga0209450_10000441_pt1 | contig 21318 bp, 6 predicted proteins | sample FrelakmetLWP11LW_FD_187149 | JGI IMG/M metagenome (GOLD analysis project Ga0209450, IMG submission 187149) | Freshwater lake sediment microbial communities from the University of Notre Dame, USA, for methane emissions studies - LWP11 LW (SPAdes)... | ecosystem: Environmental > Aquatic >...
CCTGATCCGGCAGTTGCCAGTGCTGTAACTGTACCATCAGCTGCTCCATTGCATGTAACATTTGTCTGTGCTGTTATTGTCCCGATAAGATTGTAAATGACCACATCAATAAAGACAGAGCCGGAACATGTAAAACCATTTTCAACCGTCGCAGTGATCTTTCCGGCAGCTCCAAGACCCCACCTTACTGTTACAAAATTATCAGAAACCGTACCTCCACCGGTTATGGATCCGCCGATTACTATCCAGGTGTAGGATGCATATGTATTTGTAAGAGTATATGTAATTTCAGAATTCGAGCAAACGTTCAGTACAGGACTGTTAAATGCAGGTATCGGTACAGGATGAATTGAAACGGTATCCACAACAGAAGATCCGCAATCATTCCCAATCAAGTCTGGTTTAACAGTATTTGCAACAATAACACCCTGGGGAACAGCCAGATTCCATTGAACGTCGATTACATTTGTGTCAATCGGCGTAAGGATAGTACCGTTTGTAACACTCCATGAGTAGGTTGCAGTAGGATAATATGTGACAGAATAAGTTTTTACTTCTCCTTCACAGGCATCAGAATACCTCAAGGTAACATTATTAAAAGTAGTACCACCTTTAACCATAACCATCTGTGAGGTATCAGTACATCCATTTCCATCAGTGACAACCAAACGAATATTATAGGTCCCGTCCGGCATAAGGTTGTTGAAGAATGGTGTTTCCTCAGTGCTTGTACCAGAGAAGTGGATGAATGGGAAAACCAGGTCAAAATACATATAAGGTTCTGCACCTGCTTCAAGCACATCCCAGTAATAAGAATATGCCCCGTCACCACCAATAACGTCTGCAGAATATAATGCAAAAGGCGCAGCTAGGTCACAGCTGTTCAGCGACATGCTGTTGATATTAAGTGAAGATGAAATTGTTATCGTTATATTTCTTGATGCGGAATTTCCATATGAGTCAACAGCAGTAAGTGTAACCACTGCGCTTCCCTGATCGCCGCAGTTGAAAGTATTTGGTGCAACTGAAAGGATTATTGCTCCGCAGTTATCAAATGAACCATTATTAACATCTGAAGGAAGAAGTGTTCCGTTACCGGTAGCATCAAGCACCAGATTATAAGTCTTTACATTCACCGTCGGACTTAAAGTATCAAGAACAGTAACAAGTGAATTGCAGGTTGAGAAGTTCCCGTTTGCATCAGTTGCCGTAAGTGTTACTGATTCAGGTGCGCCGATATCTGAACAATTGAAGTTAGTCTTGCTCACAAAGAATGATAATGCAGAACAGTTATCTGTCGAACCGTTATCAATATCTGCTCCTGTAAGGGCAGCAGATCCGGTACCATCCAGGTAAAGGTTGATATCCTTGCAGACAGCTGTTGGAGCCATTACATCCTTGGTAGTAACTATTACAATAATACTGTCAATGTTGCCGCTTGTATCCTCAGCATATACCTTCACATTTGTTGTGCCAACCCCCAATATTGCAGCTCCTGCTACAGGATTCTGTGAAAGTAAAATTGATGCTGCCGGAGTGCAATTATCCGATACAAGAAGTCCGGTCAGAAAATCGGGTACCAGCGCCTGGCAACCGCCGTCAAGATTGATGGTAGGATTTGCGGGAGCGGCAATCACAGGATCAGTTACATCAACAACAGTAACATTAATGTTGGATGTTGCAACATTACCTCCAAGGTCGGTGGCAGTAATTGTCACTGCTGTTATTCCGGTGCCGATTATAGTACCTGCAGCAGGCACCTGGCTGGTTATTATGCTGCCGGCGGCCGTACAATTGTCTGAGAATGTTGCAGCAATTGCCGGCATTGTTGCCTGGCAGCTTGCATCAGCATTCAGTACCGGTGGAACAGGAAGGGTTATTACAGGAGGAATATTATCATTTACAGTAACATTAAAGCTGCATACTGCCTGGTTGCCAGCAGCATCTTTAACTGTGTATGAGACATTTGTTACTCCTGAGTTGAATGTATAAGTACCAACCTGGTTTATGCCAGTCAGCGGTGAGGATGCAGTTGTCGCACCTGTCATGACCCAGGTAAGAATATCTACAGCGCAGTTGTCAGCTACTGTTGCGTTCGGCACTGCAACAGAGGCAGTGCAAACACCCGGATCAATATTAGTGGTTATATCAGATGAACAGGTGATGGTCGGATTAACGGCATCACTAATCGTTACCAGAACGGGAGTCCGGGCAAAACTTACACATCCTGCATTTGATTCGGCATAATATGTAGTATTGTTGACCAGGACTGTTCCAGCCGGCAGAAGTGTTCCACCTGTTGCAGCATCATACCAATCAACAGTACATGCCGGCGGAGGTGTGGCAACAATATTTGCCACGGTCGCACCAGTACAGAAATTCTGTGGCGATGGAGCTGCAGGTTCATCAGGAGCAATAAGGAAATTAATTATGACATTATCGGTTGACTGACAAGAACCGTTGCTTATTGTCCAACGTAATGTGTAAACAACGCCATTGAGACCAATGAACTGACTTGTGGGGCTTGTCGGGCTAATGAAGTTTCCGCCCGATCCGCTGACAACGGACCAGAATCCCGCACCTACTAGCGGAGTATTGGCGGCAAGAGATGCTGTAGTGATACCGCATATTGCCTGGTCCGGTCCTGCATTGGATACCGTAGGTTCAGCATATACAGTTATCGGAGTTGCGTCAACCGTACCTGTTTGAGTACCATTGTTATATTTAAAGTCTGTCAGAGTATAAACGCCGGGAACAGGGGTTGGCAATGTATATGGAACCATTGCAGAAGTTATAGTAACCGGCGGCTGCACTGCTGCTCCGATCTTATAAGTAAGAGTATAATCAAATGCCGGTGCCGGAGTTGAGAATGTAACAGGTATTCCGGCAACCCCACAGACTGGTCCTGAGGGCGTAAGCTTGGCACTCGGAATGAGGTTGCTGACTGAGGCCAGGGTATAATTGTCAGAACCTGAAGAGCTCAGCAGGTTGGTTGATGATGCTGTTCCATTGTAATTATCTCCCGTGGATGTGGTTGGTATTTCAATCCATGATCCAGTGTCATATTTTGACAATCTCATGGCCGATAAGCTTCCTGCCACAAGTGGTGTTATATCACTTGTCGGTGTCCAGTTAATGTTCAGAATTGACTGATTGCCGGCAGATGCTTTTACATTCCAGAATTCCAGAGCACTTACAACTATAAGAGGTGCAGTAAAACTGGATGAAGTGCTGTTCGGACTCATGTACTCTGCAGACCAAAGTACAGGACCGGATTGTGTAGAGGAAATCTTTAGTTTGTTTCCAAGAACATTCCCGGGTCCGGTTATATATTTACCAATCGGGAAAACAAAATTTTCATACTGATTTATCTTCTTGATCAATGGGCCATTGACGAATGAAGAAGAGCTTCCTCCGGCAGGAGTTACGCTGTTTATTAATGTGTTTGTAATTGTCAGAGTACCGGCAGTGCTTGTATTGATCAATCCACTGGTAAGCAGCAAATTACCTGATACTTCCACTGCACCTCCATTGTTGACTGTCAACCCTGAGTTATTCCTGATCTCGAAATTATTTAAAGTACTGGTTCCGGTAAAATCACCCAGTGCACCTCCGATTGTCTGGGCAGCAGAACCTGCAAAGGATACTACTGCTCCCGCCCCAGTACCGCTGATGAAAACTCCCGTATTATATCTTTCGAACGTTCCTTCAATGGTAAGCTTGCGATTATATTCACTGTTGTCAACAACAGGTCCGTCGATAAGAAGCTGGGTGCAGATCGTAATATCCTTATTAGGAAGTATACGGGTCCCTGTTCCAGTAAAATGAAGTTTTGGAATCTCATCATACATATCAGCGACGATCGTATAAATACCTGTTCCACTGTATTCTAAGGTGGAATTACTTGCACAACTGAGAAACGCAGTAAAGACACCTGCAGGAAATGATCCTTGTTCAAGGTATAAAGTTCCGCTTCCGGTTACTGTGCCAAGGTTATGGCCAAAGAATGGTGAAACAATACGGAGCTTATTATTTATTGTTGTTCGGTATGCTATGCAGTTATTTGCATCTGCTGTTACTTCATGGTTTATGATAACTATAAAACCGTTCGGACCTCCTGGCGGGCAGGGATATGGATCTCCATTCGTCTGTGTCCATATTAAATTATTGCTCCAGTTGCCGTCCTGGTTGCTTGTATATTCAGGAACATTTGAAGGGAAGGCAGAGCTGATCCCGGCAGTGTATTCACCACCCAGGTTATTTGATGATGCATAGTTAAAGGTTATTGTATTCAAAGCCGGGTCTACACCTGCAGTCTTAACCCATGTAGTTCCGGGTACAATAAGTCTGGCAGCCTGATAGGTAGCTTCCTGTATACCAATTACATCTTCCTGGAGATAAGATGTAACAAGAGATCCGTTCAAACTTGTGACTCCCGAACTCTGAACTGCCCAGTAATAATCAAGTGCATTACCCGGATCTATAACACCAGGGTGCTGACTGTTTACATTATTTACACGGACATAACCAATGGAACCATTAGCTGTTATGGTCAAAGTTGCCGGTGTATATTTGGTACCTGTACCAAGAGGAAAGAGGAATGCCGGAGAAGCACCTGAATTAAAGAATTTCCTGAAACCTCCATTGGAATTGACACCATCGGTTATTATCATTTTTGAAGCACTGAAAGGTGCTCCCTGCAAAAGACTGTTGAGTCCGAGTGTCAGCAGGTACTGCTGAATATTCAGGATACCGGATGTCATTGTCAGGTCTTCCTGGAGTGAAATATCAGTTTCGGTTTGTGCACCGGCTGCGTTGTTCAGGGTAAGACGGGCAAAAGCGCCGGTACCCGAAACATGCTGAAGAGATGTACCGTTCAGAAGGACACCACTCCCCACCGAATTATTATCGGTGTAGCTTGCGTTATTAACAATATCGCCCTTGACATTAACAGCATTGGCCCCGCACATAAGGCTTCCTGATGAGATTGTCAGGTTCCTGTTGGCAGTTACAGAGTTGTTCAGAGTGAGAGATACTCCCGGGGTTACAAGAAGGTCATAGAAGGTAGTTACACCTGTAAGAGACTGATTACCAGCGTAAGACGACCCATTTGAAGCGGAAAATGTAGTCAGATTCGTTCCTGCAGAATAACCTGCTGCACCTGGTGTATTTGTAAAATTGCCATTAAAAGTGATGTTGATATTATTTGAATTCAGAACACTGTTGGCATTTATCAGCATGTCGCCATTAACGGTAAGCGGACTGGTCAGAAGTCTGACAGTGGCTACCTGACCTGCTGCACCGGTGAGTGTGAGGTTATAAAGAGGTATTGTCGCATCCAGGAAATAATTCTGAGCCCCTGAACCGCTTGTGGCAAATATAATCGTTCCTCCTGTTACTGAGCCGGTCTGAGGTCTGATGTAAACATCCCCAAAGGGAGAAGAAGGTGTTATTGTGCCGCCATTGCCACGGATAATTGTCATCGTTCCGCCTGACATTGTAAACTCGCTTCCGTTATTTACAACTTCGAATTTGGCATTGGTATTTACGAAGTTGCGTCCGTTAATTGTAAGAGAGCCTCCTGACTGGAAATATTTCAGGATACCTCCTGCATTGGAAGGATTTCTCCGTACCTGTCCATTGACTACAAGTAAACCTCCCTGGATATTTATGCTTGATGACCCCCCTCCTGAATATTCAATGTCATTGTTGTTATTTGGGGCACCAACCTGACCAATATAAACTCTTCCGTTTATTAAAGTCAGGCTTCCATTTAGCAGTAGGTCTCCGGAGTCGTTGTTTATATTTCCAATCAGTATATTACGGTTTCCGGTGTTGCTTGGCAGATTGACATAAAGTCCTGCTGTTGCAGGAATGGTAAATGGAGTCGTTGTTGAAATAGTAAAATCACTGCCGGGATCTGAACGCATATACCTGAAGGTTCCGTTTTGCAGGAACAGCCAGTTATCAGTTGGTGTTGTAAGTGTTCCTCCGATGTTCAGAGTAAGTGTGGTAGCCTGGGATGATCCCTTGTTGATAGTAAGTGTGGTTCCCTGAAAATCCATTACGGGTGTACCTGAAGTATTCGTTATGCTCGCTGAATTTGGGCCAAAGAATGTAACTGCAATATTTGTAAAATCCACTTTAGCCTGAGTGCCGGTTCCATTAGTGAGACCATTTGTATTGTTGATGAGACTCCCGCCTATGGACATTGCCTGGCCGGTAGCACCACTCCAAATGAATAAAGCAGACTGCGTAGCCACTTTAACATTACCTTCAATAACAAAGTTTTCAGCAGTAGCACCGTTATTATACCAGATAAGGGCGCCGCCCTGTATGTCCATATTTCCTCTTACGGTTATTGTTTTGGCTACTGCAGCCACAGGGCCCGGGTAAGTTGTGCCCCAGCTCGGACAGAACCAAGAATCTGCATTCTGGCCTCTTGTTATGAGGTTTCCATATATAGTAATATCTCGATTGGGGAACATGACGTTGGAACCTCCCAGGGGTGATAAGATGAGATTGCCGTAAGTTGCCACATTCGCAGGCAGGTAGAATTCTCCTCCGGGGGCCGGATTGGTAGTATATAATTCCGTCGTTCCCATATTCACGTTATAGTCAGTGAAGTCTCCAGATGGGAAGACGTATGTTGAAGGACTTGTAAAGTTTGTAGTCACTCTGAAGTTACCATTCCCATTAGGATGGGTTATAACCCTGCTGAAAATTGAGCTGGGATTAAAGCCGACATCAAGAGCAGAGCCTTTTTCGATCTGAAGAGTGGCACAGCCTACACTACCTGTATTGGCAATTGTATTGTTGGTTGTCAGATATACACTGTCCTGTCCGCCAATGATTACAATGTCGTTTGCTCCCGGAACTACTGCCGGAGGATTATCCACTGTGTGGCTTGTTAATGACCATGTACTTACATTACTCCATAGTCCTGTTTGCCGGCTGTAAAACGTTTTTGGTGTTCCAAAAGGATCTGTAGGATTATCATCTCCGGCGGTATATTCGCCATCAATAAAAGTGGCATTCTCCAGAAAGTTTCCGCTTCCGGGCTCTCCGATAATGTTAGCGGTCTCATCAACATCATCCGAATTACCTTTAGTCCAGCTGCTGGTCGCTGAATTGTACCGTGCAGCAACATATTCATTTTCGGAAACTGTTCCACCAGTCACGACATTGCCGTCGGCATATGTATAACCGTGAGTAACTGTTGCTGTCCCAAGGGTAAAGCCGGAAGAAACCACCCGCCAATAATACGTAAGGCTTCGTCCTGAAGTTGTCACATTGGGATGAGCATAGTTAACGGGATTAATGGTAACAGATCCATAATTCGATGGTGCTGCGCTGAATCCTATAGATGCGGGCGTATAACTTGCAACTCCAACCGGGAAATTAAATACGGCCGGAGAAGCAAATACTTTAGTTACTCCACCATCGCCATTGTTTCCTGCAGTTTGAATATACCTTGTGGCAGTTGTTCCGGACACCGAAGCTGATGAATCAAGTTTAAGATTATAGGTTCCGATATTGAGAAGCCTGTTCTGAAGGAATGTCAGCGTTCCCTTAACTGTCATATTTGCCAGCAGAGACACAGGAGTTACATTGGTATTGTTCAAATCAACATTTCCGAAAATTCCATTGCCGTCAATTGTTTGAGGTGCAGCGCTGTTCATAACAATTTTTCCTGCTCCCTTATGAACACCTGAATTAAATACGCTTCCTGCTATATTGATTGTATTGCCATTGTCTTGCAGGATTCCGCCCACAAGCCTGAAATTGCCTGCATTATTAATAATTATCCCTGAAGTCCCGGCCATATTAACAGAAACACCAGCGGGTTTGTCAATAGTAAAATTATTAAGTGTCTGAGCAGCATAAAGAGAAAACTTCTGTGTTCCTGTTCCATTCAGTTTTGTGGTATTGGATCCGGAAGTATATGTTGTCCCTGCTGCTATCATAAAATCACCTCCGATCGTTACATCGAGGTTATTGGCAGTAAGGACTCCAGATGATACTGTCAGATCACGAAGCACAGTAATGCCATTTGTATTCAGCTGAACTGAGGCTGAACCGCTTGCCCTGTTGATAATCAGGTTATTGAACTGGGCTGTCGTATTGATCAGATAATCTGCATCATTTGCAGGAATTGATCCGGTTGTAGGAATAATCTCAACAGTGCCACCGGTAACATTTATATCTGATGCAGAGCATGCTACCTGGAATGCATATGTTGGCGAAGTTGCTCCGCACACATCATATATCCTTATTGTACCTCCTGACATTGAGTACCCATTGGCTCCGCCGCTATTTGTTATGCTGAATGATCCTGCAGTTCCGTCAACTCCATTGGCTGCCCTGACATTGTTAAGAGGAGCGTTTCTCAGACCGTCAGGTGTAAAAACAGTTGTCGTTCTCTGGAAGCGTCCTCGAAGCAGAAGTGTTCCTCCTGTCTGTGTGAAAGATATGAGACTGTTTGGCGTGGAAGATGAGTGGAATTGTTTTGCATCCACGATCCCTCCGTTCTGTATGAACTGGCCGGGTGCATAGTTCCAGTAAATTATTCCGCCAGATTCCCGCGTGGAGAGATATCCATCATTGATCAGCAGTTTCCCTGAAACAGAAAGACCACAGTAATCTCCTGTTGCATTGATTCCCATTGAAACATTATCAGGAGCTGCAACTCCATAAGCACCATTGACTTCCATGTAGTCATCAGCGGTAGATAATACTATCACACCACCACCATCGAGCAATAAAGCTCCGTTGGATGGTATGTAAAAATCACTGGAAGGAGGTCCTGCTACTGCTCCTTCAGTTAAGGATGGGATAACTGAAAGTCCCTGAAGAATAAGTGTTCCGTTACGTATCCAGATTGCTTTTCTGACATTCGGATTAGCATTTGTAGCAGGCGCAAGAACCTCAGCTTCCGAGGTATTCGCTCCAAAAATTCTGAAATTATTGTAAGCTGAGGAATATACTGTAAGTTTAAATGTCTGACCGCTTCCTTTATCTACCACCAGGTTGTAAAAATCCGTCTGACCATTACATGTAAGAGTTTTGTCGCTGAGTCCATTGAAATAAATACTGGCAAAACCTGTAGTCGGACCATTAATGATTGGCGGAAAGCTGTTATAAACAGGATACGGAAGGTTTGTAAGTCTGACAACACCATTATTTGTAAAATCTCCAAATACCTGGATCCTGTGTGATTGGAGTTCATAATAATTTATAAACCCTCCGGTTGTTCCGTTTATTCCAAGAGGTGATACCTGCGAATTGGTCACACCGGTACCTACCGTTATTGAACCGGTGTTATCAACTGTAACATTCCCATTTACAACAAGCTGGAGCCGCTGTGCAGTTGCGTCATTTACCTGCAAGGTACCCTGTCTTACATTCAGGTTACCGTTAAGGGAAAGATTCGCTGCCTGAATTACAGTGCCAGCAGTTCTGATTGAAAGATGATAGTAGGTCGTTTGTGCAGCAGGCATTGTGACTGCAGCATTGTATTCAGTCGTGCCTCCGTCTGTAGTTACAAAAGTATTTGTTGTTATAGGTATGGGGAAACTGGCCGATGAGAGTTTCAATACCCCGCCACCTCTCAAAGCCGTCAGCCCGTTTGTAAATCTGAAAGTCGACTGGTTAAGGATCCCTCCGCTATTAATTGTCAGATCAATGTTCTGAGTTGTAACATCAGAAATGAGAGTAACTGTCCTCTGGTCGAGAATCACAACCTTATCACCAAGTGATGGAATAAACGAACATGGTCCTGTTGTCCCTCCTGGATCGAATGTCCAGGTGGTGGTCGAGTTCCAGTTGCCCGTCTGGTATGAATAAAAAGTTCCGGGAGCACCTACAGTCCATAAACCTGAAATTGTCGGGCTGCCTGTTGATATTGAAGGATTTGAACCAGCTGCAGAAGCACCGGTAGCTTTTAACCATGCACCTGATGTATTAGTGTAAAGCTGAATCTTTGAAGGATCTCCGATTACTTCACCTGCATTGTATGCAAATGAAAGGGCCATCGCTGCATTGGTGGTGATATTTGCCACCGAAAGGTCCCAGTATTTATTGATAATGTTTGTAAGAACACCAAGGTTGGAAGGGACTGCACGGACAGAGAAACTTCTTGCTGCCGCTGCGATATTTGCCAGTCCGCTTACTACCAAAGGATTATAATAACCGTTGCTTCCGACCGGATAAATCTGGTTAAAAGCATTGTTATTCAGGTTGCCTGCACGGATGAAGCGCCCTGTCCCATCAGTCTCTATCATTTTAGTGATGCTGAAAGGAGAGCCAGCCACTGCATTAGCACTTGTAACTGTAAGATCATTGGCACCCAGCCTGATAACTCCCGATGTCAGTGTAAGAGTATTGGTAACCGCTGCAGAACCGGCAAGGGTTTTAGTACCGCCACCGTTCATTATAAGGTTATAATATGTGTATCCTCCTGTCTGTTGTGTAGTTCCGTTATAAGTAACTGTCGACGTTCCGCAGGTAAAACCTCCTCCTGTAAAATTTCCTCCTGCATTCAAAGTTCCTGCAGCTGTATATGTAATTGCATTCCTGTCGCTGGCTCCATCCATTATTATATTACCGCTGACACTCAAAGTACCAGAAGTGAATGATAAAAGATCATCATATGTCGGATCTCCTGTAGTCGGCATATAAATATATCCGCAGTTAAGAGTCCCGGTGGTAACAGTTATCGATTGATCGCCAGCATCGGCTGAAGGTGCACCGAAGGTTATCCCTCCTATCACGGTAAGATTCCTTGTAGACATAACCACTGAAGTAGCAAGAGTTGTGGCATCCTCAAAGGAAAGGGCACCAATCGCATTGGGAACATTTGCCGTAAGCGTAACTACATGACTATTTAAAATATTGACGGTTTTTGCACCTGCCACAGCGCCCGGATAATCTCCGGCAGCACAGTTTACCCATGCACCTCCCGACCTTACCTGCCAGGTGGTATTTACATTCCAGTTTCCTGTTGCTCTGGTCTGGTAATCACCATCCTGTGGAGCAGGAAACGGTGCAGCAGAAAGCGACAAGAATGAAAATAGCAGGAAAACAATTGCTAAAATTGGATTTTTGCGTCCCATATTAATCAGGTTCAGTAGTTTCAAAATCAGTCACATAAGAATATTACACCGCAGATTATAGTTCTCCTTTTCGAGCTGCAGGCGTTTACACTCAATCGCTATAAATAGCGAATATAATCAATTTTCAAACACTTGTAATGCTATATTTTTCAAGTGTTTTGAACATATTAACATGACTTTTAAATACAAATATTGGTTGCTTTCAACAAATCAATGATTTCAACCGCAATAAAGCTATAGAAGTTAAACTGGATTAATATTTTTTTGCATAAATGAAAATAGGGGCTATATTTGCACTCTCAAATTGAGAAAAAAGGGCGATTAGCTCAGTTGGTTCAGAGCATCCCGACTTGCAGTCGGGAGGGTCGGTGGTTCTTTAAATATAAAATTGATTTCGGGCGATTAGCTCAGTTGGTTTAGAGCATCTGCCTTACAAGCAGAGGGTCGGGGGTTCGACTCCCTCATCGCCCACCATTTTTTAAGCCTCGTTTAAAGGCTATTCTCGCTGATGTTTTCTGTTTATATTATTTATTCACAAAAACTCGATAAGTACTATATCGGTTCTTCTGCCGATGTTGAGGACCGGCTCCGTAAACACAACAGAAGATCCAAAGGTTTCTCATCACTTGGTAAACCATGGATCCTTTTATACACAGAATGCTTTGATATAAAGAAGGAAGCCATGGCCAGAGAAAAGCAGCTAAAAAGCCGGAAGAACCGGGAAAGATTGGAATCTCTGATTATGTCTGGTTCAGAGCATCCCAACTGAAAGTCGGGAGGGTCGGGGGTTCGACTCCCTCATCGCCCACGTTCAAGCAGAAAACGACCACCCCCGAAAGGGGGTTTTTGCTTTTAGGGAAACCGTTGAAAACTTGTTTTCTAAAGATTGATGTAAAAGCAGAAAGAGGTTGTCTCAAAAGAAGAAATCCATTAACCGCAAAGGTCGCAAAGTCCCGATAGCTATCGGGATGACGCCAAGATCGCAAAGTATTATTTATCAATTTCTTAGCTTCGCGTCCTTTGCTTTTGTTTAGCGCACTTTGCGGTTAAGACTGACTATTGATACAGCCTCTTTCATTTTAACCATTTTCACGCCAAATTGTATTCCAGACTTATCAGGAATTAGCAGTTCTTAATCTGTTAATTATTTGCCAGATAGAAAAAAAAGTTCTAAATTTCCATTATTAATACAGTGCCGTATGAGGTACCTGAAATATTCGAAAATTATAACCTTTGGTCTGTTTTCATTAACTCTTTCTTTTGTACAATGTAATAAGGAAACTGATTTTAATCCTTATCCCTGTATAAAGGGCCAGGTTATTGACGGAGGAACAAAAGAGCCAATTGATTCTGCAATAGTAAGGTTATGGATTGATGGATTAAATTCGGATACTTTAACGTTTTACACCGACAGCGATGGCATCTATTTAACTGAAAGAATAAATAACTGGTTTGATAAAAACATAACCATTGAAGCATCAAAATTCTATGGAAAGTATAAAAATCCCGATGGGTATCCTCCTGTAAGAACAGATGTCAGCCCAAATATCCTAAATGAAAAGGATTCTATTGCTTCAGACACATTATACAGAAATTTTGATTTAAAACACCTATATTCCTACACTACTTTACATTCCGTGATTCCCAAAAGATTGGATTTCCTCGAGGGTCAGTATATTTCCGATTTTGTTATAATTAATGAAGGCAGTAATCAATTATACTGGAATATAGGTGAAAATAATACTGAATGGATGTTGATATACTGGATTGAGGTTTATAATTCAGGCTCTGATATAAATCATCTTAAGAGAGGAGGGTTTGTAAAATTTCGGGTCAGGATAAGCGGGCTTTTATCACCTGGCACCTATGATTCTTCAATTCTGATAATTACAGATCAGGGAAATACAGTAATCCCAGTTCATGTGGTCGTGGAATAATAGCAAGCAGCAGACTACTATTTGCCTGGAATGAAAAAGGACAGATAATATAATTAAAGTTACGCTAAGTTATTTGTTAATAGCTTTAAAAGCTTCAAAACTGATATAATACTTATAGCTAAGTTCTACCCTTATTCTTCTTTTCAAATCTACTGTGATAATTTCATCAGCATGAGTAAATGACTCCGGTGGCGGCAAGTCATTAACAGTATCTATATTCTTCAAAGCATTGTTCTTAAAGTGATAGGGAAAGGCTTTGATATTGAAATCCAGACAAGATTTTTTAAAACCATATTTGAAACCACTTCCAAGTAACAGATCCAGGCGGGCGTAATTATTGAAGAAAACTGCCAGGTTCCCAAAATGTTTAACTATATAATATTCCCCATACTCTGATGATTTCAATCTATTAACTCCTCCTGCAATTGGATACCTGCCAATTAAACCCATCTGAAAATACGGAATAATCTTCTTATTTATTCTCAATTTGTAACTTGCATACACAGGTAATTCAAGATAGCGTGTCGGAACATAGTAAGGGAATGATTGTTGAAAAGGCAATGGACTACCTTTATACATAAAACTCATATATAATATATTCAACCCTATCCCGGCGTAAATGTTTTTTGAAAATGAATTTTCAACTACCAAACCCCAGCCACTCTCTGCATGAGAAGTTATTTCAGGAATATACGGAGTATTGTGTGCTGTCAGGGCTTTCTCTATTCCAATTTTAGGGAAATCTATAAAATAATTTATACCCAGGACAAGCTTTGGCTGTACAATGAATTCTGTGACTATCCTTCTGAATTCCGAAAGATCATCTTTTAAGAAATTATTTTTATAATATGGCCGGTATTTAAGTAATCTTCCAATATTTAGTTTTGCATCATCCGGCTTATCGAGCAAGACAGCAGAAAGGGCACACAACCGGTAAATATCGGCCCTTGTACTTTTTGAGGTTTTCCTGAAAAGCTGGTCGCCGTTTATACATGAACTTAAAATATTAAATGTGGAGTCTACTTTCCCTTCATTATAAAGATTCATTGCATTATAATAAGCAAAGGAACAGTCACTTATTTGAGAGGATATATTCAACAGCCCTGTGAATAACAGAACGATTATTAATACGATCTTACTTATAATTCCCGACATAATGATCTTAAATATCATATCCTGAATGTTATTATTCCAATATACGGGTATACTTTATATTACTCTTTTAATTCAGATGAAGTAAATTCAAATTGGATATCCCCCCTCTTATAATAATCCCATTCGTTCCTGCTCAAAGTCCTTCTGCCCATTTTTGCTTTTAGTTTCTGATATATAACCTCAAGGTTAACTGGATATAGTTGAAGATTTTCGTTGTCTGAATAAATAAGGTATTTACTATGCTCATCAAAATCAATTGAAAGTATTTTGAGGTTTTTATTGCTTATAATAACAGGTAATATATTACCGATTCCGTTCTTTTGGCCTTCATTTATATCCCAAAGCAATATTAACCCGTCGAAGCCGACCGAACTCAACCACCGACCATCCGGACTGAATTTCAAAGCACTGATAATTCCGGTATGTCTGACTGAGAATATTTTCGGAACGCTCTTTAGATTAATATTTGAAATGGATGGGAACACAATAATTTCACTCCCGGAGGCTGCTGCCAGCCAATTATGTAATAAATTAATTGCCAATGCGTTAATGGGTTTACTATTTTGATATATCAAAATGGGATCCTCGTCTGGTTTGTTTATGCTCCAGGTAAATATGCCTCCTTTTTCATCTGAATATATAATCTTATCATTATAAAGTAAAAGATCCTTCACTGCGTTTTTTACCTGGTGCTCGGTAATGAATTCTTCTTTACTTAAATCCCAGATTCTGACAGTATTATCAAGAGAGGCAGAAACCAACCAGTTCTTAGCAGGAATAAATAGCAGGGAAAGAACCATTTTATCATGCTTATAGATTTTTTTCAGATCAGGATCTCTATTATTGTTATTGATTATTAAGATAACATCCCCTTCAGATGTGCCACATGCAATTTCATCTTCAGCATAGTCAATTGCTAATGATCTGATAAAACTATTGCCCGGAAGTATGATTGACTTAATCGTTTTCAATTCAGGCAGTTTATCATCAGTTTGCTCTTCAAGTCTGGTTAACAGTATACGCCCGAGGGTATCGCTAAATACTATTTCGTCCTGTTTTGCATCCAATGCCCATATCTCACCTGATTTTAATATATTTGATTCAAACTTCAGATATGCTTTCTGAAGCGCCTCAAGAATAGTGATCTCATAGTTAAGAGAATCTGATTCGGAAGAATAATTTTGAAATCCGTTAATAACTAAATCATACGCATTTAATGCTAACAGAGCTTTTATTGTATCATTCTTCTCCATTAAAAATGATTTATTTGCAAACTCTTTCGCATTAAATAAGTATAGCTGATACATTGCTCTTTTGTTTGTCCTCTTGACTTCCATTGCTGATTCATCAGCTGCCCTGCGAGCCGAATCTGCAAGTGCTTCCTGGCGTTCAGCTTTATCTCTTGCTGTTAATGCTTCATTTTTGGACTTATTGGCTTCATTCTGAGCTTTTATTGCATTATCCCGTTCATTTTCTGCTACTTTCGCTTGATCGTCGGCATACTTTTTGGATTTGTTGGCTTCGTTCTGAGCCTTTACAGCATTATCCCTTTCATTTTCTGCAACTTTCGTTTGATCGTCTGCATATTTTGATTGTGCGACTGCAATCTTTGATTGTTCGACTGCCTTTTTCCTTTCATTTAAAGCCCATCCCGTAAAAAAGGCAAGAATGGAAAAAATGATAATAACGGCACCTGCCATTATTCTTCTCCTGCGTCTCAACGACCTCAGGTGGAAATTTTTACTGTCAGTTAAAAATTGTTTTAACTGCCTGTTAAGGAATAGCTTGTCTTCATAAGGACCAATGTACTTAAGATCATCCTCAGTAAATAGCTTTCCTCTCTTTTCATATGCAGAGTAAGCATTTTCGATAAATTGTCTGACCTCAATTATATCCTTTTCAATTGCAGTAAATTTCTCGTAGATTTTCGATGCAAGCGCATCATGTCTAAGTTCAAAATGCCCGGCTTCATCTCTTTCCCTTAGAATACGCAAATCAACAAATTTTGTCAGGTACTTAATAAGATCCGGCCTGGAAATGACTGTTCCAAATGAACCAATTGAGTCCACTATTTCTGCTTCAGTCATTTGTCTTTTGGTGCCCTGAACCGAGACAAACGATTTCAGGATGGCCATCCCAATGTCCGGATTCTCAATCTCCTTGATCTTTTCCTCAAGGAACTGCCCCAAAAGATCGGAGACACTTCCTGACTTTGCAAGGATCTCTTTTGAAAATTCCAGTTCCTGATCTTTCTTTTGTCCTGTAATGGCTATTCTGAATATCCTGTCGAGGTAAATTTGAAGGAAAGTGAGCTCTATTTCGTTCGCTGCAGGACAAAGTTTATCAATGAGTTCTTCTGAGAATCCTTTCTCCGTCTTAATATCATATACTCTGCATGGACCTTCAACTGCAAGAACAGCATTACTTCTCTTCATTTTCTCGACCCGGAAGCGGTTCGAAAAGATCTCGGGAAGTTCATCTTCAAATTCAGTAACTCCAGCAAGGAACTCTTCCCTGATCACTAGAATAATCCGGCATTGAGTTTTGGATCTGACTATCTCATTCATCAGCACTATAAATTCTTTTCTCTCTTCAGCTGTTCCGAAAATGAACAGCTCTTCGAATTGGTCAAATACCAGGTAGACAGGCTTGAAATGATCGAGATATATTGACTGGAGTTTTTCAGTGATAGTCAGATTCTTCTTTAAAGGACTGATTGCCTGTTTATTAATGGCCTCTTCAAAGCTTTCAATAATATGATTCCCCCGGCGCACATTTACAGGGAGCCAGTCGCTCTCATCGAATTTCGATGCCAGTCCGCAATTTATAAGTGATGACTTGCCTGTACCGGAAACACCATATACAAGAAGAATTTTACTCTCAAAAACTTTTCTGTAGAGATCCGTTATCTCCTGATCTCTCCCGAAAAATATGTCCCGGTCAAAAATGGTATAACTGTCGAGAAATTTAAATGGAGACTTTACCATATTCAGAGGCATTACATCAATTTAGTTGTTTCTTTGCCGAAGTACATAATCCTGATTTTCAAACCTGCACTCCTCCAATTGCGAGCATCAGGGATTTATATTCCTCAAGCAGAACAGGATAATTACTCAAAGCTCTCAGGTCACACTTCTCTGTTACCTCTGTTCCAAGGTACATAAGATGATCATTTACATATTTTGTGTACATAAAAATATCTTTCCTGATATCAAATTTTTCTTTGGTATCAATTATCTCAGAATTTGTATCAATTATCAATGGAGAAAGATTGAGGTAATTATCAAACGATTTGATAGATTTCATAAGGAGGACTGACTGGCTGTCTGAAAATTTAGTTCCATCAATTTCCTCTCCTTTAAAATCGGAATCAGAACTATTCAGAAGATCAACTATATGATGAAATTTAGCTTCGCGGATCCTTGGCTTAATAACTTTTATATCTCTGACTGAGACCAACCTGTATTTTGCAAAAAAAGCTATCCGTTCAAGAATAAATGTAAGCTTCTCTTCATATTCAACACATCTTCTTTCAATTTCCTCTTCGGTAAGATTAATCTGGTAATGACCAATCTCGTTCCTTTCCGGAACCCAGAAATCAAGTGCGGCAAATAGCTTGTTATCAAATTGCTGATTCATTTCAGGAAGGAACCATTCAATTTTTTGATCTTTGTAAATGGTGGCGAGGGTTCTTATCAGCCAGCAGAAATTACCCATTGTCAGTAATTTGAACCTATTTACAAATTCATTTTTTATCTGTTCCGGAAGAGTTACTTTTTTCTGTAAAACATCATACCATACCTGACATACCATGACAAAACTTACAAACTGGATGGTCCTTTCAATGGTTTTGAAGATCTGATCCAGTTTCAATCTCCCCGGCTGGCGCATCGATCCGGAAAAAAGTCGTCTGAGCTCCACTCCGACAGACCAGGGAAAATTCTGCGTTATCAGGTTAGCAATGATGCGATAATCAATATCTTCATCGTCACCTTCAGCAGGAATATACTTTGAAAGAGAAGGTTTATAGTTTACCATTTGGGTAAATACCTTCATAATTAATTCTTCATTTATCGCAGCCATAACTCGAAAAACAATAAACAGGCAGTTAAAATAGAGTCTGTATATGTAAAGTTAAGAGATAATTATACAAACAGCAATTTATTTCACTCAAGATTTGGTTCCCTGACGTGGATCAAAAGGATGTTTTAACAGGACAGTACAACTGCAAGGAAAAATAGCAACCGGAGACAATAAAGAACAAAAAGTCACCGAAGTTGATTTCCGATGGCTTGTAATAAATTTCCACTGATTAATTAATTCTTTATGCAACGGATAGAGAATCCGTCTCTTTTATAGTAGTAATCGGCCCGGATGACTGCAGCTGAATTATATTGGAGGACAAAACCCCAAGCGTATAACGGATCTACGGAATGAGCTACTGAAGTCCACCAATAGCCATAGCTTCCGATAATGTTAAATTCACCGGCACCTCCACGTGCACCGGCCGGAAGGCCAGTAAAGTGAACCTCATCTGTTGCCCCGGTGTTTGGAGTGGTCCAATGTGCTGTGCCTGTTTCCTTTAATTTACCGCCGGCAACACTTTGGCCACCCAGATAATCAGTTAAAGTTGTCCATTCTGTATTGTTGGGTATATGCCATCCTGCAGGACATAGCTTGCCGGTGTTTACCGTGTACCAGTTATATAATGCTCCGTAAGGCACCTTATAAGTGGCTTCATCATTATTAAACCAGCAATAAGCCGGTGTTGAAAGGGTACCCCATGTGGCAGCACTGGTCACTAAAGGAATGTTTGTACCATCGTTTAGTCTTGTGGTTTTCAGGTTTTCAGCCATCCACGTCTGCGTTCCTATCACAATAGTGTTATAACTATTACCATCAACATCTGTAACTTTATAAATTGTCCCTACAATATTAAGATCCCCCTGTACCCGCAAATTGCTTTGCAGGTTCATTTCTCCTGATACCGTTACAGCATCTGTGCCGATGAACATAAGGGATTTTCGCGGCAGGTTCTGCTTAAAGCCAATAATATTAAATGATGATGAAAACGACGGAGTTATTTCCCGGACATAAAAATTGGCGCTGTCAGGCTTAATTACCATATAGTCAGTTTTATTGTCAAATCCCTGAACAGCAAAGCCTCCTTTCGTCCCTTTTGCCCCATCTGCCACCCAGATCCTTACTCCCTCATTATAAACTGCAAAGATTGTCTGACCATCCTTGTTTTTAACCTCAAATAAAGGTGCTTCCATATCAGACGTCGTTCCTTTAAAAGTTTTTACTCCGGTGATGGTTTGATTTTCTGACTTATTGACAGCATCTGTTATTCCATAACCTGCCAGGGTATTGGGTTTTCCTGTTGTAATCTTACCCCAGTCAAGGTTGGGAATATCAGCATTTGCCAGAGCTCTGAAAACCGGAGAACCTGCAGTACCGTTTGGCGATGCAAAAATCAGGTTAGCGGTCTGTGAAGCCAAAGAAGCCGTTAATGTTCCGATGGATGTCACCGGCGATCCAGAGACAGTGAATATACCTGGCAAAGTCATGCCAACTGAAGTGACCGTCCCGACATTCCAGGTATTATTGGCAGACAGGTTTAATGTATTTCCATTGATTGTAATAGTTCTGGAACTTGGGACATAACCTGCACTTGCATGATTCCCCCATCCATACGCAGAATTCCAATTATTAATATTAGATGAAGTAATGTTATTCGCAGCATGAGATATACTCATGGCATCTGTAATTCCGTATCCTGTAAGCGTTGCAGGTTTTCCGGTAATATTAGTCCATGTGCCATCAAATAACGTTGGCCTGTTAGCCAGATCATTGTAGCTGCCGCTTGTTGCCACAGTAGCGAACAAGGGTTTCCCTGTCAGGCTTGTCCAGGCACCGTCAAAAAGGGAAGGTTTATTTGTAAGATCATTATAGTCTGCTGTTTTAGCCGTTTTTGCATATAAGGCATATGGCACACTTAATATCTGGCTTGTACCTGTGATGGTATAGTTTGTACCACCAACCGGGTCCGTCTCAGTCTTGATAAAATATGTACCGCCTGACCAGCTGATTCCCGTAAAAGTCCCTGTAACAATAGTGCCTCCTCCGATTTCAATAGTTGCCAGACCATTTGCATTGGTCGTTGTGGTGTGAGTTTCTACATATACCGGTGTACCTGTGGCAGAGCCCTGCAGGATACTTATTTTCATCCCTACAGCCTGGTTAGCCAGTAACACGCCGCTTGAATTGCGCACAACAGCCTGATAGCTCATCTTTTGAGGTGATTGAGCTAAAATACTTATAGACAATGGGATAATCACAAACAGGGTAAATATCTTTTTCATGACAACTATTTTTTAACGATTTTAAATACTTTAACTTCCTGATTGTCTTTTAATACCTTCAGAAAGTACACCGCCGGATTTAAGCTCTCCAATGGGATTTCAGTCTCCTCACTTATAATTTTCTTATCCTGAAGCAGTATTCCGTTTATATCAAAAAGATAATACCTGAAATACCCGTAATCGAATGGATTAATGATAAGTTTTATTAATCCATGTGCCGGATTTGGATAAACCTTATATTCAAGTAATATTCCTTCAGTATTTTCGATAGCTGTTATAACAGAGATTTCATAGGGTTGCTGGACTCCCTGGGCTACTGAACCATTTGTTCCTGAAAACATATGGTAAGGAACCTGGCCAATTGTATAGCTTACTGTACCTCCGCTTCCTGTTGCATTTCCTCCTGCTGCAGGAATGGTAGTTTGTGCCTGAATTATTAATCCATAACCCGTCAGGCAGAATCCCATAAACAGCTTATTTAAATGTTTCATACTCACATGATTTTGAGATAAAAATCCTTGCAAGATCAAAGTTACAACACTTTTTATCCAAAGTCAATAATAATTTGAATCCTCTTACAAGCAGAGGGTCGGGGGCCCAGGCTGGAATTTCGGATTCCGGATTTCGGATTCCGGATTTGGGTTTGCGGATTATAGCTGAGCCCTGATGGACGAAGGTTTACGTTCTCCCTTCAGATGAGGGATAGTAAAATAGAATTCTGTCCCCTTCGAAGGAGATGATACAAGC
>Ga0209450_10000442_pt1 | contig 21309 bp, 19 predicted proteins | sample FrelakmetLWP11LW_FD_187149 | JGI IMG/M metagenome (GOLD analysis project Ga0209450, IMG submission 187149) | Freshwater lake sediment microbial communities from the University of Notre Dame, USA, for methane emissions studies - LWP11 LW (SPAdes)... | ecosystem: Environmental > Aquatic >...
CCTGGTACGGTCATTACGGCAGCCGTATTGCGTTTGATAAGAGCAACCGTCTCTACCTGAGTGTGGGTGAAGGTGGAAGCACGAGCTACGGAGGTCCGAACACAGGAAACAACAATGCCCAGAATCCGAAATCGAACTGGGGCAAGGTACACCGGCTGACTGACGGCGGAGGAATCCCTGCCGACAATCCGGTTATACCCGGAAACACTTCACCAACTTCCATATATTCATACGGTCACCGGAACCCGCAGGGACTTGCGAGGCATCCTGAGACAGGTGAGATATGGGCCACGGAACACGGTCCGAAAGGGGGTGATGAGATCAATATAATCACGAAAGGGGCAAACTACGGCTGGCCTGCTTATTCCATAGGGGTCAACTATGACGGCACCACCATATCGTCAGGTCATGTGGCAGCAGGCATAACGCCTCCGCTCTATACATGGACTCCATCGATTGGCATCTGCGGGATGACTTTCATCACCAGCGATAAGTTCAAAGCCTGGAAAGGTGACCTTCTCATCAGCGGTCTTGCATCTCAGACGCTATACAGATGCGTTGTTGATGGGAACATGGTGACAGAGGAGAGTGTGCTTCTGAGTGGCTACGGCAGGATCCGCAATGTGACACAGGCTCCTGACGGGTCGATATATGTGTCGGTTGAGGGACCAGGGAGGATATTGCAGGTAGTGCCTCAGTAAAGGCTACGTACTGAGAGGTGAGAGGGGGACGCAGAGCGCAGACCCTCATCCTTTTATCATTATCTTTGGGAATCAATAAGGTCCGCACGATTGTCCCGACGCTTCGATCGGGATCTGCGCTTCGCTGCGACATGATTGCACGATTGCATGATTGCACGATTGCATGATCGCAACCCAACCTTACATTCCAGCTCTCAACAACTTAAGGTTAGTTTCGAGGGCGTCAAGGTAGATGAGTGACCAGACGCAAGGTACAAGGACAAACTTACCCATCGTCCATCCACGTGGGTCTTCAGGTGTCTCCCAATAGTCAAACATTGCCGGGGCAGCTTGCGCCAGCCTGTTGTACTCCTCACTTCTCCCAAGTTGACTGATAAGATCAGCCAGTGAGGAATGCAGTCTGATATCCATTGTCGGATCCTTTCCTTTAATGATCAGTGCCCGGGCAGCAATATCGTGTTTTTCCGGGATCCGCAGGGTCCACGGATCACTGTTCCACTGTTCCTCTGTCATCTTTTCGGCAGCAAATATCAGCGACTGGTAATCGTCGGCAACCTTCAGCACATCGTCTATCTTCTCTGCGGCAGCTGTCTGCGCAGCAGGAAAGGAAATCTCATCAAGCGCTGCCTCCAGCCTGTTATAATTGCGTGACAGTGACATACTGTCGTCGATCTTCTCCTTCGATACGTTAAGCGAAACCAGGGCGGAGAAGATTGATACGGCAGTCAGCAGGAACAGTACGGAAACAGTATTATGAATACTGAAGTTTTTATCCTTTCCTGTTACAATCAGGAAGACCGGCAGGAAAACGACATACGGGAACGGAAGTGCCACCAACAATGCCTTGCCTGCTCCCGGCCAGTGCATTACCTTGAAGAGCATCCCGCCGAACATCACCAGGCACGTCAGCCATCCGACGATGTAGAGCGCCTTGTTCTGACGGTTGCCTGCCGTCAGGTAATGGCTTCTGAGGGCAAGGGGAAGAAATGCAATGAGCAGCATTGTCACGCCGAAAATTAAAAGCTGTCCGCCGCCGGGCCAGTGATTTGTCTTGAGGAGTGCGCCAACGACGATCACGGCAATAGTTACCAGGCCGAGGATATATATTTTCTGTTTCATGGTCTTTTAGTTTTGTGGTTGGGAATGTACCTGGATCGAAGAAAGAGCATACGATTCCACAGTGATGACGCCGTTTTTCATTAGCCCGAGCATATGCAGTCCGGCCATCAGTGAAACCCTGTCTGTTTCAGGATTTATCTGGGGCAGGTACACAGAGGGATCAAGGAGCTTCATGTATCTTCCGGACTCACTCTCAGGGAGCTTCCCGGTCAGGTAGTCAGAGTAGCCTTTCAGCGCAGCATCAAGCCCTGTACGCATTTCTGACCCTTCCCTGAGCAGAAAGTCTCTGGCCGGGACGGGATGAAAAGGAAAGATCAGGGTATTGAACCGTAAAACCGGACCGATGTCAGTCTCGCTGAAATGGCTGGCAATCACCTCATTGATCCCATGCTTTTCCTCGGCTATAGCGATCATCTCTGCTTCCGTATCGTTTATAACCTTAAGCAGCACACTGGTCCTGGCATTGATATCAGCGAGGAGAGGCGAAACGGCTGTGTCAGTGCAATTATTGATCAGCGACAGGTTCTCCCTGAATTTGTATCCGAAAAGTGCCTGCTGCTCCTGCTGGTGCATGTAATAGCCAGTGTCGTAGTTTCTCTGCAGGCTGAGGTTAAGGAGCAGGGCCGGGATCACCAGGGCCAGCGATCCCGCCACCATGAATATGAATTCGGAGCTGACATTTTTGTCATCTTTCCATGTAAGCCAGGTGTACCACGGAAACACCACCAGGAAAACAGTGACTGTCCCGAGCGCCAGCAGCAGTGACGCCATAGGCCAGTGCTGAATCTTGAACAGGATTGCCAGGATATAAAAGACAAGTCCTGCCGCGCCCAGAATGTAAACCGGCATCTTCCGGCGGTCCTTCGGTCCTGACAGTTTTGCGATAAGAGCCGAGGGTATCAGGAAAAAAATCCCGCTCAGCGCCGCAAAAGTGAGTATCAGTCCTGCCAACGGCCAGTGCTGCACCATGGATACAACTCCGATTATGAACAGCATGCCTGATATGAAGGCTGAGATGTAAAGGGACAGCCTCTTGCTGTTGTGCGTCTCTTTCCAGAGCACTGTCAGTGCTGACGGCATGAAGACGAAGGCCAGGGCGAAGCCACCGAGTGTCAGCATGATACCGGCGCCCGGCCAGTGCATGATCTTGAAAAGAGCTGCAAAGCCAAGCATGACCGTGCCTGCTATGGCTGAAATTTTCATGGTCTGTTTCATTTTTCTGTATTTGGTGTCGACTGCATAAAGCGTTTCCTGCTGTATCTCCATGAGCCTCCCGCTACCCATCTTCTCCTTCACGTTGCGATAGGCTTCCTGAAAGGTCAGTCCGTTACTCATTTCATGCTCAACGTCGCAGCAGAGGTGATCAATAAGCTCATCAGGAAGATGGGAGAAAATGATCTCCTGCTGCCTGACTTCACGACTTATCTGGTCAATATTTTGCAGCGTCAGTTCAGGCATTGGTGAGCCGCGGTTGGGGATTAATGATATTCTGAAGTGACTCGATGAAGATCTTCATCTCCTCAATCTTCTCTGCCACCACCGAGTGTCCTTTGTCGGTAAGGCTGTAGTAGATGCGGATGCGGTTATTGAAATTCTCCGATTCTGTCACGAGTACGCCTTCGTTCTCGAGCTTGTGGAGGACAGGGTAGAGGGCGCCGTATGTAAGTTTTATCCTGCCTGAAGTGAGTTCCTCAACCCTGCGTGTTATCTCGTATCCGTACATGCGTCCGTTCTCCTGCAGCAGTTTCAGTACCACTGTTTTGAGGGAACCTTTTATTAGATCTGTTTGAATCATGTTTCAATATATAAGAAGATTATATATTGCAAATATAGAATATTATTATTTACAAATGCAAATTTTTATGAAAAAAAATGTCAAGGTATCAGTAAGCCTAGAAGGCAATAGGCAATAGGCATTAGTGTTGAGTTAGGACTTTAGACCTTTAGACCTTTAGACCTTCAGACCTTCAGACCTTTACACCTGGCGGCCGCCCCTGTCATGATGCTTTTCGGCTATGAAAGCCGGAAGCGGGGCCTTGTAGACCTCGTAGCCGATGAGTTTCTCGATCCGCTGCATCCTTTGTATATCCGTCCTGTTGACAAGTGTCAGTGCCACGCCGGTGGTCTCGGCGCGTGCCGTGCGTCCGACACGGTGCACATAGTCCTCTGCATCAGCCGGGGTGTCGAAATTGATCACGAGGTTTATATCCTTGATGTCTATCCCGCGGCTCAGCACGTCTGTCGCCACGAGCACCCTGGTACGGCGTGACCTGAAGCGCAGCAGCACCTCCTCCCGTTCCTTCTGCTCGAGGTCGGAGGAGATACCTTCAACCTGGTACAGTTTTGTACGAAGTCCGCGCACTATCTCGTTTACCTTTTTCTTTGTTGAGCTGAAGATCAGTATGCTGTCGTACTCAGGCTTGTCGGCGATGAGACTGTTTATCAGCGGCAGTTTCTGGTCGTCGTTCACGAAGTATGCGGCCTGCAACACACCCTCGGCCGGCTTGGACATCTCCAGGGCTATCTCCACGGGTCTGTTCATGATATGCTTTGACAGCGACCGTATCTTGGGTGGCATGGTAGCGCTGAACATAAGTGTCTGGCGCTTTTTGGGCAGGTAAGAGATAATGTGTACTATATCGTCATAGAATCCTATGTCGAGCATGCGGTCTGCCTCGTCGAGGACAAGCACTTCTATCTTGTCGAACTTTACGTACCCGAGGTTAAGATGTGATATCAGTCTTCCCGGGGTTGCCACGATGATGTCGGCGCCCTTTGAGAGAGCAGCTTTCTCCTGGTCCCATCCGCTGCCGTCACCGCCGCCGTAGACAGCCAGTGATGTGATGTTCAGCGTGTAAGCCAGTCCCTGCACATGCTGGTCTATCTGTATGGCGAGCTCACGTGTGGGTACGAGGACAAGGGTGTGAGTATGGTCATGGCGCATCTCTGCAATATGATTCATGACAGGTAGCAGGTAGGCAGCCGTCTTGCCTGTTCCGGTCTGTGCGCAGGCGATAAGATCGTCTCCTTCGAGTATCACCGGGATAGCTTTTTCCTGTATCGGTGTGGCCTCGGTATAGCCCATATAATATATTGATTCCAGCAGTTCCGGATTCAGATCGAATTCTTCAAATGTCATTTATATACAATGAGTTTTGCAATAGAGGTGAAACGCGGCAAAGGTAAGAAAAAAGGTGGAAGGAGCAAGGTGGATTTGCGATTTGCGATGTGCGATTTGCGAATGGAGGACGGAAGACCGAAGACAGAAGACAGAAGACGGAAGACGGAAGACGGAGGAGTTCAGGGTTTCAGATTGCAGGATTGTCCCGACGCTTCGGTCGGGATCTTCGCTTCGCTCCGACATGATTGCAAGATCGCAGGACCTGAAGGCAGGTATTGATAATTTGCCTCAAATATGTAACTTGCCGTATCTTATTAAACCGAGAGTCATGAATGGAAGAGTTTTAGCGTTAATGGCAGCAGCGCTGCTGGCAGTGAGTATAGCAAAGGCGCAGGAAGAGGTAAAGTGGACCACCGTTACCGGGACGGTGACTGACACAAAGGATGAACCGGTCAAGGGGGCAATGGTGCTTGTCGACAGGCATAACACTGGCTTCGTCACGGACCGCAAGGGAACTTTCATGATCAGCATTGCACCGGAGGTGAGGATGATAGGTGTATACAGTGAGAAGGCTGGCTCTGCCGAGACGGTAGTGACAGGTGAGGAGACAGTGAGCCTGGTGCTTGACGGCACCTTCAGGATAGAAGGATATGTGCCGGGAGTGACGGACAAGGAGGAGACGGTGATGGTAGGATACAGGGAGGTGAAGAAGAGCGAGCTAAGCAAGAATCCGGGCTACATTGACGGCACGGAGGACAAGTATGCCTCATACCCTAATATCTATGAGATGATCAGGGGAGAGGTACCGGGTGTGCAGGTCAATGGCACTTCAATCATCATCAGGGGTCACTCGTCGATAAACAGCAGCAGCGAACCGTTATATGTGGTTGACGGAATTGTTGTCCCGACCATCGGCAACATAAGTCCGCGCGAGGTGCAGTCTATCACAGTGCTCAAGGGAGGAGATGCGGCCATCTACGGTGTGCGTGCTGCGAACGGAGTGATTGAGGTTACGTTGAAGGGGTCGAGGTAGGCAGGGAGGATTTGCGATTAGAAGACGGAAGACGGAAGACGGAAGATTGCGGGTTTGATAGAACCAGTAACAGTCAGGTAAGATAATGAAGAAGGGGTGTTGGTGCACCCCTTTATTCTTGATCTCAGGTAACTGATATCCTTACCTTCTCGAAGCATTACCTGACTGGTTCTCCTTTGGCTTGTCGTTGCTGCTTCTCTGTCCGTTGCCTGTGCTCTTCTGAGGAGCGCTGCTGCTCTTCTGCGTTGCAGTGGTGCTTCTCACCTCGCTGCTTCTGCGCTGCCCCTGCGAGCTGGCTACCGGGGCAGAGGGTTTTGACTGCCTGGCTGGCTCTGCCCTCTGAGCAGGTGCCGGTTTCGATTCGCTTCTCGTTGATGCCTGAGACTGTGCAGGTCTGCCTGCAGATCTGGTCGACGAGTTTGCCTGTGCGTTTCTGGTGTCAGGCCTGTTTGAGGATTGTGCCTGTGCAGGTCTGCTCTCAGGTTTGCCGGTGCTTCTCTGTGCTGTCGATGCAGCAGGCTCTCTTCTTACCGTTGAGGCGCTCTGTTCTGCAGGCCTTCCGGTGCTGACCCTGGAGGATGCCGGCGCTGTCCTGCGTACTTCAGCGCTGCCCTGGCCGGTGACCCTGGTGTCGCCTGACCTGCTGTTGACAGTTGTCGTGGTGCGGCGTTCGCTGCCTGCGCTGGAATGAGTCCTGGCGTAGAGCGCTTCACCTCCGCTCCTCTGGTCGGGACGTGAGTAGGTGTGCTTGTAGTGACCTTCCTTTACCCCTTTGCTGACGTATGGCGAGTAAGCTCTTACGTGGCTGTAGTAGTAGTCGTTGTACCTGTTGTACCGGTAGTAGTCACAGTGGCGGTAGTAGGTGTAATAGTAAGGATGCCAGTGTGAGTGATACCCGTAGTAGAAGTGCCAGTAGTAGGGGCGCCACGGGTTCCAGTAGACCGGGTAGTAACCCCAGTACCATGACGATTGCCATACTATATATGAGGGCTGGTAGATGAACCTTATCACAGGCCAGTAGGCTACCTCGTAGTAAGTGGTGGTGACAACGGTCACATTGTTCTTTTTGTACGAGTTGCCCCTGTAGCCAGGGTTGGGTGTCTCCGCATAAATCGGTTCGATGATATAGTTCTTTCCGTAGAGGGCCTCATCGCCAATGAGCTGTATCTGCACATCACCGTTGTGGAGGCGCTCGACAGTGAAGACTGCGACGTCCTGGTTCTCGAATCGGTTCAGTGCCACGCGAAGGACTATGTTGTGAACATTGCCGTCGACAAAGTCATTGACTGTGATGTAGTCAACGAAGTTATCGCCGTTGAGGTCGAGGTTATTGATTCTGGAGTTTTCTTCGTTCAGCTTCCTCTCAAACTCTTCAAGTGTCTGTGACTCCTGAAACAGGTTCATGACTGCATAGAGGTTGAGGTTGTCACCCGGGAGACCCAGGTAAGCTTCCTGGTTGTTCTGTGCCCTGACTATCGTCGTGGTTGCTGCCAGAACTGCGAGGAGCGATGTGATTAAGAACTTTTTCATGACCTTTAAGTTTATGAAGAACCATTTCTTCACATAAGATAAATCAAAACGCATGCCAGAGTTGATGCGGCGTAGCTAATGAATTGATATAGAATAATTTGCGATTTGCGATTTGCGATTTGCTAATGGAGGACAGAAGACCGAAGACGGAAGACGGAAGACCAAGCAGTCCTCGGTTCAGGGTTTCAGATCGCATGATTGCAAGATTGCAAGATTGCAAGATCGCAAGACCGCATGATTGCAAGATCGCAAGACCTATTTCCTGAAAATCCGGCGGAAGAAAGGCTTTTTCAGGGTGTCAGGCGGCTGCTCCGTAGTATTCATTGACTCTGCCTTACGGAATAGGTCAAAGATTCTATTGAGCAGCGATTTGTCCCTGAAGTCGGGGCAGTCGAGAGCCCCGGCGAGCTCAGGAGGAAGAGGGGGGAAGGGTGCAAGATACTTTCTGCCAAGGGCTGTATCAGCCTGAATCTGACGGAGGGTCAGAGCGACGAGCGGCAGTGCCAGGGCAGAGCCCGATCCGTATGAGCCACTGTTGAAGTGCACGGACTGTACCGATGCTCCGACACGTGCCACCACAGTCAGGCGGGGATTGTACGCAGCAAACCAGGCATCAGTATAGTTCTGAGAGGTGCCTGTCTTTGCCGCCAGGGGAGAGCTGACGCCGTAAATGCTTTTCACTGATGCTCCTGTCCCTTCACCGGCAGCTTTCTGCAGGATGGCGTTTATGAGAAGCGCAGAACGCTCTGTCAGTATCCTCCCGCTGCCTGCGGTAAGACTGTCCTGATATATCACTGTGCCGTCGGGTGCAGTTATCGAGGCGATCATCCGGGGGGTGATGCTGTATCCACCGTTGGCGAAGGCAGAGTATGCCACTGCTGCCTCCCTGATGCTTGCCTCTGCTGTGCCGAGGGCAAGGGAAGGGTTGTTCTCAAGGGGAAAGGCGAAACCCATCCTGGTCCACAGGGAGTCTATCAGGTCAAAGTCGAGTGAGAGCCACAGGCTGACTGTCGGGAGGTTCAGTGAATGGGCCAGGGCTGCGGCCATCGAGTATCGCCCACCGAAAGAATGGTCGTAGTTTTCAGGGCTCCAGCCATCATATTCTGAAAGTGTAATAGAATCATTATCAAGATAGTCGCAGGGTTGGTATCCCTCCCCGAAGGCAACGGCATAAATGACAGGCTTGAAGAGCGAAGCCATCTGTCTTCTGGCAAGTATCTGATCATATGGTTGTGTCGTGTAGTCTATTCCTCCGATCCAGGCCCTGACGGCACCTGTCTGCGGCTCCAGGGCGATGAGCCCTGCCTGCAGAAGCATCAGGGCATTCTTCAGACTGTCGCTGACTGTAACTGTGTCGGTGACATATCCGTTCCATGTGAAGAGCTGCTGTCTTACTCTTTCTCCGGCGCGTTTTTCAAGATTCATCCGCTGCATCTCTGCTGCCGTGATCTGGTTAATGGTCTTTGTCCCGGAGGGAGACCTGTACTGCTCCTCAAGCTTCTGCTGCATTCTCTTCAGGTGTTCGCGGAAGGCGCCTAGCGCCGCTTTCTGAAGTGTAAGGTCAAGTGTGGTGGTGATGATGAGGCCGTCTGTCTCCGGCTCCCACCGCTTTTCCCCATGGTCAGTGGTAGCGGCAAGAATCGTCTCTGTCTCTCTTCTTACAGCGGCGAGGAAGTAGTCAGCAGGGCCGCCACCGTCAAAGCCGCCGTCATCAAGCAGGAGGGGGAGGCTGCACAGTGAGTCTGCCTCCTCCCGGGCCAGGTGTCCGTATCGCTCCATCTGCCTGAGGACGATGTTACGCCTGTTCAGCGCGTTGGCCGGGTTGATGCGCGGATTGTAAAAGGTGTTTGCCTTCAGCATGCCAACGAGGAGGGCAGACTCCTCCACACTTAACAGGTTCGTTGTTTTGTTGAAAAAGCTCCGTGCCGCTGTTTCAATTCCATAAAGATTGTCACCGAACGGGACCGTATTGAGATAGAGTTCAAGTATCTCCTGCTTGTCAAATGTTGCCTCCAGCCGGTAGGCCAGGATAGCTTCCCTCGATTTGTTTACAGGAATTGTCAGGGGTCCGTAGTCTTTCCTGCCGTACATATTTTTAGCAAGTTGCTGTGTGATGGTGCTTCCTCCGCCGGAGCGGCGGTTATTAAGTAGGATCGACTTGACAAGCACTCTGAAGAGGCTTCGGGTATCAACGCCCCGATGTTCAAAGAAGCGGGCATCCTCGGTGGCGGTCAGTGCGCCTATGAGGTGAGCAGGTACCTGGCCGATGGTTGTGTTTGTCCTTTCCTGGAGGAAGTATTTTCCAATCAGTTCTCCTTCCGGGGAGAGGACTAGGGATGCCTCGGCGTTTCTGAATGCCCTCAGATCGTCTTTTGTCTGCAGGTGACCGAAGAGACCGAGGAAGAGGACGATGGCATATAACAGCGGCAGCAGGGCAGCTGCCAGTGCGACCTTGACGATTATGTTGATGGTCTTCTTCATCAGGAAGTTGCAGAGGTGCCTTTATAACGGGTCTCTGTTATTAAAAGTATAATATTACACTCCAAACGGTGCATAGCGGCTGCGAAGGAGCTCCCGGGCATGGTCGAGTGTCACCTCGCGGAAGATCATAGTGTCGCCGGGTTTCATCTGTGCCACGAGGGTGAGGTCAGCGGTGATGACGTTAGCTATGCGGGCATAGCCTCCTGTTGTCTGCCTGTCGGCCATCAATACTATCGGTTTGCCGTCGCCCGGCACCTGTACCGTCCCGGCAGAGAGCCCTGCCGAGATGATATCTGCGCCGCCGGGTTTATGTACTATCTTTTCACCGTCAAGCCTGTAACCCATACGGTCACTCCTGTCTGTCACCGAGTATTCTGCCGTCAGGAAGCTTCGCAGCCCCTCCAGCTCAAACCTGCCGGCTTCCGGTCCGGATATGATATGAATGGTCTGTGACGACTTATACAGAGGGATGACACCCTGAGGTAACTCTCTGACTTTAACCTTACCGTGAGCCTTGCCCAGTTGCACGACATCTCCGTTTCTCAGGGCCCTTCCTTCAAAGCCGCCCACCGCAGCCCTGAGGTATGTTGAGCGGCTTCCCATCACCACAGGCACGTCGATGCCTCCGGCAAAGGCTATGTATGATCTGCAGCCTGACGCCAGTCCGGTGAATGACAGCATGTCGCCTTTCTTCAGCGTGAGGGTGGTGTTCAGTGATGCACTTCTGCCGTTGATGCACGGACCCATGTCAGCACCGGTGACGGCCACGGTTGTGTCGTCTGTGAACTCTATCTCCGGACCTGCGATCGTCGCCTCGAGGCATGCAGCGCCGGGATCGTTTCCGGCGAGCATGTTGGCGAGTCGCAGCGAGAAGGGGTCCATAGCCCCGGCCACGGGCATACCATAACGCTGGCAGCCGTATCTTCCGGCATCCTGCACCGTGGTGAACAATCCTGCTGAGTGAACGACTACCGATGGCATCATCCGGTGATTTTTGTTCGTCTGACAGTGTACCTGTCGCTGCTGACCTCAGTGATGATCCTTTTATACTCCTCTTCTGTCACGGGGAAGAATTTAACATGGTCACCTGCACTGAACAGGAACGGGGATTTCTTCTGCGGATCAAAGAGTCTCAGCGGTGTTCTTCCTATCAGCTGCCATCCGCCGGGACTCTCTATCGGGTAGATGCCTGTCTGGTTACCGGCGATGCCAACTGCTCCGGCCGGTATCTTCATCCGCGGTGTATCTCTCCGCGGTGTGGCGATGCGGGGGTCCATCCCCCCGAGATAGCAGAAGCCAGGGGTGAATCCGAGCATGTAGACCAGGCATACGGCAGAGCAATGGATATTGACAACTTCTTCAGGAGACACCGAATTGATGTCTGCAACGTATTGCAGATCAGGGCCATATTCACCTCCATAAATCACCGGGACGTGTACTGCAGATGGCTCAGGCAGTTCCACACTTTCAATACCTGCTTCGCACGCCCGGAGATCACCGATTATCTGTTTGTACCCCGCCACTGTCGGGTCATAACATACCATTATCTCGTTGTATGATGGGATAATGCCGGTGACACCGGCGATCTCCGCCTCGTCGAGCTTTTTCACCAGCCTGCGGACGGTAACGTGTATCTCTTCGGAGATGACATCACCTGCTTTGATAATGAAAGCCGAGTCGCCGGAGGGGATATACCTGATCATCTGATTATCTGTTCAGGGGGGGCTTGAGTTCTATTCCCTCCGCCCTCAGGGCTGAGGTAAGTATCCTCACGAATTCCGGAGCCGATTCATTATCGCCGTGTATGCATACGGTGTCAGCCTCGACAGGGATTATCTTTCCTGAAAATGTCACCACTGTTTTTTCGGTGATCATCCGAATCACTCTTTGAATCATAAGTGTGGTATCATGAATCACAGCTCCCGGCAGGTCTCTTGAGACAAGGGTGCCGTCGTCATTGTATTGTCTGTCGGCAAAGACCTCAGAAGCGCAGGCTATTCCTGTCTCCCTGGCAGCCCTTATAATCTGTGATCCCGAGAGTCCGACGAGCACCAGTGAGCTGTCGAGCTCCTTCACTGCCCGGGCGATTATCAATGACAGTTCAAAGTCAGTTGCTGCGGAGTTATAGAGTGCTCCGTGAGGCTTCACGTGTACCACACGTGTACCTGCAGCCTCTGCCATCCCTTTTAGGGCAGCTGCCTGGTACAGAATCATAGACCGGAGTTCATCGCTCTTCATCGTCATCTTCCTCCGTCCGAATCCTTCCCGGTCAGGGTATCCGGGGTGGGCCCCTACGGCTACATTATGGGTTATGGCTGACCTTATTGTCTTCTCCATGGTCAACGGGTCGCCGGCATGGAATCCGCATGCGATGTTAGCCGAGGTGATGAATGGCATAACTGCCTCGTCGCTTCCGCTCACAGTGCCGCCCTCGCCCATGTCACAGTTTATGTCAACATAGAATGCCATCAATTATCAAATTATGCCAATTACATGAAGTATGCTTCTTACTCCCAGTCCAAGCGCAACCAGCACTACAATGATACCTGCAATATTTGAGATCCGGGTGTTTGTATTATCGCCCATGATCTTTCTGCTGTTCATCACGGTGAGCAGGTAGATGGCTATCACAGGCAGGAGAATCCCGTTTGCTGCCTGGGCAAATAGTATTGCCTCGAGCGGCTTTAATCCCAGCATTGAGAATAGTGTGCCCGCGAGGAGGATGAACATCCACACCATACGGAACCGCCATGAGGTGAGGTCTCTCTTCCATCCGAATATTCCGGCTGTGGCGTATGCTGCTGCCAGTGGTGCGGTGATTGCCGATGATATCCCTGCGGCGAAGAGGCCGATGCTGATGACATGCCTGGCCCATCGTCCCAGAAGTGGTTCGAGCTGCACCGCAAAGTCTGACGCATCGGTAATGGTATTACCTGTTCCGAAAAAAGCAACGGCAGACGTCACCACGATGGCCATGGAGATCAGTCCTCCCAGTATAACAGAGACAGAGATATCCACACGCGCCTCTCCGAGACCCGAAGCGTCTTTCCATCGTTCCTGCACAGCGGAGGAGTGGAGGAAGAGGTTATAGGGCACCACAGTGGTGCCTATCAGTCCGACGAGCGTCAGAATCGACCCTGAAGGAATAGCCGGAACAAACATCCCTTTTAATATTTCCGGCAGGTGAGGTGAGACAATTATTGCAGTGGTAAGGAAGGTGAGGCTCATAAGTATCACCAGTCCGATCAACACCCTCTCTATCAGTTTATAGCTGCCGGCCAGCAGCAGGAGGAAGGCAGCGGCGGCGTTAAGGGCCACCCAGAAACGCAACGGCAGGAAATCTGCATTGATAAGTGATTGCAGTCCGATCGATGCTTCGAGGATGTTGCCTGTCTGGAAGGCGGCGTTGCCGATGGTGATGGCCGAGACCACCAGTATTGCTGTGATGATCCGTGACGCCGGTGTGCTGAATTGTGTGCGCAGCGCCTCTCCCAGCCCGTGACGTGTTATGATTCCGAGCCGTGCCGACATCTCCTGCAGTATTATGGTTGCCACAACGGAGAATGTAAGACCCCACAGAAGCGCATAGCCAAACTGTGCTCCGGCGAGTGAGCAGGTGGTGATCGTTCCCGGGCCGATGAAGGCCGCAGTGACGAGGGCACCGGGACCGGGGCGGAACGGGGAGCGTTTGGCCGGTTTCTGCATTGGAGTGAAGTTGAGGGATAAATATACGGAAAAAAGGGAACAGGCAATAAGTATTAGGCAATAGGTATTAGGCAAGAGGCAATAGGCATTAGGCAATAGTGATTTGCGATTGTCTGAGCAATGATCTTGGAAAAGAGCGGGGAATAGATTTAATTTGAGGATCGGAAAAACCTAAACAAAATCATAACCATGAAAGAACTTGTACGTTGTAAGCCCTGCGGCTATGTGATGGAAGCAGGCAAGCTGAAAGATGTATGTCCGGCGTGCGGCATGCCGGCAAAAGCATTTGAACCATACAGGGAGAGAGTGGCCCTCAACAGGCTCTTCGTCCTGAGCCTTGACATGCATCCTATTGCCATCCACCTCTCGCAGACCTTTGTGATTCTGATCCCGCTTATGATGTTTTCAATCATGTTGTTTCCGGGCTTCAACCGTGATATTTTCACAAATGTTCTGCAGTTCTCAATCTATGTCTTTCCTTTGACGCTTATAGCAGCTATTATCACCGGAGTGATTGACGGGCTGTTCCGCTTCAAGACACTGACACCACCCATTCTGAGACTTAAGATCATACTCAGCTCCATAATAATTGTTCTTTCGGGCACCATGTTCTTCGTCGCGAAGGATGGAAACTACGGACTATTTACAATCATACTCAGCCTGGGGTGTCTCTTCTGTGCTGTCAGACTGGGTCTCCTCGGAAAGCATCTGATAGATGTGATTCTTCCAGGTTCATACCCGATGAAGAAGGCGAAGGCTGCAGCTGTTGCCAAGTGATTATAATACAGATACTTAGTATTGGGTAATCGGTATTGGGTAATCGGTAATCGGTGGGTCCGGATATTGATTGATATATAGCTATTATCCTCACAGGGCCTTGACTTTAAGCACGAGAATACATATCTTTGGGGTCTGAATTCCGGTAGTTTGCCACCGACGGCGCTCGCAAGCGATTTCAGATGGGATTATGGAAACAGAGGACAAAAAAACCGCGAGACCTGAATGGATCGGCATCATATCTAAGTACAACAAACCTGATCATCTCAAAAGCTGGTGGCAGGTAATAAATTCTGTCGGTCCGTATCTTTTGTTATGGTACCTGATGGTCAGGTCACTGGAGATATCATACTTGCTGACACTGGCACTGTCGGTCCTGGCAGCCGGTTTTCTTGTGCGGACATTCATCATCTTTCATGACTGCGGCCACGGGTCGTTCTTCCGTACAAAGCGGCTGAACGCCATAGTAGGTATTTTCACGGGGCTGCTGGTTTTCACACCGTATCACAGGTGGCACCGTGATCATCATATACACCACCAGACGGTAGGCAATCTTGACAAACGGGGGATAGGGGATGTTAAAACGCTGACTGTCACAGAGTATGAGAATCTTTCAAAATGGCAGCGTTTTGTCTACCGCCTCTACAGGCATCCGTTGTTTCTTATCGGAGTGGCTCCTATATTGCTTTTTGTGGTGCTGTTCCGCTTTACCAAGAGTTACATGACAACGCGTGAGAAGATGTATGTCCACCTGACCAACCTGGCGCTTGCAGCGATGGTAGCCCTTGCAGTGTGGGCGATAGGGTGGAAGGCATACCTTATGATACAGCTGCCGGTGCTTTATGTCGCTACGGTCCACGGCGTGTGGCTGTTTTATGTCCAGCACCAGTTCAGGCATGTCATATGGACCGACTCCGGAAACTGGGATTATAAGACGATGGCCCTCAACGGCAGTTCCCTCTTCCGTCTCCCGCCGCTGCTTAACTGGTTCACAGGTAACATAGGTTATCACCATATTCATCACCTCAGTCCCGCCATCCCGAATTATAACCTGAAGAGATGCCATCAGGAGAATGAGCTCTTCAGGGAGGTCAAACCGATAACATTCATGTCAGCCTTTGACACGCTTATGCTGAGGTTATGGGATGAGAAGCGGGAGAGGCTGATCAGCTTCAGGGAGCGCTACAGGGTAGCCCGAAATTAATTATCAGTACTCACCGATCGGTTTTATCCGTTCCTGACAGCCCAGGAGGCTAGTGCTTTCTCCCTGTATTCAAATATCTCGTTCAGCTTCCGGCGGATGAGAAGTGAGTTGGCGACGGCGCCCAGGAAGCCAAGAGGAGGACTGTATGATACAATATCGGTCATGATTACCCCTCCGTCGGCCGGTTCAAGAAGATGCTGATGGTGCCACATGGCATACGGTCCAATCCTCTGCTCGTCAACAAAGTACTTCATCTCCTCCACATGGGTTATCTCAGTGACCCACGTGGTACTGAAGCCGGGGAAAGGAGAGACCCTGTATCTGATGATCATTCCTTCATACATCTTTTCAGGAAGGGCGGGCGAAAGGATGTCAAATCCCATATAGGGAGGTGTTATCTGTTTGAGGTTTGCTGGTGATGAGATGAAGTCCCAGACCTTTTCAGGAGCCACAGGGATGAATTGTCTTTTAATTAACTGGTAGAACGCCATACAAAAATGATTACAGATCATAAACAGACTTCTGATTAACTTGTTCGCCGTACAATCTAATGCAGTCAGAATCAACAGGATTTGTGATTAGTGAAAATTATGATTACCTTTGCAGCGATTTAAGCATAAGTTAGATCTGTATAGTCAGCATATCTCTCTCAGAGTCAGTCTCCAGGAGGTTCTTTCTACAATCACTAGTTTACGCTGAACAATTTTTCGCCAAAGGAACATAGCCACTTTGAACAGATATATGGTTAATGATTTTTTCAGCGGCATTAACCAATTATATAATAATGGAATATTACAAAGGAACCCGTTCAAGGGGAAACAAGAAAACAAATCAAAGGAACACGGAAAGAAGCAGAACAACCAACAGGAAGAAGAACAGGGACGGCAGTCTTGATCCGGACAGTTTTGTCAGCAGGGCGACGCCTCAGCAACCAGTGATCTACAAGTCAGAAAGGCAGATAGATGAGCTTCCGGTTGACCGTGCAATAATTTTAAACCTTCAGAAAAAGGGATACGAGAATCCCACCGAGATACAGGACAAGACTATCGAGGCTATCCTCAACGGCCGTAATCTTATGGGTCTGGCCCAGACGGGCACAGGCAAGACAGGGGCATTTCTTATACCGCTGGTACACAACCTGCTGAGGAAAGACTCACGCAGCCGTGTGCTTGTTGTCTCACCAACGCGTGAGCTGGCTCTGCAGATAGACAGTGAGTTCCGCAGCATTGCGCACGGGCTGAAGATATTCAGCACATGCCTTATCGGCGGGACGAGTGTATGGCGTGACATCCAGAGTCTGAGGCGGCCGGGTCATATAATAATAGGTACCCCGGGTCGTATAGCCGACATGGTGCGTCAGAGGGCGCTTGATCTTAATATGTTCACCATACTGGTGCTCGACGAGTTTGACAGGCTGCTCGATATGGGTTTTGCAGCCGAGATAGAGAGGCTTGTTGATGGCATGAGCTATCGCAGCCAGACTATATTATTCTCTGCCACCGAAGACAAGAGCCAGAGAAAAATGATAAGCAACCTGTTGGATGACCCCTATGAGGTCAGGGTCAGGAATGAGAACGTAGTTGCTGATAATATTGAGCAGGACATCATCACGGTGAAGGATGGGGAGAAGAAGATTGACATTCTCCTGAACATGGTACGTGACAAGTCATTTGAGAAGGTGCTTGTCTTTGCCGACACGAAGCGCGGTGTGAGCCGCATCTGCAGGGATCTGAAGAGGGGAGGCATCAGCGTGGATGAGATTCACGGTGACAAGTCGCAGAACTACAGGATAAAAGCACTGGAGTCATTCAGGAACCGCAAGATACAGGTACTGGTAGCTACTGATGTGGCAGCCAGGGGGCTCGACATATCGCATGTCTCTCATGTCATCAACTTCCAGGCGCCGAAGGATATGGAGAGCTATATTCACCGTATAGGCAGAACCGGCAGGGCAGGCGCCAGCGGCAAAGCCCTCACTTTCATCAATTAATACCGGAACAATATATGGCAGGTCAGAACAACAGTTACATCAAGAAGCAGAAGACGGAGAAGCGTCTCAAGAAGAGGAAAGAAAAGGAGCAGAAAAAGCTTTACCGCAAGGAGAACTCAGCAGGCGGAGATTTTCAAAGCATGATCGCGTACGTAGACAAATTCGGTAACATCACCACAGAGAGACCTGAGGAGGTTGAGGCTAAGGTGGAGGAGAAAAGCTAGGAGCCAGGGGCACAGGGCGCAGAGCTCAGGGCACAGAGCTCAGGGCACAGGGCGCAGGGCTCAGGGCACAGGGCACAGAGAGCAGCCCTTCGATCCCTTCGACACCCTTCGACAAGCTCAGGGGCCGGCTCAGGGAGCGGCTAAGGCGGGCAAAGCTTGCGATCAACACTATTGCCTGTTGCCTACTGCCTTCTGCCTGCTGCCTTCCGATTCGCAAATCTCAAATCGCAAATGTTTCCTGCCCTTACTGCTCCATCCTGCTACGCGCCTCGATGCACCACATCAGTTCGCCTATGAAGGCGGCGGCGCGCTTGCCGGCAGTATCGATGTCGGCAGGAACACCGTTTTCATCGAACGATTTGCTGACGAAGGTAACAGGGTGCTGTGCCGGGACGGTCCAGGCCTTCATCTTCCACAGTATAAACTGTATGGAGGTGATGACCTGTGATCCTCCGAAGGGACCGTCGGAGACAGTGGCAAGGGCAACCGGCTTGCGGCGCCACTCATCGTACAGCAGGTCGATCACATTCTTGAGACTGGCGGGATAGCCTCCGTTGTATTCGGGAACGAGGATGATAATGCCGTCGGCGCTCCGGATACGGTCTGCAAACGAGAGTATCGCGGGCGACGGTTCCTTCATCATTCGGAGACGCTCATCAAAGAGGGGGAAGTTGTATTCAGCGAGGTCTATGATATCAGCTTCCGCAAGACTGTTCTCTTCAATGTAGTTCCTGAAGAAAAGTGCCACCCTGTGGCTGTAGCGGCCACGCCTGACACTGGGGGAGAGGATTGCTATTTTATTCATATGCTGCACTAAGGTAGTAATTTTTGGTAGAGATCGTGCGATCGTGCGATCGTGCAATCATGCAATCTGAAACTCTGAACCGAGGACTGCCTTGGCAGGCCGAGCTCGCCGAAGGCAAACCATGAAACCAGGAACCATAAACCAGGAACTCCACAGACTTCGGTCTTCGGTCTTCGGTCTTCGGTCTTCGGTCTTCAATCTTCAGTCCTCAATCCGGCTGTTTCCTCCGGATATTTATTTAACAAATATTTGCATTACACGCTCTGCAGTTACGCCACATTGTTGCTAAATTCACGTCTTTATTCAAAACCAATAAACCTTCGTTAAATGAAAGAAAATACCTCTTTGAGCATCAGATTCATCAGCCTGATGCTCCTTATTACCGCATTAGTATCTGTTGATGCAGCTGCTCAGAAAATCAACACAAAGCAGCTCACTGCAGATTATGACAGGATGCTCTCTGAAAAGTTCAGGCAGGGAGAGACCGGTTGTGCAGCACTTGTTGCAAAGGATGGTCAGATAATCTACAAGAAAGCCTTCGGCATGGCCGACCTCGAGCTGAATGTGCCGATGCAGCCTGATATGGTATTCCGGATCGGCTCAATAACAAAGCAGTTCACCGCGGTGGCCATCCTGCAGCTTATGGAGCAGGGGAAGCTCTCGCTCCAGGATGATATTACCAAATACATTCCTGACTATCCGACACACGGATACAACATTACAATAGAACATTTGCTTACACATACATCAGGTATCAAGAGCTATACCAATGTTCCTGAATTTCAGAAGTATGTACGGCAGGACATGAAGCCGGAGGAGGCTATCAACACTTTCAGGAATCTGCCTATGGAGTTTGCCCCCGGTACGAAATGGAATTATAACAACTCTGGCTATTTCCTTCTGGGATACATCATTGAGAAGGTTTCCGGGAAGACATACCAGGAGTATATTGATGAGAATTTCTTCAAGCCTCTTGGAATGACCGGATCATGTTACGGCAATGACTCGAGGATCATAAAGAACCGTGCTTCAGGATACCAGCCCGGAAAGGATGGAGTACAGAATGCCGATTTTCTCAGCATGCTGCTTCCCTTTTCAGCAGGAGCGATACAGTCCACTGTGGAAGACCTCTTCAAATGGAGCCAGGCGGTGCATTCATACAAACTTGTGAGCAAGGAGTCGCTTGACAAAGCCTTCACCGAATACAAGCTTGCCAACGGCAAAGGGACAGGTTACGGATATGGCTGGTTCCTATCGCAGCTCCAGGGTAGTAAAACCATTGAACATGGCGGAGGGATAAACGGCTTCCTTACCAACGCAATCTACTTTCCGGAAGAAGATCTCTTTGTTGCCCTTTTCTCAAACAGCACCTCAGTCGGGCCAGACTTTACCTCCCAGAAGATGGCAGCCCTGGCGTTGGGAAAGCCACTGAAAGACACTCCGATAAATATTGATGAGGCTACACTTGGCCTGTATGTCGGGGTATTCAAAAATGAAGATGGCAAGGAAATTACAATATCAAGGGACAGCAGCCATCTGACGGTCCTGAGGCCGGGCTCACCCGTAAGGGAGATCATTCCCGTTGAGGAGGACAGGTTCCTGCTTGACGATTCGTTCATATCGCTTTCATTCAGCAGGGATGCGGCAGGAAAAATAAGCCGGGTGATAATTGACGACAGGGGTAAGGTAACTGAATGGATAAGGACCGACAAGGCGGTTGAGGCAAAAAAGGTTGTCGAGGTTGATGAATCTCTTCTTATGAAATATGCAGGGGAATATGAGCTGCAACCGGGATTCACCATCACGTTTACCTGTGAGGGAAAGAAACTCTTCACACAGGCCACAGGGCAGGAGCGGTTCGAAATCTTTCCCGAGAGCAACACAAAGTTCTTTCTCAAGGTTGTTGATGCGCAGGTTGAATTCATTCAGGATGAATCAGGCAAGTACAATAAGATCATACTTTATCAGGGCGGACGGTCGATGGAGGCAAAACGCATCAGATAGCACTTTTTACAATGTTTTTAATAACTTTATTGAATTGTTTGCAGAAGTAGCAATCATTTTTCAACCAAGATAATCCATATTATGAAAATCAGAAAAACGCTGGCAGTGAGGGGTTTCGTACTCTTCATTAGTGCCGGATCTTTCTTTTCGCTGCCGGCTTCCGGCATTGAGAAGTACAGTGATCCCGCCACGGTCAACAAGAAGATCGAACAAATCAGCCAGGGCTCGGCAGGGCTGGTCAGGGTGCATAAGATGGCCGTCACCCCCGGCGGCACCGATATGTTAATGATGGAGATAGGCAAGGCGGGGGCAACAGTCCCGGCGGTGCTTGTAGCGGCAAACATGTCAGGCACAGCACCACTCTCCACCGAAGCGGCGCTGTCGCTTGCCTCGCGCATCGCAGCAGACGCAAAACTTTCATCGGCGGTAACCTGGTACATAATACCCATGGGGAACCCGGATGCCTCCGGCCGCTATTTTCTCAAGCCCCTTTACATGGACAGCGGCAACGCAAAGGGCTACAACGATGACAACGACGATCTTTCAGATGAGGATGGCTTCAACGACCTTGACGGCAACGGCATCATCACCCAGATGAGGGTGAAGGCGCATGAC
>Ga0209450_10000443_pt1 | contig 21298 bp, 22 predicted proteins | sample FrelakmetLWP11LW_FD_187149 | JGI IMG/M metagenome (GOLD analysis project Ga0209450, IMG submission 187149) | Freshwater lake sediment microbial communities from the University of Notre Dame, USA, for methane emissions studies - LWP11 LW (SPAdes)... | ecosystem: Environmental > Aquatic >...
CGTAAGCCTGTGGGGGTTCAAGTCCCCCCTTCCGCACCATGAATATAAGGAAAGGGTGGCCCATCGGCCACCCTTTTTGATTTTCAGCGGCAAGCTCCTCCAGTCGCGGAGCCGCGGCGAGCTTCCTTGTTTCCAATCCGCACTGCTCTTGATCACGCCCCTTCACTTTGACGCGCGGGACCAGCCAATACAACCGGCTGCACGGCAAGCGTTGTAGCATTGCGGCGGCTGACCACCCATTTGCTCGACACGCAGACCAGGACGATGAAAAAGGCCTGAACCGTATACTCGATCCCCTTCGAAGGATTGAGCAGCCCCTGTACCCAGGGATCCGTGATCATCATTTCGCCGCCTACTCTGCCCAACACAGCCGCGCCGATCCACAGGATAATGGGCCAGCGTTCCATCCACCGAGCTAGCATATTGCTCATGAACACGACGAAAGGTATGGAAAGCGCCAGTCCAAAGAGAAGCAGGAAGAGGTTGCCGTGACTCGCTGCACCGACGGCCAGCATGTTGTCAACGCCCATGCTCAGGTCGGCGACCAGAATGACCCAGAGGGCATGCCACAGGCTGCCGCACTCCCGTTCCCGGCACTCCTCCTTGGAGCAGTCGGTAAGCAGCTTCACTGCAATCCAGATGATCAGCGCCCCTCCGATGAGCTTCACAAACGACATGGTCAACAACTGGGCCACCAGGAAGGTGCAGATGACACGAATGAGGACCGCACCGCCTGCGCCCAAGATGATCCCCATTTGCCGCGTTCTGCCTTGAAGATTCTTGACCGCCATGGCAATCACCACGGCGTTGTCCCCTGCCAGCACCAGATCGATGAGCACGATGCTCATCACGGCTGCGAAGAATTCCCACGTAAAAGCGATATGACCAAGCCAACCCAGATCGATCATTGTTTGCCTCCTTGCAGTGTTTCGCCGCGGGCCAACAAAAAAGACCTTTACCCACAGCATGATTCATCATGTGGTGAGTAAAGGTCTTGCAAATCCCAGTTTGCTTTGGGGGGTCCGTCTCCGGGTGGCGAACCACCGTAATGACGAAGAACGGGCCGACGTCTTTCCGCCGGTTGCTACTCCCCTTTACATTTAAACAAAATAAGCCATCCCCCGGATCGTGTCAAGCACAATCGGAATTCCTTGAGCCTGCTGCATATCGAAAAAGAGAGAGTCAGGCACATGGGCTTTTCGATCAGCCGGCTGCGGTCAGGTTGCCGGAACCTTCAGGCTGGCCCCATAAATACTGACCTGGCGGTACTCTTCGGGTTCGTGAAGATCCGGACAGGTCACGGCTTGACCCTGGCCTATCTTGCGGTAAGGCTCAAGGACCAGGTCTCTTACTCTTGAGTCTGCAAGGAGGACGTCGGAAGCCAGTTCAGGAAACCTCTTCACGAAAGGAAAGATGTCCGCGTCGTAAAGAACATCCGCCGCAAGGATCACATCAAGCCCTTCACCTGCTGCGCTTTCAAAATCCTTGCTCACTGCGATTTCGACCTGGTTGAGCTCTGCATTGGCTTTAACGGCCTCCAGGGAAACAGGGTCAATGTCACAGGCCAGGACCTTCCTTGCCCCCGCGCGCGCCGCGGCAACCGCGACAATCCCTGACCCGGTCCCGAAATCAAGGACAGCCCGGCCCCTCACGAGTTCTTTGCGCTCCATGATCCAGCGGGCGAGCACCTGCCCGCTGGACCAGCAAAAGGACCAGAACGGCGGCTCGTTCATGAGCGCCTGGGTTTCCTCGCGCGTTAAGTTGTGCTGCGGGTAGTCCTCATTCAGGAGATAGAGCTGGATTTCAGGGGTGAGAGGCATCCGGGTCGCAATGATCTTGCCGCTCTTCAGAACCCGATGCATATGCGCTGTCAGCCGCGGATGTTCCAGCTTATTTGATTGGGAGTCGTTGATAGGCACGGCTTAGAAACGGGCAGCTGAGCACGCTGTTTTTACCATGCTCACAGGAGTCCCCCCCATGTCCAAGAATAGTCGAGACATTAGCATGAATCTGAGAGCCTATTCAAGCCGAGTGCCTGACCCCTGGTGCACTCTCCCGTGGCACCCCGCTCTATTCCCTGAGATCCCGAATGAGGGCTTGCCACGGTGTGAATTCTCCTTCCCATAAGTGGAGAGCCTTTTCACAGGTAAATGGAGGTTTTATTCCCGCAGACCCCCGGAGGATTTCCGTCTCTCCGGCTAACCTCCTGGAATTTCGATGCAACCTAATTCCGCCCACTGGATCGCGCCATTTTGCACACTTTTTGCGTGTGTAAGAGAGGTTAGGTCTAACCTACGGGATTGCAGGCCGCCCATTAGGAATTCGAAAAGCGGAAAAAACTCAAGGCGTTTGGAAGCGGAGAAAGAGAAGAGACTGGCTCCGAGGATCGAGTTTCACCTCGACGTTGTCATCAGAGGGCTTAAAGGCATCAAGCACGTCAACAACTTCAGTGTAGGCGGTGTGTTCATCCAAACTGACCTCTCTTCATCGCTCAAGCGAGGCGACAAGATTGAGCTGGTTACCCGCCTGCCCCTCGAAAAGAGAATCATGCTCATCAAAGCGCAGGTGGCTCACGTGACCGGCAAGGGCGTGGGCGTTCAGTTTCTGGATGTGCACGGGCCCTGCGTCCAAGCCATTCAAAGCAACTTCGAGGGGTTCAAGGCCACGATCCATCTACCCGCACCAAAAGCCCACTCCCCTTCCTCGGTGAATCGGCCGAAAGGCCTCGCCTTCTTTTAAAGCCTTCGATTGAATTATTCATAGAGAAATTAACGCAAGGGCCAGCGGGGTCAAGGTTTCAGGGCCTCCTGCGATACCGCCGACCTCTTGACAAGGATTGAAGGAAGATTATTTTTTCCACGATTCCTATGGTCGCCATTGGGCGCTGAAAACTTCATTTGAGATGTTTGTTCATATAGACTTCTTGACTGCTTGTTTTCTTCACTCTCTGGCGATTGCTATTTCTGAAAGGAGGGATAACTATGATTATTAAAAGATTCAGTGATTGGCCGACATGGGATTGGAGAAGCCCCGTTGACGAGCTCGAAAGGATGAGAAGGGCATTGGACAGGCTCTCTGGAGGTTTTACCGGAAACGTTTTCCGGCTCCCTACGGCCGGGGTGTTTCCGCTGGTCAATGTGACCGAGGATCAGAACAATTACTATGTCCGTGCGGAGCTCCCAGGAGTTAAGACGGATGAGTTGGACATTTCCGTGACCGGTGAAACCCTGACCCTGTCCGGTGAAAGGAAGCTGCCTGAGGAAAGCGACAAATCAAGCTACCACAGGCGGGAAAGGGAAGCCGGCTCTTTCAGCCGGGTGATTTCCCTGCCCGCACGGCTGGACGTGGATAAAGTGAAAGCCCATGCGGAAGACGGTGTTCTGACGGTCGTGCTTCCAAAGGCCGAATCGGCCAAACCGAGACAGATCGCGGTCAAGAGCTCATGATCTTATTGAAAGGAGGGACTCGCCATGACAGAGAGCGAAAGCAAGTCTTTGCAGGCTAAAGAGAAAAAGGAAGTGACCACTCCTGCGGAGTTGACCAAGCCAGGATTGGTTTTTAATCCCGCAGTCGACATTTTTGAGACCGAGCGAGAGCTGACGTTGCTGGCTGATCTGCCGGGTGTGAAAGCCAAGAATCTCAAGATTGATTTGAATGACAATGTTCTCACTCTGACCGCCGATGAAACACCATTGGAAGGGCCTGGAGAAAAGGACGTTGTGAGGGAGTATCGAACCGGCACGTATTATCGTCAGTTTTCTCTTTCCGACACCATTGATCAGTCCAAAATAGAGGCCGTTATGAAAGATGGCGTTTTGAGACTGTCCCTGCCGAAGGTTGAGGCTGCAACTCCAAGAAAAATAGCCGTTAAGGTGGCGTAATTCCAGCCGCAGCGTTCTTAGGGACCGGCGTGGGCCGGTCCCTTTTCTTTTCCGGGCTTCGAACGAACGCCATCTCGTGCCATCCGGCCCTTGTATTTGCGCAACATTCCGCGAAACTGGTGATAGCTTAGCTCCAGCAGGGCAGCCGCCTTTCTCTGGCTGTACCGGGACTCCTCAAGAGCCTCCTGCAGCAGCCTCACCTCAAGGTGCTCAACCGCATCTTTGAGAGAGGGCCTGCGGGCCTCAGGGGATTTTGAGTCGTGTCTCACCTCTTGCTTTGCTTCGCGCGGAAGCCTCTCCGTCGGCACTCCTGCGCGTTCAAAGGGGTTGAAAATAATCTCGGCGATGAGTGATGAGTCGGAGCGATAAACGGCTCGTTCAACCACGTTTTTCAGTTCACGCACATTGCCCGGCCAGGTGTAGTCTTGCAGGGCTCTGAGGGCGTCCTCACTGAACCGGGGCAACTCCTCCCGCTCGAGTTCATGGGCCATGCGAACCGCAAAATGGTTCGCAAGAAGAGCGATGTCCTCCTCGCGTTCGCGCAAAGGAGGCAGGTAAAGAACCTCAAAGGAAAGCCTGTCGAGCAGGTCGCGCTTGAAACGCCCCTGTTCCACAAGGCCCTCCAGATCCGCATGGGTTGCGGCGACAATCCTTACATCCACATCCACGCGCTCAGGGCTTCCCACTCGCTCAAAGGAACCGTATTCCACCACCCGCAGGATCTTTTCCTGGACCTCCATTGGGATGTTTCCTATTTCATCCAGAAAAAGAGTGCCTCCATCCGCAGACTCGAACCGGCCTCTTCTCCTTTCCTCTGCTCCGGTGAAAGCCCCTTTTTCATATCCGAAGAGCTCCGACTCAATGAGAGAAGGGCTCAATGCCGAACAATTCAGCGCCACCATCGGGCCTTGCCAACGCTTGGAAAGAAAATGAAGTCGCGACGCAGCCAGCTCCTTGCCTGTGCCCCTCTCCCCAATCAGGAGGACCGGCCGGTTAATGGGGGCTACCTTCGACAGCTGCTCGCGAAAATCCAGAAAAGCCTTGGATTCACCAAGGGCTTCGGGCACCTTTACAGTAAAAGCGGCTCTGGACCCCAGCTCATTTTTTTGTCTTTTCATGGCATTTTAAACCGATTATTAGCTTTTTTTACTTATTAATAGCCTTTATTACCACATGCTGAATTTGGCTGTCAAATTAAAACCTATTGTAATGCTTGGCTAATTTGGCGGAACTCTTTTCTGGCACATTCCCTGCTAAAGTCTTGATCAAAAGCTTGCTAAGGAGGTCAGACTATGGGAATTTTCACACGCTTTCGAGATATCATCAGCTCGAACATAAACGCCATGCTGGACAAGGCAGAGGATCCTGAAAAACTGATCAGCCTCATGATCCAGGAAATGGAAGACACGCTTATCGAAATCAAGGCGTCTTGCGCTGCTGCCATGGCAACGAGCAAGAGAACCCAACGACAGATGGCGGAGGTGCTCTCTCGCTCCAGGAACTGGGAAGAAAAGGCAGGCCTTGCAGTCAGCAAAGGCCGCGACGACCTGGCAAGGGAAGCCCTGGTGGAAAGGCGGCGATACGCAGACAGAGCCTATTCCTTTGAAAAAGAACTTCAGGAGATGAATGCCCTGATTCAGCAGTACCAGGAGGACATCAAACAGCTGGAAGAGAAGTTGCGGGGCGCCAGGGAGAAGCAGAGGCTGCTTGTGCAACGGCACGTCCATGCCCTGAAGAAGATAAGGGCGCAGGAAGAGATCCGCCGAATGGACAGCACCGGGGCAGTTCTCAAGTTCGAGGAATTTGAAAACCGCATCGAACGCATGGAGGCGGCGGCGGAACTCGTCAATTTCGGAAGAAAGCCGACCCTGGAGGCCAAGTTTGATGATCTCCTGGTTGACGACGAGATCGAAAAGGAGCTACAAACGCTGAAGTCCTCTTTACGGAAAGAGGGGGCCGGCACGACGGTCTAACCATTCGAGGGGAGTGGACTCTGCCATGAACAGCGTTTTCATTGTGGCCATTGTTTTCGGAGGTCTGGTTCTTGCTCTTGCCATCATCGGAAGCACAATCCTCATGGGCATCAGGATTGTGAAAGGGGGAGTCTCCCGCAAGGGGCAGGCTTATCAGGCCGACGAGACCAGAATGATCCAGGAAATCTATCAGGGTCTTTCAAAGATGGAAGAGAGGGTGGATGCGCTGGAGACCATCCTTCTGGATCGGGAAAGGAAGGGAAAAACAGAATGAAACGGTTTGAAAAGATCATGAGCGGCGGACTGTACCGCTCTCGTAAAGGAGCGATACTCGGCGTGTGCAGAGGGATCGCCGAGTATTTTGACTTCTCTGTGTTCTGGACTCGAGCGCTTGTGGTTCTCCTGCTTCTGCTCACCGGCTTCTGGCCGATCACGGGCCTTTATTTTCTCGCCGCATTGCTCATGAAACCGGAACCGATGATCCCCATTGGATCGCAGACGGAGCAGGAGTTCTATGACAGCTATGTGCACTCCCGAAAAGGCGCCATCGATCGACTCAAGAGAAGGTACGAGAAACTGGAGCGGCGCCTTCGGCGCATGGAGCACAACGTGACCTCCAGGGAATTTGACTGGGAAAGCAGGCTGAACAGTTAAGCTTGTGTGAGGCCAACAGAGGTGGTATAGAGCCTTTCCATGATTTCTTGCCAATGCCTGCCGGAGGAACGAATCATGGATTTAAAGCTGCTCTTCACCACCTTTGCGACGATCTTCTTAGCGGAACTCGGAGATAAAACCCAGCTTGCCACGCTTGCCTTCTCTGCAGAAGGAAAATCGCGGATTGCCGTTTTCATCGGTTCTGCAGGGGCCCTTGTGCTTACGTCGTTGCTGGGCGTCATTTTTGGAGCGGCCATCGCCAAGCTGGTCCCTCCCAACACCATCAAAATCGGAGCCGGAATCCTTTTCGTCATCCTCGGCTTATGGATGCTGATCTTCCCCGGCGGGAAGTAGAAGCCCTAGTGAAGGATTCCTGCCTCTTCAGGAACCACCGTCAGCTTCACCTTGCTTTTTCCTCTCACCACCGTGATCGTCACAGGCTCGCCGATCGGCCATTCACCCAAAAACCTGTGGAGATGATCAACGCTAGCAACCCTCTGCCCGTTTACAGACACGATGAGGTCGCTAGCCCGCATGCCGGCGAGGCCTGCTGGGCTTTTGGGATCCACCGAGAGGACTTCCACTGCCTGATCTCCTGAAAGATCGTGAAATCGAACTAGGCGCCGGTCCAGAGGCCTTGGCCGAGCGGCAATGCCAAGAAAAGCGCGTCTGACTTTCCCATGAGTGAGCAGTTGAGACACCACCCACCGCGCCGTATTAGAGGGAATCGAGAATCCGATGCCCTGAGCCATCATGATGATCGCCGTGTTGATCCCCATGACCCGTCCTCTTGAATCCACGAGCGGTCCCCCGGAGTTGCCCGGATTGAGAGGGGCTGTGTGTTGGATGATGCTCTCGATCAGGCGGCCTTCACGGCTTCTCAGGGCACGACCCAGGGCGCTCACGACTCCTGTTGAGACTGTGGACTGAAAGCCGAAGGGATTTCCCATGGCGATCACCAGCTGGCCGACACGCAACAGCGAAGAGTCCCCAAGCGCTGCGCACTGCAACCCAGATGCCTCGGCCCTGATCACGGCCAGATCAGTAGCGGGATCTTTACCTACCACGGAAGCTCCGAAATCTGTGCCGTCCGTCAGGGTGACGGTCAGTCGCTTGGCATGATGAACCACGTGATCGTTGGTGAGAACATACCCGTCGGGCGCAATGACCACCCCTGACCCTGCGCCTGTTTGCTCCGGCTCTCCCCCGTGTGGCTCCCCCCTGCTTGAAATGCTGACCACCGCCGGTCCTATCGCATCGACAACCGCGGTGACCGCCCTTGAGTAAGCGTCAAGAAGGTTGGCATCCGAGGCCTCCTCCAGAGGGACCTCACAGCGGAATTCCTGACTTGCCTCCGCACGACTTGCGTTAATGAACTTCAGGGTTCTAGAAAGAGCCTGCTCCACTTCTTTATCCTTTCTTGCAGCGATGCCACCACGTTCACATCAAAGATAAAACACAAATGGCATCTGACAAGCTTTGCGTGCGGTCCATTGCATCAGACGACGCGGGAGGCGACCGAACTTTTAACTTGTTCTTCGGAGTCGTTTGCGTATCATGGCGCAGATCACGAAGGGAGGACAACCATGAGCACGGAGAAACCCAATAGGGAGGAAGCCCTGATCCTTCTCAAGGAGTACAACAAGACAGACAGCCTCATCAAACACGCTCTGGCGGTGGAGGCTGTCATGCGGTATTTTGCGCGAAAGCGGGGCGAAGACGAAGAAAAGTGGGGAGTCATCGGTCTCGTCCATGACCTGGATTATGAGCAGTTCCCTTCCGAGCACTGCAGCAAAACAGAACAGATTCTCAGAGAACGAGGATGGCCCGAGGATTACATTCGCTCCGTCGTGAGCCACGGATGGGGAATCTGCTCCAATGTAGAGCCTCAGTCCGCCATGGAAAAGATCCTCTATGCCATAGACGAACTGACAGGACTCGTGGCTACCACAGCGCTCGTGAGACCTTCCAAAAGCGTTCTCGACATGACGGCCAAATCCGTGCAGAAGAAGTGGAAGGACAAAAGATTCGCAGCAGGCGTGGACCGCTCCATTATCGAGAAGGGAGCTCAAATGCTCGGAATGGATCTCGGAGAGATGATCACAGACACCATTGTGGGCATGAGGGAGGTCGCTGAAGAAATCGGCTTGAAGGGAAATATATAAGCATAGAGCTGAGAGCGAGAGAGAGAAGTGAAAGGCCTTGGTGCTGGACTCTCTGCTCTTTGCTCTTCGCTCTATGCTTCAAGCTCTACGCTCTTCGCTCTGCGCTGTAGATCAAACGCTCCGTCCATAAGAGAGCGGACGAAAGTCTTGTGCAAGCCAACAGCCAACCCGCAAAAACGCCCAGGGCGTTGAAGCACGCATCCGATACTTCCATCGATCGATAGCCGCTTGCCCCTTGAAGGAGTTCAAGCGTCACTCCCAAGAGGATCAAACTCACGCCGTGGAGGAGATATTTCCTCCCGGGCTGGTATATGAAACCGAACCAGAGCATGATCCAGCCGTAGGCCACGAAGTGTGCCAGTTTGTCGGCCAAGGGCCATTCGGGCAACTCGAGGGGTGATGGATTCAGAGACTGATAGATGAGCATGCAGACAGCAAACCATCCGAGAGACAACCACACTTTCACGAACCGGAGAGGTCTCATGGGCACCCCGCCCATGGAGCAGACAGCAACGCACCCGTAACTTCATTAATTTCTTGACAAAATACATAACTCAAAGTAGCTTTATCTCCCATAGTCAAAGAGAGCCCCACACCAAACGGAACTTCTCCCAAAGGAGCGTCGACCTATGACCGTGACGAAAGATCACATTGTGAATTCGATTTGCCGTCAACTCGACATTCCGAAGAAAAAGTCCGCTGATCTCCTCGAGTCTCTTCTGGAGATGATTCAGAAGAATCTGGAGAACGGGGAAGATGTTCTGATCAGCGGTTTCGGAAAGTTCTGTGTCAAAAGCAAGAATGCACGAAAAGGGCGAAATCCCGCGACCGGGGAAGATTTGATGCTCGGGTCCAGACGGGTGATCACTTTCAAGTGTTCTCCCATCTTGCGAGCGAGAGTTAACTCAAAAGGGGAGTGAGAGCACATTTCACTCTCTCCCGTCTTCTATAATCTCAAGGCCTACGAGATAATGCCCTCTTAGCCTTCCTTGATCCTTCCATGTGATGTGACGAACCGCAGTCTTTTGCCACTCGGAAGCATAGGCCGACTTTCTGGAATAGTACTTTACATCGAGCAGGTCTGCAACCTTCTGAAGTTCCAGGATGCCGGAGTTTTCTCTTGCGTATGAAGGCCTCTTCACAAGCTACTCCTCAGTTCTCTGCTCCCTTTTCTCGATCGGGGCTCCAATTTTTCCTCCGCAAACCCGATCGCAAAACACAACGGAACGTAACAGTTTAGCTCTTTGAAATGGATGGCTCGGGCCATGGAGGTCTCTCTAAAAACAGAAAACGAAGAGTCTGCGGGAAAAACTCTGCAGATAAGGGGCAGCGAGGGCGGGCGGCTAGGTTTCACCGGCACTTGCCAGCTGGGTATGACGTGGCGAGTTCCCCGGTAGCCCTCCGCCCGCCTCACCCATGGCCTAAAGCTAGACACGGTGGTGTGGCGTCTTCGTTGTTCTGTTTTTAGAGAGACCTTCATGGCCTTTTTCTGTGCTTATTTCAAAGAGCTAAACTGTTACAACGGAACAATAATTTAAAAAATATATAGATGCGGTCAGGGGAGTGTCAAATTCTTTCATTAATTGAGTATAAGTTTATATAATATCCCTGCATATTGTAGAAAATGGCGCAGGATGCGACTATATCTGGTAGCCGGACAGCGCTAATTATCTTACCGCTTATCCCTCTAGCACGAAGCGGAGGGATCCGGATGCCGGAAGCCCTTGAAACCCGTCAGGCTTATGGTTAGTTTTTACCGGTTTTCAAAGCCTTACAATAAGGGATCTTCGCGATCCCACCCTGTCACCCGTTCGTCCCAGTGGAGATTCCTATGATGCTCATCCTTCGCGTTTTCATAACGTTGCTTTTTGCAGTTGCTTTTTCGACTCCGGTTCTGGCCCAAGATTCTTCAGAAAAAATCAACCTTGACGTTAAGGAGTTTCGCCTCAAGAACGGCATGATGTTCCTTGTGGTTGAACGGCACGCCACCCCTCAGGTCGCTTGTCATCTTTCCATACGCGCAGGCTCTGCGCTCGAAGAGGCGGGTAAAACAGGCATCGCCCACATGCTCGAGCACATGATGTTCAAGGGGACAAAGAACTTCGGGACCATGGATCCGAGCAAAGATCAATCCTTGCAGGATCAGATTGAGGCGGCCTACCAAACCGTCCTTTTCGAGGAGAGGAAGCGAAATCCTGATCGCACCCTCATTCAGGCCAAGCGCAAGGAAATGGAGCGATTGCGCCTGGAGGTACAGAAAATCTATGTGTCCCAGGCCTTCTCATCCCAGCTGGGCAAGAATGGCGCCGTGCGCGTGAATGCGTTCACCAGCAAGGATGAAACACAGTACTTCATGTCGGTTCCTTCGGACATGGTTGAACAATGGTTTTCCATCGTCAGCGAGCAGCTCTTTGAGCCGGCGTGGCGGGAGTTCTATGTTGAAAAAGAAGTCATCCAGCGCGAGTGGGCCTTCCGTTACGTGAACAACCCGGACGGCGCAGCATGGCTCGATCTTCAATCTACGGCCTACACCGCTCATCCCTACCGCAACCCAACCATTGGCTGGAAATCCGACATGGAAAAATTCAACACAAAGGATGCCATGGGATTTCACGCCGCCAACTACCATCCGGCCAACGCCGTCGCCGTGCTCGTCGGGGACATCTCTCTGGAGAAAGCGAAGCAGCTCGCCGAGGTTTACTTTTCCAGGTATCCCACAGGAAGGCCAGCGCCGGAAAATGTCACCCAAGAGCCTCTCCAGAGCGGCCCGCGGAAGAGCGTGCGGTTTCTGAAAGGGGCCAGAACGCCCAACGTGCTCATCGGCTTTCATGGGGCCCGCATGGGAACCGAGGACTTCGATGCGCTCGATGCCTTGGCCATGATCCTGAGTCATGGCCGTGGGGCCCGGATGACCCAGGAGGTCGTCAACAAGGGTTTGGCCGTTGAGGCGTGGGCGCATAATCTGGACAACCGCTACGCCGGGATGCTGATCCTGGGCGGCTCCCCGAACGAACCGGCAGAATTGAAGAAGGGGAGCTTGAGCGAGGAAGAGGAGCGGCAGGCTCACCTCCGGGCCTGCGAAACTCTCGAGAAAATCCTGCTGACCGAAGTTGAAAGGTTGAAAAACGAACCGGTCTCCAGTCGGGAGCTCGAAAGAATCAAGAAGTTGAACCATCGCGATTTCATGGAACGCCTGAGAACCAATGAATATTTGGCCATGGCTCTTGCGACCACGGAAGTCCAGGTCGGATGGCCCTATCTCCTTTCCTACCTCGATCGAATCGACAAGGTCACTCCCGAAGCCATTCGGGAAGTGGCCAATCGAACCGCTACGGAAGAAAACAGGACGACGGTTTTCGTCATTCCCGGCGGCAAGCAGGAAAGGCCTCCAGAGGTTTATGAAGAAGTCAGGTCGCTCAGCGGTTCTTCCGCGAGGATGGAGTTCAAACCAAAGGATTTCACGAATCAATCCAATTATCCGACCCCTCAGGGCTGGAGACACCCTCTCTCCTTTGATCGGAAGCCTCACAAGATTCCTTACGAGAAAGCCGATTTTTCAGCCGTTGAAGGAGTGCCGGTGTTTTATTTGAAGGACACCAGCCTTCCTCTGGTGGATCTCACTCTCTTGTTCAAGGCGGGCAGTGTGGATGTGAGCGACGGGAAGATGGGGTTGACCCAAATTCTGAGCGATACCTTGGTCCACGGAGGTGCCGGAGAGCGTTCCCCCCAGGAACTCGCCATGGTCTTGGATGAAAATGCCATTCGCCTGTCCTTCTCGGTCAACGAAGAAGATACGGTGGTGAAGCTTTCCGTGGTGAAAGAGGACTGGGACAAGGGGTTGGCTTTGCTTCTGGAGGTCCTGACCCGTCCGAGATTCGAGGAACCCGTTGTCCAGGTGTCGAAAGATCAGATTCTCACGGCTCTCAAACGCCAGGGGGAAGATGCTCGATCCGTCAGCAGGCGCGAAGCCATGATCTGGCATTTCAGAGGACACGTTTACGGCCGTGACCCGCTCGGAGCCCTGGCGACCATTCCCGGCATCTCCCGGGATGAGCTTGGAGACTTCCTGAAAAGTTATCTTGTTCCCTCCAACATGGTCGTTGCCGTGGCCGGGGATGTCGAGAGATCCGTGGCGCTCGGGTCTCTTGAAAAGCTTTTTCGATCCCTGCCCAAAGGAAGAGCACCGGAACGAAAAATCACTGAGCCTCCTCAAACAGGGCCTGTGCTCGCCCTTGTCCATAAGCCCGGCCAGGTTCAGTCTCAGGTCAGCCTTGCCCTGCGAAGCGTTCGGAGAACCCATCCCGATTTCTGGAAGCTGAGTCTGCTGATGAACCTGTTCGGCGGAGGGGATTCCATGCTTTACACCCGGTTGAGGGAAGACCTGGGCCTTGTCTATGCCGCCTTCTTTACCCAGTCCTACAAATGGCAGGCTGGAACCCTTTTGGGATACATCGGATGCAAGGGGGACAAGACCTCCCAGGCCATCGAGGAAACCGTGAAGATCATGAATTCTCTTCACCGGGAAGTCCCGGCAGACGAGCTGGAACAGAAGCGGATGGACGTGCTGAACAGTTTTGTCTTTAACGTCGATACCCCCTCCGCCTTGGTGGAGACTTATGGGCGCTACCACATGCGGGGGGAACCGCTGGACACCCTTGACAGAATCCAGGAAGCTTATATCCAAGCGAAGCAGGAGGAGCTTGAGTCTCTTTCCGTGAAATTCCTGGATCCTCGCCGCCTGCAGATTGTTGTGGTCGGCGACAAAACAACACCGGTGAACCGAGAGGGCGGCAAGGTGATCAGCCTCGAGGAGGATCTCAAAGCTCTCGCCAAAAAACTTGATCTCCCCTTCACGGAACTTCCCCTAAGGTAGCAGGGAGCTGAGAGCATAGAGCCAAGAGCAAGGAGTAAAAAACAGGCGATACACCTTGCATGGCACGCTGGAGGCAAAAGGCTTTTGAAAAAAAGGTTCCTTTTACTTTATGCCCGGTGCTCGAATCTCTACGCTCTTAGCTCTTTGCTCTATGCTAATTCGTTGACACCCTTTCACCTTTCCTTTATACTTCCAAGCAATGCTATGAGTGGTTTTTCATTTACCTGCCTCACACGAGGGGCACATCCTTGTCTTTCACCAAGAAACGCCTCTTAACACTTCCCATCACCTTTCCCCTGCTTCTGTTCATGTTCTCCTGCGGATCCCTCAACTCCGGGCGCTCGATAGATTCCGTTTCCGCAGCTTGGCTTCCGAAAGACGGCCCTCCGCCGACTGTGGCGGTCATGCCTTTCGATAATCTGACCTCTAACGAAGAGATAGGGACCTTGGTCCGCAAGACTTTTTACAACCACTTCAGCTCCAAGAATTACAAGGACATAGAACTGAGCGGGGTGGATCAAGCCCTGGCCTCCATTCAGAAGACGCAAGCAGGGACATGGCGGGATGTCCCTCCCGAAACCCTCGGGAAATATCTCCATGCCGATTTTGTCATCTATGGAAAGGTCAAAGACTATCAGAAACTCTTTCTTGGCGTTTACTCCCAGATTGCTCTCACCGTGGAAGTCGAAATGGTGGATTGCAGGGACGGCAAAGGGGTCTGGTGGAAGACTGAGACGAAAAGATCCCACGACGGGGGAATTCCTTTAGAATGGTTGAGCCTGATGTCCGCCACCGCAAGATCGGGGTTACACATGCAGCATGAAAGGACCCTTGACCTCGTGGAAAGCATCAACCGGGACCTGGTAGCCGAGATTCCTGAGCCGGCCGTATCTCCGGGGGGTCCCTTGTCCGTGAACATACAGATCGCCGCATTCCTCGAAAAAAACCGGGCTACCGCCACGGTCGAGGAGTGCCGGCGCATCGGCTTTGAGCCCAGGGTTGAAACGGTTGAAATCACGGATCGCACATGGTATCGCGTCGTTCTTGGGCCGTACCGGGAAATACCGGCTGCTGAAAGAGACAAAAAGCTGATAGCGGAGAGGACAAAGTTTCAGCCCATCTTCGTTCATCATTCCCCTGGAAATCAGGAAGCCTCGCCCCGATGAAAAGCTATTGAAAAGAACTCAGGCTTTCAATAAATATTCCAGGATATCTTCTGCGATCTTCGAGGTCACTCCGGCGTTTCGTTCCACCAAGGCCTTGTTCTTCGCACCGAGACTGGCGCTCAGGGCGCTGTCCGAAAGCAGGCGATGGGCTTGCGCCGTGAGTTCCTCCCCGTTTTTCACCTCAATCGCCCCACCTTCCTTCAACATCCAACGGGCAATGTCCTGAAAATCGCTCATGTCCGGCCCGAAGAGAACCGGCTTTGCTGCTGCAGCGGGTTCTACAGGGTTTTGGCCGCCTTTGGGGACCAGGCTTCCGCCCACATAGGCGAGGTCTCCGAATTCATACAGAGCGCCGAGCACGCCGAATTCGTCCACCACCCCCACGTCATAGTGATCCTGAGGGAGTGACGAATAGAACACGACCTTGAAGGGATCACGGATAAACACCCGGCGGACTTCCTCGGCCCGGTGAGGATGGCGGGGGGCAATCAGCAGCTTCAGTCCGGGCAGGGACTGACGGAGTTGGAGGAACGACGCTCTGAGGATCGCTTCCTCGCCTTCGTGGGTGCTCCCTGCGACCAGGACCCTCTTCCCTTTTTGAAGCCCCAGCTTCGCCCCGAGTTGCTCCAGCGGAACAGAGGAGCGTGATGCCTTTGCCGCGTCGAACTTCAGGTTTCCTGGTTCTGCCAGTTTCTCCCGCTTGACCCCCAGCCTGCCGAAGTGTTCGGCGTCGGAAGGGGACTGGGGATAAATGCGGTCAAAGGAGTTCAGCGCCGGTGAGAAAAGCCTCTTGGTCTGACCGTATCTCTTAAAGGAAGAAGGAGACAGCCGTGCATTGATCAGGAACGAGGGGATGCCCTGCCGCCGGAGTTCCGCCATGAAGCCGGGCCAGATGTCGGTTTCCACGAGCACAAACAGGGACGGTTTCAGGTTCGCAAAACAGCGGCGCACGGCGAAAAGGAGATCCAGGGGGAAATAGAACAGCCCGTCGAAGAAGCCTTCCAGTTTGTCTCTCGCGGTCTCATGCCCGCTCAGGGTGGACACCGAGACATACAGCTTTGCCGGCTTGATTCGCAGATGGAGTTCCCGGATCAGAGGAGCAGCGGAGAGCAGTTCGCCCACCGACAGAGCATGAATCCAGAGGACCTTTTCGCGGGCCTTGGAAGGGAACGGCTCCGGAAAGCGCTGAAAACCCATCCGGGGGAGCAGGGTGGTTCGTCGTTTTCTCTTGATCAAAAGGATGGGGGAAAGCGCAAGCAGGACGGGCGAAAAGAGTACATTCATTCCGAACTGATACATCCCCAGGAAAAGCCGCTCATCCCATCGGAGCCTTAAAGAGCCTGCTGTTTCATCCTTGTTCACGCTGTCCTGCCCTTGATTTCCTTTCAGCGTCCATGCGCCTCACGGCGTCCACCACCTGCTCCACCGTGATCCTGTTCATGCAGGCCATGGGCTCGAGATCTGTGGTCTTGCACGATCGGCTGAAACAGGGACTGCAGCTCACACCCGCACGAAGAACCAGGTGGCCTTTCCCATAGGGGCCTGTGCGAGAAGGTGCGGTGGGACCGAACAAAGCGACCACCGGCGTGCCCACTGCTGCCGCCAAATGCATGGGCCCGGTATCGGTGGAGACCACCACGCTCGCCAAGCGATACACGGCAGCCAGGACCTTGAGCGTGGTCCGCCCGTCAAGCCGGCTCACCGAAGCGCCGAGCGTTCCCGTCACGTCATCAAGGCAAAGGCGATCCTCCTTGCTCCCCGTGAAAACGACCTGGAAACCGCTTTCCAATAGGCGCTCGGCAAGCGCTCTGAACCGTTGGGGGCTCCACAACTTGGTCGGCCATTTGGCCACGGGGTTGATCGCGACCAAGGGTTGATCCCACTGAACGCCGCTTTCAGCCAGAAGCTGTTGAGCCGCCGCTTCATCTTTTTCCCCAATAGGGAGGTCATAGAGGACTGGTGAGTTGGGGATGCCGAGCGCTTCAAGGAGCATCAGTCCTCGATCCAGGGCGTGTATTTCCATGGAAAGAGCAGGAATCCGTTCGTTCAAAAAGAGATGGCTCTTTTCAGCATGCTCCATCCCTGGACCAAAGCCCGCCTTGCACCCGCCACGCGCAAGAAAGATCCACAGGCTGCTTTTGAGCAATGCCTGGAAATCAAGGACCAGATCATAGCGGGTATCACGCAATTGCAAAAGCAAGCTCAGAAAAAGCCTCACGGCAGAGGAAAGTCTACCCGTCTTCAGAAGCTCGACAAACTCCCTCCTCCGCCAAACCAGAGCTCGACTCAGGGCAGCGTGCCCCTGAACCAGATCTGAGGCTCCATCCTCGACAAGCCAATCGATCCGGGCATCGGGATAATACCGCCGCAGCGCCGTGAGCGCCGGAAGGGTGTGGATGACATCGCCGATGGCGCTCAATTTTACAATGAGAATCTTCATGGTCGCAGCGGGGTGCCGCACCTCCGGTGCTCATCTCTCACGATGCCAGGGACAGCATTACATTCGGAGATAGAGCTCTCTGGCTTTTTCCGGCGTCATGATCTCCTTCCAATCAGGACCCAAAGCATTTTGCCAGAGCGGATCCAGGCTCAAAGCCACACGAATCATCTCCGACATCCGGTGCTCCTCAAGTCCTTTGGTCAGTTCTCGAGGAAGGGGGATCTGATGCCTGGCCACCATTTCTCTGAATTCCCGCACCTCCACCGGATAATACTCTTCGAGGTAGTTGAAGATGACACAATTTCCGATTCCGTGGCGCGCACCCAGGACATAGGACAGCCCGTATCCCAGGGCATGGGCGACTCCGACCTGAGAGTAGGCGATGCTGAGTCCTCCGAAGTAGGAAGCGATCATGAGCTTCTCATCCGCTGCGGCCTCGTTCAGTTCCCCCAGAAACACCTCGCGGCAAAGGTCCATGGACTTTTCCGCATAAGCGCGGCTGTATTCGTTGATGAAGGTTCCGCGCAACGCTTCGGCGCCATGAATGTAGGAGTCCATGGCCGTGTAGAACCGCTGGTCTGCAGGGGCTCCTGCCAGCAGATCCGGATCGAGAATGATTTGGTCAAAAGGCGTGTAGTCGGAATTGATTCCAAGTTTGCGCACCGGACCGGTCAGCACCGCGGTCCGGGAAACCTCTGCGCCGGTCCCCGCCAAAGTGGGAAGGCCCACATGATAGACGGCCGGATGCTTGACCAGGTCCCAGCCCTGATACTCCGCCGAAGACCCGGGATTCGCAAGCATCACGGATACCGCCTTTGCAATGTCCATGGTGCTTCCCCCGCCGATGCCCACGAGGGCGTCCGGCCGGCGGCTGGAAAAGGACCGCACCCGTGCCGTCAATGCATCCACGTCCTTGGTTTTAGGCTCTACATCAACATTCACGAACAGCAGAAGATCCTCTTTCTCCATCGGAAGCTTGGAGATGAAAGGTTTCCTTTCATGAACGTCATCAATCATGAAGACTATCGGCGAACCGGTGCGCCGAGGGCGAAGCACATCACCGAGTTGAGCGCAGCTGCCGCGACCAAAAATGAGGTAGGGCACGATTCGAAGATTTCTGTACATAAAACCTCTCTGGCAGTCGTGTAAGATGGATCTTGGCCTTGACCCCATCCCTGAGGGCGTTTCTCGCACTGGAGCAGGCCTGTTTTTCCGGAAAAATCGAGGTTATTAAGACCGAACAGGCTTTTTTTGTCAAGTGAAACCCCTTGCCGAATCAGCCCAAGGCCCGACTTCCTTCTTGAAATCCCACGACCTCTGGAGTAAGAATTCTCCAAATTCCTTGCCCACCCCCTGCTGCGATGCCGGGGGGTTTGTTCTCCGGTGTCTTTTTATGCTCAGTACCCTTTATTACGGATGGTGGGTCGTCCTCGCATGCTTCATCATCAACCTCTATGTGGGCGGCATCCTCTTCTTTAGCTTCACCGCTTTCTTCGAGCCCATCCAGCATGAGTTCGGCTGGAGCTACACTCAGATCTCCCTTGCCACAAGCCTGCGCGGGCTTGAAATGGGCGTCTTCGCGCCCATCGTGGGGTTCCTCGTCGATCGATTTGGTTCCAGAAAACTGCTCTTAGGAGGGACGATTGTCATCGGCATCGGCTTGGTTGTCCTGAGCTTCACTCAGTCGTTGCTCATGTTTTACCTGTGCTTCCTCTTCATTGCCCTAGGCGCAGGCGGATGCACGAGTGTGGTCACCATGACGGCCGTGGCCATTTGGTTCCGGAAGAACGTGGGGCTGGCGCTCGGCATCATGGCCTCCGGGTTTGGGGCTGGAGGATTGATCATTCCCCTTATCGTTTTCCTCATTGACGCATCGGGTTGGCGACTGACTCTGGTGATTTTGGGAGTGGGCATGTGGCTCCTCGGCATTCCCCTCTCCCTCATTGTGCGGGACCGGCCTGAGCGACTTGGATTGGGCCCGGAGGGACAGGGTGCAGAATCATCGACGACCCCCGATCAGGGGGAGGGTTCCGAGAAAGCGAAAGGGACTTTTCTCGAGAGGATCACGAACAGATCTTTCCTTTACCTGAATGCTGCAGAAACAGTTCGAATGATGGCGGTCACCGCTGTGGTCACCCACCTCATGCCCTACCTCAGCAGCCTTGGAATACCAAGAGCAACATCCGGCGCCATGGCCGCAGCGTTGCCCCTGGTCAGCATCGTGGGGAGATTCGGTTTTGGCTGGTGGGGCGACCGTTTTGACAAAAGAATCGTCATGGCGACAACCTTTCTCATGATGAGCGCCGGGGCTTTTGCCTTCTGCTATGTTCACTCCTCAGGCATCCTGCTGCTCTTCCTGCTTCTCTTCGCGCCTGGCTTTGGCGGGAGTATGGTTTTGCGGGGGGCCATCCTTCAGGAGTATTTTGGAACGGCTTACTTCGGAAAGATGATCGGCATTGTGCTCGGATCTGCATCCATCGGAGGAATAATCGGCCCTACCCTGGCAGGATGGGTGTTTGACACGACGGGCAGTTACACTTCGGTCTGGTACGGCCTTAGCGGAATTTCGGGAGCCGCCATTTTTCTGGTCATGAAAATGAAACCGGCTGTCTCCCCTTCAAGGAGCGGCTTGAATTAGCCGGTCCCGGTCCTTATGATGATTAAGAGGTGCACGGTGCAAGGGTCACGGCCACAATTCTTTTGCAGCAATATGGGTTTCCCTGCGACTTGCCCCGTGCGCTTTGACGAGTTTGAAAAAAACTGTTGACAACCCTTCCGTTCGCGGCTCGATACCTCACCACGAACGGAAAACTAATATGCTTACGCTCACTTTCAGGCGTTCGCCCTGAGGTATCGAAGGGGGAACGCCGCCTTTCCCGAATTCATTGACTGTGGTAGACGATAGAATTCCGATCTTCAAAGCAAGAGGGGGACAGCAACGGAGGTGATCCATGACAACAAACACGTATGATGTCATCATTCTCGGGACAGGTCCGGCCGGGCTGCAGGCGGCCATCCACGCGGTGCGCTCCAAGGTTTCGGTGCTTGTCCTGGGCAAGCAGCACAAGAGCAGTCTGTACCGCGCCCACATTGAGAATTACTGTTGTCTTTCCAAGATAGACGGAGAGACTCTCCTGCAGGATGGCAGGAAGCAGGCCGAGCACTTCGGCGCGAACTTCTTCGACGAAGATGCGGTGGAGATCAAGCAGGCGGATTCATGGTTTCATATCAAGGTGGAAAGCGGCACAGAGATCAGGAGCCGCGCCATTATTTTCGCTCTCGGGGTTTTCCGCAACAAGCTGAATGTGCGCGGTGAAAAAGAGCTTCTGGGCCGAGGGGTCAGCTACTGCGTGGACTGCGACGCGAATTTCTACCGCGAGGAGCCTGTTGCCGTGGCAGGCTCTGAAAGCGCGGCCTTGACCGGAGCCCTCACACTCCTCTTTTACACCAAAGAGGTGCACCTGGTTTGCTCCAAGCTGGAAGCGACAGAAGCCCTCGCAAATCAAATCAGAGAAAGCCCGATTCACCTCCATGAGGGGCGCAAGATCAAACAGATCCTCGGCGAAAACGCCGTGGAGGGCCTGCTTCTCGACGATGGAACCACCTTGAGCGTGAAAGGTGTCTTCATCGAACTGGGAGCCAAAGGGGCCATTGAGCTGGCCGGCACCCTTGGAGTGGCCATGGATAATGAGTCCTTCAAGTACATCGTGACGAACAAAAAACAGGAAACCAATGTCCCCGGCATTTACGCGGCCGGAGACATCACCGGCCCGCCGTGGCAGATGGCCATTGCCGTTGGACAGGGATGCGTGGCCGGACTCGAAGCCGCCTCCTACGCTAAGAAGCTTAAATAACGGTGCACGGGTCACGGCAACAACCTCCTGGCTGCAAGAACCCCTTCCGTGTGCCTTGAGCCGTGCGCCGTGTGCCTGCATGTCGCGACCCAAAGGCGCTGAACAAAGACGAATTTCTAAATGAGGACTTCCCCCTTGAACTACCCCCACCTCTTTTCACCCATCCGGATCAACAGCCTGCTGCTTAAGAACCGGATCGTGATGACCGCCATGCACCTCGGCTACACGCCCGGAGGAGCGGTCACGGATAGGCTGGTGGAGTTCTATGCCCTGAGAGCGAGGGGGGGGCAGG
>Ga0209450_10000444_pt1 | contig 21295 bp, 21 predicted proteins | sample FrelakmetLWP11LW_FD_187149 | JGI IMG/M metagenome (GOLD analysis project Ga0209450, IMG submission 187149) | Freshwater lake sediment microbial communities from the University of Notre Dame, USA, for methane emissions studies - LWP11 LW (SPAdes)... | ecosystem: Environmental > Aquatic >...
ATTTTTCCTTCCCCGCAGGGCGAGTGGTTTGGTGAACCGTCGCCTCTCACGGCGGTTCACTAAGGTCGGTATTCCTCTGCGTCCTTTGCGCCTCAAGCGCAGCGGGCGGTGGAGATGTTCTCATGATCGACCGCAGAGGGCGTCCACCTTGCGGACATAGGCCTGGATGTCGCACTTGCGCTCCAGCCCCGAGGCCATCATGGTGCGCACTTTGCCGAAGATCGCCCGTTGCGGCCAGGCCCGGTCGTGGACCCCGTAGACCCAGGCCACCCCGGCGTAGGAGTTGGGGTCGCGGCCGTCGATGAAGTATTTGTTGTTCAACGTCAGGGTCGTCGCGAAGGCTTCCTCCGCGGTCCGCGACCACTCCAGGATCTTCTTCCCCCAGTACATGCGCATGTAGGTGTGCATGAAGCCGGTGCAGGCCATCTCGCGCATGGCGGCGTTCCAGTAGGGGTCGTGGGTGGCGGCATTCTCGAACTGCTCTGCCGAATACTCATAAGGGCGGCGGTCGCGGCGGTGCTCGGCCAAGCTTATCTGCGCCCAGCCCGGGGTGCAGGCAAACGAATCGTAGTCCGGCGCGTAATGCGTGAAGTTGCAGGCCAGCTCGCGCCGGACGATCATTTCCTCCAGGAAGGCGTCTTTGGCCGCTTTCGGCCCGGGTGCCTTCATGACCTCGAGGGCCATATAAAGCGGGGAAATCTGGCCGAAGTGCAAGTAAGGGCTCATGTGCGAGGTGTCGTCGGTCTGGGGCTGGTTGTGGTTCTGGTCGTACCGCGTGAGGCGTTTTTTGAGGAATTCGGAAAAACGCCGTTTGGCTTCGGGGGTCCCACCCTTGAACCTCCCCGAAACGGGTGAGACGCTGCGGTCGATCCGGAGGGTTTTGAGCAACGCGGCCGTGTCCGCGATGCAGATTCCATCGGCCTTGAGTTTGACCGTCGGCGTGCCCAGGGACACGGGGGAAAACGCCTTGAGGTATTCGGCCAGCTGCCGATGGATCCTCGGCCGGAGGGTGCGGGCGCCGATCTGCGCCTTGACGGAGGCGGTCTCCACCGGCACGATCAGGTCGCTTTCGACCTGTACGACCCTGCAGGCGGCCTTGCGCGCCACCGCTTGCCGCCATTGCCTCTGATGCCGCAGGTAGCCGCAGTCGCAGACGATGAGGCTGGCCTCGCGCCCCAGCGCCAGGGCGACCTCCGGCGGTGAGCCGCGCCGCACCAGCATCCGGATGCCGCGATTTTCAAGGGCCCGCTCGGTCTCCTGCAAGCCTTCCAGCATGAACGTGTAATGCCGCAGGTTGGCCTCGGGGTAATCGTCCGTGAGACCAAAGGCAACCACCACCCCCTGCCCCAGGCGGTTTGCCTCAAGCGCCGCGAATTCCAGCGCATGATTCATCTCCGCGCGCTGGGACTGCTGCATCCAATAGAGCACATAGCGGCCCTGAACGACCTCGCGGTCGTTCAAGTGCTTCACCCGCGTGTCCTGAATCCCGGAAAAGGCCATATGGATACCCCTGAGCAGTCAAAAGGTAGTCCACCGCAGCGGCGCAAAGGGCGCAGAGGGTTTGATCTTTGCGCTTGCCGGTGAGAGGCCGGCAAGTGAAAAACATTCGCCCGTTGTGCGGCAAGTTATTTCGAGGTGGCCCGCCGGGCGAGCAGTTTTTTGAACCGCCGCCTCTCACGGCGGTTCAAAAAAAAGGCTTTCTCTGCGTCCTCTGTGCCTCTGCGGCGAATATGGATTTCTTGAAGACGACCGGCATCTCAGGCTGTCTTCACGGCTTCTTCGCAGGCAGCACCTGCCGCCGGAATTCCAGCCAGTCGTGCAGGTCCATGATGGCCTTGTTCAGCTGGTAGCGACCGTCGGCGAACACCCCGTAGTCGCCGCCGCAGCCCATGGCCGAGGAAAAGCGGATGGTGTTGGCGTACATCAGCCAGGTGTCGGCCCAGCGGCGCTCGACCGCCTCGTCGAAGGGGCTGCCGCCCTTGGCCGGGCCGGTGGCGTATCCCGCCGCCCAGACGTCCATCAGGATCTGCGTCGCCGTCAGGGTCTTGGCGTTGGTCTCGCGGATGGTGTTCTCGAAGCGCGCCCACTGCCCGTTCACCCAGGACGTCCCGTGGCAACTCAGGCACACGGCCTGGAGCGTCCGGCGACGCTTGTCCATCTCCGCCGGGTCGATCAGGTACTTGGTTGCAAACCCGCCGCCGAAATCGGTCGGCAGCGGCTGGCCGTTCTTGTTGCGGATGATGGTGGTGTCCGGCTCGCGCGGGTGCGGGTGCGCATACACCAGCCCGAACATCCGCCAGGGCAGCCGGTCGTTCATCTGATGCGAGCGCTGGGCCACCACGTCGCCCTCGGTGTTCACCACCAGGCTGACGTGGCAGGCGGCGCAGGTCGGCGCCGTGAAGTCCTTGCCGATGGTCCAGGGCACCGCCTTGAACTCCCAGTCCTTGTGGTGGGTCGAAAAGAGGTTGCCGTGCTTGCTCGCCTCGTAGACCTTGTTCACGGGAACGTCCGGGCCGACGTGGCACTCCTTGCACGTGTATGGTTTGCGAGCCATTTCGATCGAGAACTGGTGCCGGGTGTGGCAGGCAGCGCACGAGCCCAGGGTGCCGTCGAGGTTGACGCGGCCCACCCCCTGGTTCGGCCAGCCGTCGATTTTCGGGAACTCGAGCTCGCCGGCCAGCTCGGTGTTACGGACCTCCTTGCCCGTGACCTTCAGCTTCGTCCCGTGGCAGTAATAGCAGGCCTCGGCCTTGGTCGCGGCATGGGCGGGCTGAATCGACCATTTCCCGTCCTTGCGTTGAATGCCGCCGAGGATGGTGTGCTCCAAGTCGTTGAACACCTTGTTGCCGGCGAGGTTCTTGTAGGCGTGCGCCATGATGTTTTTGGAATACTGTTCGGCCTCCTGAGCGTGGCAGGTGCGGCAGTCGCCCGGGCTGACCACGATGTGGATGTCGTAGCCGTTGTGCTCGAAGGTGTCGGCATGCTCCTTGGGCCGCAGGGTGTGGCACTCGGCGCATCCGACCGCAACGCTTTGCAACTCCTCCGGCACCGCTGGGCTGGACACCTTTAGACCGAGCCCCTTTACCGTCATCGCCTCTTTGGGAGAGATCGCGGAGTGGCGGCTGCGCTGCCAACCCTCGACGATGCCCGGGTGGATGACCCGGTGGCACTCGATGCAGGCCTGGGTGGCCTCGCTCACCTTCACCTCGGCGGCATCGATCGCCCCCAGGTGTAGAAAGAAGGATCCGGCGACAGCCAGTGCACAGATGATTTTCATGGGCGGCATCCTGTCTATGACGTTTCGGGTTGAAACAGCGTTGATAGCGTCCGGCTTCGGAACGCAAATATTTCGTTCAGCTTGGGTCCGACCAAGAAACGGTTCAGAAGGTGGCCGACCGGCCCCCCTTTGACGGCGTAATGGATGATGTCCTCCACGGTGACGCCGTCGGCATTTGCGGTGAACCGGTGCTGGTGATGCCAGAAGCGGTAGGGGCCGAAGCGCATCTCGTCTACAAAAAAGTGCGGCGCGTCCACCTGCGTTATTTCGGTGACCCACAGGCACGTGAGTCGAAAAACCGGCGTGACATGAAACGAGATGATCATCCCCGGGTAGAGCCTGGACCCCGACCCGCTCACGATCCTGAAGTCGAGCCATTCGGGCGTTATTTTAAGCAGGTTGTAGGGTTCGGTGAAAAACTGCCATGCCTGCTCGCGCGTGATCGGCAGATGCTGAGTTCGTGTCAGGCCGTAGAGTTTCATAGGGAGCGTGTGGCAAGCGGCACGGGTGAGTGAGAATTCAATGGCAGGTATTCTGGCAAATCGAAAGAAAAAAGGCAACGCGAAAAGCGTTGCCTTGAATGTTGGGCCGATTCAGTATTTCGGCAGGAAACACACATCTTTCTCCGGCGGCTGCCAGCGCTCCGGCCCCCGTGTCAAGGGGGTGCCGGCGGCGCGAATGATTCCCGCCAGCATGCCGCGGAAAATGACGTGATGAAAAACAAAAAATGCGTACCAGTATAAAATGCCGGCCAACCCTCTCGGGAGGAAGCGCGACGTCAGCTGGAGCTCGCAGCGCTTTTCGCCGAGCGGGACGATCGTGAAATCGAGCAACGCGTCACCCGGCGCTTTCATCTCCGACAGAAGCTGCAAATGGCGCGGCGATTCCACTTCCAGCACCCGCCAGAAGTCCAGGCTGTCCCCCGCCCGCAGCTCGTTCCCGCGCGGCCGGGCGGCCTGGATGCCCCGGCCGCCGAAAAGTCGGTCGATCAACCCCCGCAGGCGCCACAGCGTGTCGGCGTACCAATACCCGTTCTTCCCACCCATCCGGCCGACCTGCCGCCAGATGTCCTCGACGGCGGCGGCGGTGACCACCCGATAAGCGGCAACGAAGCGCGTGCCGCCGGCATAGTCTGCGTCTCCGCGATAAGGCCACTCAAAGGGCAGAAGCGTGCCGCTCTCCGACCAGCAGGTGTCCAACCGTTCCTGCTTGACCCGCTGCAGGGCGATGCGGATGGCGTCCCGGCAGGTGAGCAGCCGCTGGGGAATGATCTCACGGATGCGCTCGTCGCGGCACACGGCATCGCTGGTCAGCCCCTCGGTCAGCGGCAGCGCGATCGCGGTCGGCACCGGGCTGATGAATCGGATCCAGTAGGCGCTCAGGGTCGGCGTCAACACCGGCACCGGGATGATGACCCGTTTGCGCAGGCCGGCCTCCTCGGCGTAGATCTCGAGCAGCCGCTGATAGGTCATGATGTCGGGCCCGCCGATGTCGTAGGTTTCCCCGGTGGTCTCCGGGTGCTCCAGGCAGCCGGCCAGGTACCCGATGACGTTGCTGATGGCGATCGGCTGGTTCAGGGATCGCACCCAGCGGGGCGTGGTCATGACCGGAAGGTGCTCGACCAGGTAGCGCATGATTTCAAAGGAGGCGCTGCCCGAGCCGACGATCATGGGCGCACGCAGATCGGTGGCGGGCACCCGGCCGGATTGCAGGATCCGGGCCACTTCGATGCGCGAGGCGAGGTGCTCGCTCAGGTTCCCGTGTTTCGCTTCAGCCAGCCCGCCCAGGTAGATGATGCGCTGGAGGCCCGCAGCTTCTGCCGCCGCCACCATGTTGCGGGCAGCAGCGCGGTCGGCCTCCGCGAACCGGCCCTTCTGGGCGATCATCGAATGCACCAGATAGTAGACGACCCCGCAGCCGGCGGCGGCCGCCTCAAGAGAGGCGGCATCGAGCACGTCGCCCTTGACAACTTCCACGTGGGGGTGGCCGGCCCACGGGCGGGTGGCCAGTTTTTCGACAGACCGGCCCATGGCCCGCACGCGATAGCCTGCCTGCAGCAGGGCCGGAATCAGGCGCCCGCCGACGTATCCGGTGGCGCCGGCGACGAGGATGGGTACGGTCGGGTTCATGCTCTCATTTCCCTCACCCGATGCTCCACTTCCTGCATCGCTTGCAGAAGAACCTTCTCATCCACCGGAAGGGGAAGGTTGTGAGCGGAGCTTCCCTTGGCGCAGGTCCGGCGCAGCCCTTCTCTGAAAAGCGGCTCCTCCACGCCGTGAATGCCCAACTCCGCCAGGGTCAACGGCAGCCCCAGCTTGGAAAAAAAGGGGATCAGCCGTCTCAGCTCCGCTTCGTCTCTTTCCAGGCAGGACTGGACCACGAGGCCATAGGACACCACCTCTCCATGGAGATAGCGGTGGATCTGTGGAAGGACGGTCATGCCGTAAAGCAGGCCGTGGGCCAGCGCCACCCGGAAGGTCTTGCCCCCGATGCCGCCGATGATCCCCGCCATCAAAATATTGGCCTCGATCATCTTCTCCACGGCAGCGGAATTTCTTCCGCCGTCCGTGTCCTGCTTGGCGTCCAGGCCGTTTTTAAAAATGGTTTCCTTGACCTGGATCGAAAGGGCCAGGGCCGCCTGCAGTGACGGCGAGGGGTCGGGCGTCCGGTCGTAGGTCGGTTTCCCCTCGTACCATTTCGCCAGCGTGTCGCCCATGCCGGCGGCGAGCAGGCGGGACGGCGCGGCGGCGATGACGGTCGAATCAACCAGGACGAGGTCGGCGGCTTTCCCGTCGATGGTGTCGGTGCGGATCCCTTTCTCGTAGATCACCGACACCGTGGATGCGGCCGAACAGGTGGCGGCGCTGGTGGGTATCGTCACCAGTGGAAGGTCGAGCCGGCCGGCCACCGCCCGGGACGTGTCGATGGCCTTGCCCCCGCCCGTCCCCACGATGACGTCCACCCGCTCGGCGCGGCCGATCGCCGCCACCCTCTCAATCTCGCCCCGGCTGCACTCCACTCCGAATCGCACCTGGAGTGGCGTCAGGCCGGCGGCCGGGAGCGTGTTCTCCAGCACGGGGTGAAGGATGGAATGGACGAGCTCGTCCGCCAGGATCAGGGGCCGGCGCCCGAAAACCCTTATCCCCGCGGCCGCCTCGGCCAGGGCCCCGGGCCGCTGCACATACCGCTTGGGTCCCAGAAAAAGGTCGGTCATTCGGCACGTTCCATTTCAGGCATGATTTCTCAATTTCAGCGCCACCGGGTGCGGGTGAAGGTACACCTGCTGCTTGAGGTAGGGCTGGTCGTATTTGCGCACGTAATGGTTCAACAGGGTGACCGGCACGACCAGCGGCAGGTACTCCTTGCGGTACTGGTCCAGGACGTCCAGCAGCTCCTGCTTTTCGTCGGAGGTGAGCTGCTGCTTGAAGTAGCCCATGATGTGCTGCAGGACGTTCATGTTTTTCTTGAGGGTGGTCTTCAGCCGCAGGGCTTCAATGAGCATCCGCTCGTAGTCGGTGTAGGCCTCCCGGATCGGCATGCGCTTGCCCTCGGCGACCAGCTTTCCCATGCGCTTGGCGTGCGCCGGGCTGTGCGCCAGAACGAGCAGCTTGTGCCGGGTGTGAAAATCGACCAGGTGCTTCATGTCCGCGGCCGGCGCCAGCGTCTCGCGCCAGCGCTTCAGGGTGAAAATCTGCTCGATGAAGGTCTCCCTGAGCTTGGCGTCGTTGAGACGGCCTTCCTCTTCCACCGGCAGCAAGGGGAAGTGCCGTGTGAACGCCCGGGCAAACATGCCGACGCCTTTTTTTTCCGCCATGCCCTTGGCGTTGTAGACCTTGACCCGTTCCAGGCCGCTGCTGGGGGAATCGCTTTTGAAGATGAATCCGCACAGGTTCTCCTTTTCGAGCTCGCGGACGCGTTTTTCGGCCCAGCCGGCCATGCGCTCGGTATGGTCCACCTGGGTGCGCGTGGTGACGAAGCGCGGGTTTTCCGGATCGCCCACCAGCCGGAAGGTTTCACGGGGGATGGGAAAACCGGCTTCCACCTCGGGGCACACCGGTACGAACTCCAGGTATTCCCCGAGCGTACCCGTGAGGTACCGGTCGTGTTTGTGGCTGCCGTCGAAGCGCACCGGCTGGCCGAGAAGGCACGCGCTGACTCCGATCCTGATTCGGTTTTCCATGGGAAGGCTCCTTGGATGGCAACGATGGGCCGGTCGACCCGTCACCGGTCAGCTGATCCGGCCTTGACGACGGGATCAGTGGGCGACGGGTGTCCCTGAAACGGGTATTTCATCGATAGCACAAAAATGGTAAAAGGAATATATCACATACCAGGGTGCGGAAAAACAAGCGTCGGGCCGTCAGCCAAGGCGCGTGGCGATTGGGAAAGCGCAGCATATTGGTTCATATGTGAGCATTTACAAGAGCCACGCAACGCCGGATCACGGCCTGGGGCGCCATTTTTCAACGCCCTTACAGATTCAGGAGGCGGCCATGCTGGCAGAGATGAAGCAGCTGGTAAGGGGAAAAAACATATGCGTTCTGGCCACCATTGCCGGGAGCAAGCCTTACTGCTCGCTCATGGCCTACGCCGCGAATGAAGACTGCACCGAGATCTACATGGCGACCCACCGTTCGACGAAGAAGTTCAGGAACCTGGCCGCAAACCCGGCCGTGAGCCTCATGATCGACACCCGGGAAGACGCCCCCCGCTCCCAGGCCCGGGCGCTCACCGTCGAGGGGACCTGCGCGCGGATCGAAGACGATCCCAAGAAAAAACTCGCACAGGCTCGACTCCTGTCGACTCACCCCCACCTCGAAGACTTTCTCTCACACATCGACAACGAGATTCTTTGTGTTGCGGTCAGATCCTTCCTGCTGCTCAAGGGGCTGACCGAAGCCCACCACGCCACCCTTGGGTGAAGCCCGTCAAAGTTCGCCGGATCCAACGGTGACGATGCCCAGAAAACGCAGATCATCGGAGCAGGCGAACGCCACCCGGCTGGCATAGGGCTGACCGCTGTGGTGGGTTGACAGCACGGCGAGCTTCTGACCGCTCAGAAGCTCGCGCAACACCTGCCGGATGCTTTCTTTGCCTTCCATCTCGTCACGGACGCTTGCCGGCGGAAACCCCTGGTTTCACTCCGGGCCGCCCCCGATCAGCGGCAGCTCCTTTTCCAGTTTGAAAAAAACCAGAAACGTGGGCTCCTCGTTGTCGTCGGTGTACTTGCGGCGCTTGATCTTTTTGATGAGCTCCAGGTTCTGCTCTTCGCGCACTTTTTTTAAAAACAGCCGTTTGCCCTCGTAGCCGGGCCCTTTTTCGATAAACAGAAAAGTGGCGTTGGGGTTGGACTGGAGGTTGTGGTGGGTCAGGCGGTCGCGCATGATGAAGGCGATGCTGCCGTCGTCCATGAAGTGCGGGCGGGAGTAGATGGCCGCGTCGACTTTGCCGGTGCTGTCGGCCGTCGCCAGAACCCCCGTGCCCTTCTTCTCTTCGAAGTAATCTTTCAACGTCATGAAATTCATCCTCCTTCAATGAACTTGCGTTGTAACGCAGTGGGACAATATAATGCAGACGATTGAAATGCAAAGGGCAAGGGCATTTCGGGGTCTTCCGGGGACGCGAGGAGATCACCCGCTTCATCGCATTGTATATGTGAAGCGGCTTACCATCGCTGTCAGATGCCGTTCCCACAGTGTATGATGGCGATCCGCCTATGCGTGAGATGTCGGAATTTGGCATATTTACTTGCCGGAGCAATAATCATGCACGACGGGACCCGAGGGTCGTCAGATAAACCCCGGAGGACACCAGGACCGCGCCGATCAAAAGGGAAAGCGTGAGCGGTTCGCCCAGGATCAGAAACGCCAGGAAAACGGCGCTGATGGGTACGAAGTTGATGAAAAGCCCCGCCCGCACCGGCCCGATACGTTTTATCCCCTCATAGTACCAGACAAAGCCGAGCACCGTCCCAAAAAAGCCCAGGTAAAAGATGCTGGCCCACGCTGCAAACGAATAGTCCCTGGAATCCCAAAGGCCCTCCATCACCGCCGGTGGAAAAAGGCACACTGCGCCGATCACCGAACTGTAGGTAACCGCCACCAGCGGCGACAGGTCGGACATCACGGATTTGCCGAGCAGGGAATAGGCCACCCAGCTGGCCACACAGCCGAATATGAACAGCTCCCCCCACCCCACGCCGGCCCCCAGCCCCGACTGAAACTCGCCGCGCGTGATCACGGTGACGGCGCCGCTGACCGAGATCAGAATGCCCGCCACCTTCAGCCGGTTGAGGCGGTCGTGAAAAATCAGGGCGGACATGACCGCGATGAAGATCGGGTTGCTGGCGATGATGATCGAGGCCCGGCCGGCCTCGATCAGCTTGAGCCCTTTCAGAAAAAACACGTTGTACAAAAAGACCCCGGTCATGCCCATGAGGAAGAGCGGGATGAGATGGCTCCGTTTCGGCAGGGGAAGCCTCTTTTCGGCCCGCAGCGTCATCGCCGCCAGGAAGACCGAGGCGACGAGGAAACGCAGGAAGGCCCCGGCAAAGGGTCCGACCTCCATGGCCAGCCTGCGGCCGGCAATGAAGGTTCCGCCCCAGAAGAGCGCCATCAACAGCAGCTTGATGTAGGTGGAAAGCATGAAAAAAAGTCCAAGGGGTCATGGGCGCGAGCGCGAGTGTGTAACACGGCCATCGCAGGTTGTCCATCATGAAGCGCATGTTGCTTGCCGGTCTTGCGTTGCAGGTCCCCATTCGATATAGATCCTCGCATATTCTTCCCATCACTCTGCCGGAGGTACCTGCCATGCTCGGTTTTCACCTGACCCCCGAACAGGTCGAACTCCAGAAGAAGGCGCGTGTGTTCGCGTTGAAGGAAATCCTGCCCGTCGCATGGCATTACGATGCGGTCGACGACACGCCGCTTCCCGTCCTGCGCAAGGCCTGGGAGGCGGGCATCATGAACGCCGACATCCCCAGGGAGTTCGGCGGGCAGGGCTGCGGCCTGGTGGACAACGTCCTGATCACCGAGGAGCTGGCCGCCGCCTGCGCGGGGCTGGCCACGACCATATTCGACAACTCGCTCGGCATGGAACCCCTGCGGCTTTCGAGCAACACCGACCTCAAGAAAAAATACTTCACCGAGATCGCCCGGAACTTCAAGCTCATCTGCTTTGCCACTTCCGAGCCCACCATGGGTTCGGATGTCTCCGGCATCCGCTGCCTCGCCCAACGCGACGGCGACGACTACATCCTCAACGGGACCAAGTACTGGATCACCAACGGCGGCCTGGCCGACTACATGTCCATCTTCGCCACCATCGACCCGGAAAAGAAACACGACGGAATCTGCGCGTTTCTGGTCGAAAAAAACTGGAAGGGGGTATCGATCGGCCGGCGCATCCCCAAGCTCGGCCAGCGCGGCTCCAACACCGTCGGCATCAAGCTCCAGGATGTCCGGGTGCCGAAGGAAAATGTATTGGCCCCCCCCGGCGAGGGGTTCGTGCTGGCGATGAAAACGTTTGCGCGCACCCGGCCGGCGATCGGCGCTTTTGCGGTGGGTGCGGCACGCTCGGCCATGGAATTCGCCATCGACTACGCCAAGCGGCGGCAGGCTTTCGGAACCAAGATCGCCAACTTCCAGGCCATCCAGCACAAGATCGCCGACATGTACCAGAAAGTGGAAACGGCGCGGCTGATGGTGTGGAAGGCCGCCTGGGAAGCGGACCAGGGCCTGGACCCCACTATCGCGGCCTCCGTTTCCAAGGTGTATTCCACCGAAATCGCTCTCGAGGTCGCCAACGAGGCGCTGCAGATCTTTGCCGGCTGCGGTTACACCAAGATGTTCCCGATCGAGAAGATCCTGCGCGACTGCCGCCTGTTCCGCATCTACGAGGGCACCAGCGAAGTGCAGCGGCTCATTTTGTCGGGATTCGCCCTCGGCGCTTACCAACCGGTGATGCCGCCGCTCGAGGACCTGCCGATCCATCTTGAGAAAGACATCGTCAACCTGGAGCCGGGTGTGAAAGCCTGGCGCTGCCGCATCTGCGGTCATGTGCACTACGGCGACGAACCGCCCGAGGAATGCCCGTACTGCTTCTTCCCGACATCGGCGTTCAAAGCCGTCTGACGAATAAAAAGCGGATCCGCTCGAAAATGGATCGAGAGGAGGGGGTTTGATCGGGGGATTGGGTCTCCGGGGTGGGAATATGTTTTTTTAGGGTTTTGCTGGATTTGATGCTTTGCAAAAGTGCGTCCAACCGCATCCGGTAGTCCTGGGGCACCCCCTTGAACTCAGCCAGATGCCGGGCAATTGCGGCAGCATGTTCTTCATGCCCGGTTTTCCACATCTGCTCCGCCAGTGAAAGCGTGATGTTGAAGCGTTCCTTGGTGCTCTTTACCATCTCGGCGGTCAAACCGTTTACACCGTCGAGCACGTGCCGGGGTTCATGCAGATGAATCAGGCAATCGGACATGGGTCCGATGACGCGGTGGGGCGAATATCCTTTTTGGATCGAATTCCGAAACTCCAGCAGGGCTTCACCGTGGCGACCTAAAGCGTGCAGCGAATGGGCGCATACAACAAGTTCATCGACGGTGGCGTTCTCGCTCCACCCCTGTCGAATGACGGTGATCTGCTCTTCCGAGAGCTGCTGACTCTCCTCAAGGCCGGCACCCGCCAACTCCTCCTCGATTTGATGGATCTCCTGCTCTATGGAGGCCTTCACATCCGCGGGCTGGTTCGTTGAGGAGGCGAGGGCTTTGCGGAACAGGGCCAGCGCCTCTTCCTGCAAGCCTTGCGCTATATAAATATCGGCTTCATTTCGAATCAATGCTCTGGCAATCTTTCCCAACATGGCGAGCTTTGCTCCGCAACCGGCCTAAACCGATAGCTCCAAGGTTGAGCCGCAAAAGGCCCTAATGACGCGGTCATTTTACCACTTCTTTCTGAAAAGACAAACCGGATTCTCGACGCACCCCCGGAAGCCCCCTTTTGCCTTCAACACCGGATGACTTTGCCCCACCTCGCCCCACGTTGAATCGTTTATGTTTTTTATAGATCAGGGCATCCCCACGAGCAGGCCGCCATGACAATTTTTATCTTGGATCTCTGTAAACCATTTGCCGGCAGGATCGTCTAATCGGATCAGAAATTGAAATGCAGGTGCTTCTCATCATCAAAGCGGAGAGGAAGTCGACATGAGAAAAACCACCGTCACATTCATGGTCTTGCTGGCGCTGCTTCTGGCCCTTCCCTTCTTCACTTATGCCGGACATGGCCATAACGGCAGGACCAGGGTCTACATCGGGGGAAGCTACTGGTTCGGTCCGCCGCCGTATTGGGGGCCGCCGGCATATGCTCCGCGATATTATTACGGCCCACCGGCCTATTACGGCCCGCCGCCGGTGATCGTCCCGCAGCCGCCGGTCTATGTCCAGAGGGGCCAGGCCGAGTCGGACTACTGGTATTATTGCGACAACCCCCAGGGCTTTTACCCCTACATCAAGTCCTGCCCCGGCGGTTGGATGAAAGTGGTACCGGAAACCGTCCCGCCGAACCGGTGAAGGTCGGAAGGAGAACCTGCCCATGAAACGGAACCTGATGGTGCTGATCCTGTTGTCCGGATGGTGGGTCGGCGGCTGCGCCACCATCCCCCCGGGGCCGAGTATCCTGGTGATGCCGGGCGGCGGGAAATCGTTTGAAGCCTTCCAGGCGGATGACGCCGACTGCCGGAGCTGGTCCCAGAATCAAGCCGGTTGGCAGGCGAATGAAACCGTGAATCAGAATCTTGCGGGAGGGGCGGCCGCGGGCGGATTGCTTGGGGCTGCCGCGGGCGCCCTGATCGGCGCGGCCTCCGGCAGCGCGGGGCCGGGCGCCGCCATCGGGGCCGGTGCCGGTCTTCTGGCGGGGGCCGCCATGGCCCACAACCGGGCGTACGGGGCCGGCTGGGAAGTCCAACGACGCTACGACAATGCCTATCAGCAATGCATGTATGCCAAGGGCAACCAGATACCGGCTGTCGAGCAGGGGCCCTCCCAACGAAGCCGTTATGTGCCTCCGCCGCCGCCACCGCAGCGCTATTCGTCCGGGCCGCCGATGCCGCCTCCCCCGCCGTATTCGCAACCCGGGGCCTACTACCCGCCGCAGCCCGCCCGGTGGTATTAGGTGGGCGGCCGGCGGGGCGAATCACTGGGGCAATCCGTGGGTGAAATTTGCCAATTACCCGATTCTGAGTTAGGATGAGCCATCTCACTTTCACTGGAAAAGCTACAAAAGGAGTGTTGCATGCACAAGCCACTTAAGCTGTTGGTTGTTTTGGGAACCCTGGCGGCATTCGGGTGTGCGTCGATGGGCGAAAAGGAACAAACCGGGACTGCCGTGGGAGCCGGCGCGGGAGCGGTGATCGGCGGCGTGATCGGGGCCGCCACGGGCAGCCACAATCAAAGGGAAAAAGCCGCCATCGGCGCGGCCACGGGTGCAGTGATCGGCGGCTTTCTCGGCAACCGGGTCGGCGCTTACATGGACAAGCAGGAACAAGACCTGCGAAACGCCATGGCCTCGACGGTGGCCCAGAACAACGCCACGATCCAGCGCAACAACGAGCAGATGCTGACGGCCACCTTCAAAAGCGACGTGTTTTTCGACGTCAACTCGGCCATCGTCAAACCCGGCGGCTTGACCGAACTGGACCGCGTCGCCAACGTTCTCAATCAATACCCGCAGACCATGATTCGGGTCGAAGGCCACACGGACCAGACCGGCAGCGAGCAGTACAACCTGCAGTTGTCCGAGCGCCGGGCCAACGCCGTCAAGAACGCCCTGACCCAGAAAGGCATCGACCCGGGCCGCATCTCATCCGTGGGAATGGGCGAGTGCTGCCCGGTCTCCTCCGACAACGCCGCCAACCGGCGCGTGGCCATGGTGCTGACCGGCCAGGCCTGACCCTTCGGCCCTTGCCCCATCAAAACGCGCGGATGGATCCTCCGTCCGCGCATTTGGTTTTTTTGTCTTATCCTCGAATCTGCCCTGTAGCATCCTTTAGTGCCCATCCCTTTTTGTGGAATGTCCAGCCAATGACTCAATCTATCCGGCTTTCCCTCAGATAGATTGAAATCTAAAGTTTCATGGCGAGCTATCTGGTTGCTATTACCTGGCCAACACCATCAAAAACTCAAAAATTCCAAGACATTCTATCCAAATTGGCGAAGTCCAATCATCAGCATCCAGTCGCTCCATTTCTCAGGCACCCGGACGGTCAGTATCCGCAAATCACGGCTACGAAGAAAAGTGTGCCAGGCGTCTCACGACTTTGCATTCCGAAATGGTTTTACTCGATCACCTCGTCCGCCAGCATGAGAAGCGCCGGGGGAATCGTCAACCCGAGGGCCTTGGCAGCCTTGAGGTTGATAACGAGATTAAATTTGGTCGGCTGCTCTACCGGAAGATTGCCTGGATTGGCCCCGTCCAGAATCTTGTCCACATAAAAGCCGATGCGCCGGATGTAGGCAAGGGTATCCGTAGAATACGACATGAGTCCTCCGGCATCGACAAATCGTCTATCTTGGTAGATAGATGGGAGCCGGTGCTGCGCAGCGAGCTCGGCAATTCGTTGTGGGTGATCCCCCGTGTTATACAAAGGCGTCGGTTCCACAAAGAGGGCTTCTTCTCCTGCCTTGGTCATCGAGGCAAAGGCTTCTGCGAACTCTTTACCTTCGGTGGCATAAACCTGCAACTTTAGGCCGAGCGTTTGCGCTGCGGGATCCAAGTATCGGCTCTTCCAGCTGTCCCTGTCAAGACCCACAGGGGCGAGAATGCCCACGCGGGAGAGATTAGGGAAGGCTTCCTTGAGCAACTGCAGACGCTTTCCCTCCATTTCAGCGAGCGTGTCTGCCACCCCTGTGACGTTTCCGCCTGGACGGGCAAGGCTAGCAACAAGGCCACGTCCAACAGGATCAATGACTCCTGCCATCACAATGGGGATGGTGCTGGTGGCCTGCTTGGCCGCTCGCACCTGTGTTGTACCAATGACAATCATGAGGTCAGGCTTGAAACTCACGAGTTCAGCAGAGAGAGACAAGGCGCGATCATCTTGCCCCTCTGTCCACCGGCACTCCAAGACGAGGTTCTGACCCTGGACGTACCCATGCTCGCGTAAACCTTCCAGGAATGCCCGCCAGTAAGGATTGCCCACTTTGGGGCAATTCAGGGGGTCTCGTTCATAATCCCCAGGAGAGATTGCGAGGTACCCTATACGATATACCTTCCCTCGCTGTTGCGCTTCGGACGCGTAGGGCTCCATGAGGATTGCGAGGGCGAGTGATTACGTCAGGAAAATCTTTCCGGTGGCTGGTTAGATGCTAGGGTGAGGCAGAAAGTTTGATTTCGATGCCGCCGCTGTGGCCGGATCGATCTCCCGGGACGACATCGGTTTCATGACCCGCCATATAGCGTCAGTACCGGACGCGTTCAAGCGGGCGGACCCTGGTCCTGTCTCGGCTGGTTCTTCACCAGTGCGGTTATGATCTGCGGGAGATAGCAGTCGGCCTTGGCTGCCGGGAACCGTGCCGAGGCGGCGCCACGGTGGCCGCCGCCTTCGAACTCGGCCAGCAACTTGCCGACGTGGACGTTGCAGTGGGGGTTGAAGATGCTGTGGCCGATGTTGACCACAACGGTCTGTTGCTTGCGGTCTTCGAAACGGATGCGGATGCTCACGACCGTCTCCGGGAAAAGGCAGTAGGAGAGGAACCGGTTCCCGGAAGGCGGGTGGCCAAGGGCGCGGAAGTCCGTGATGGCCACCTGCCCCTCGACGCGGCTGTATTTCTTCAGCCAGTCGGCGTATTCGCTGTTTTCTTTGATGACCCGCCGGCAGCGTGCCTCAACGTCCGGGTCGGCCATGACCTGGTTGATGTCCTTCTCCAGCAGCAAGCGCACCAGCTTGTTCCAGTAACTCTCTTCTTTGCCATGTTCCCCCGACACCGTCATGGACAGCAGCACGTAGTCGTATTTTTGAGGGAACAGAACCTCGTCCTGGGTGAAATCGGCCGAGTCGATGCGATCCGCCCAGTACACCAGTTCGTCGTAATCGCGCTTGAACCGCCCCTGAAAATAGTCCAAGACATTGCGGGCGGCCGATGGAGTGTTGCGGAACAGCCCCTTGAAAGGTACCGAAGGGCTGTTGGTGGAGTGGTGGTCGAACCACAGGTCGCCGCGCGAATCGTGAGGGAGATTGGCGATGATATCGCCGGGCTGGATGTCGGCGGTCCCCTTGTTGAACTCGTTCGGTTCGACCCAGTGGACCGGCTGCCTGATCTCCAGGGCATCCGAGATCAGGACGGCGCAGACGACTCCGTCGAAGTCCGGTCTGGTGACAATCCGCATGCAAGCTCCAAATCTACCGATGAGGCCGGTTGAGGTCAGCTGCCACTTATATTATGTTACCCTCAAAGGAACGGAATGACAAGGAGGCAAGCCATGGCGCTTTACCTGGTGCAACACGGCAAGAGCCTTTCAAAGGAAATAGACCCGGGGCAGGGTCTCTCGGAGGAGGGTGCTGCGGAAACAGGGCGCATGGCCCGGCTGGCCAAAGATCTCGGGCTACAGGTTAGCGGCATCCTTCACAGCGGGAAAGCCCGTGCACGGCAGACAGCCGAAATATTGGCGGCGGTGCTGGATCCCGCAGCAAGTGTCAAAGAGGCGCCTGGGCTGAACCCGCTGGATGATGTAGTCCCGTGGAGTTCTCTGAACCCGGGTGACCGACTCCTGCTGGTTGGCCACCTGCCCTTCATGGAGAGGTTGGCGGGGCTGCTGGTGACCGGTTCACAGGGAAAACCGGTCATCCGGTTTCAGAATAGCGGCATTGTCTGTCTGGATCGTGAAGAGGGCAGCGCTGTCTGGATGATCCGTTGGGCGCTGGTGCCCAGGCTGGGATGAACACTAGATCGACTGTCAGAAATATGTTTCGCTTGGGCGGAGCCAGATGAATCCGTGGGAGAGGCGTCCCGCCTCGATCGGCATCGCGGCAAGATGCCGCTCCCACACCGGAAAAACGATCGGATTCGGAACGCTAATCTGACAATTGCTATAAATGGCGGGAGTATCCGGTCGTTGCTTTTTTCAGTCACCTAACCTCCTGAATACCCGAATACCCCGCGACCACTATTTCCCGCAGATCAGCGACACTTCCACCAGCACGTCCCGCGGCAGCCTCGCCACTTCCACCGTCTCCCGCGCCGGGGGGGTGTCTCCGAAATAACCGGCGTAAATGCCGTTGAACTTCACGAAGTCGCCCATGTTCTTGAGAAAGCAGGTGGCCTTGAGCGCATCGGCCAGCGTCATGCCGGCGGCCGCCACGATGGCCTTGAGGTTCTCCATCACCTGCTTCGCCTGGGCCTCGATGTCGCCCGGCACCAGGTTGCCGGTCTTGGGATCGATCGGTATCTGCCCCGAAACGAACAGCAGGTTGCCCAGCTGGATCGCCTGGGAATAAGGTCCTATGGCCTGGGGAGCCTTATCCGTTGATATTTTTTTCTTCATGGACCTATCTCCCTCTGATGGTGAGGAGCCGCTGCTTGGCTGCCGGCGGCCGTTGCGGCGTTGGTCGCGTTCATCGCGTGCTCGCGTTAAAGCCGCACGCTCGCGAGCCTGCCGCCGAACAACGCGAGCAACGCGACAAACGCATGAACGCCCCTATTTTGCTTCCTTGATTTTCTCCGTCAACTCGGGCACGAACTCCAGCACGTCGGCCACCACCCCTACGTTGGCCACCTGGAAGATGGGCGCCTTGGGGTTCTTGTTCACGGCGACGATGAAGGGGTTGCCCTTGAGGCCGCCCATGTGCTGGAAGGACCCGCTGATGCCGAGCGCCAGGTAGACCTTGGGTTTCACGGTCTTGCCCGAGGTCCCGACCTGCCGCCCCTTGTCCAGCCACTTGGCGTCCACGACCGGCCGCGAGCAGGACACCACCGCGCCCATCGACTTGGCGAGGTCCTCGGCGAGAGGGAGGTTCTCCTTGTCGCCGAAGCCGCGGCCGACCGACACCAGGACGTCTTCCTTGGTGATGTCGACGTCGCCGATCTCGGCCTGAACCACTTCCACAAAACGCCGACGGGCCGAGAGGCCCCCGGCCTCGGCGGATTTGTCCACCACCTGACCGGCCGCGGACTTCGACTCCTCCGGCGCAAAACAGCCGGAGCGCAGGCTGAGCACCGCTCCCTGGGAGATGTCGCAGGCCAGGTGCGTGCTGGCCTGACCGTTGAACTCCTGGCGCACCGCCTTGAGGGTGGTGCCGTCCAGCCCGTCAAACGCCACCACGTCCGGCATAAAAACCGCGTCCATCCTGATCGCAAGACCCGGCCCCAGGTCCATCCCGAAGGTGGTGTGCGGCAGCAGCAGCACGCACCCCTTGGGCAGCACCTTCAGCAGCAGCGGGCGGATGAGCTCGGCGTTGGGATACGCCAGCGCATCGTTTGCGAACTTCCAGACCTCCTGGTAGGAAGCGGCGGCCTGCCGGCACACGGCCTCCAGCCCCGCCCCCGCACCGGTCACGATGGCGATGGGGGACGCGTCGGGGAAAATCTTCCTGGCGGCGGCAATCAGCTCCAAGGCCGAGTCATCCGCTTGGCCGTCCTTGTGAAGTATGAAGGCAAATACCTGCGCGGCCATCACTTGAACCCTCCTTTGGCTTTCAGAAGATCGATCAGCTTGGCGGCAATCTCATCGGTGCTGCCCTGCAGCATCTCGGCCCCGGCTCCGGCCGGCGGCACAAAGTAGTCCAGGCGCTTCACGCGCGCGCCCGACCGACCGACCGCGGCGGCATCCACTCCGAGGGCCGCCGCGTTCAAGACGGGGATCTCCACCGAGGCCACTTTGCGGATGCCGCGGATGCCGACGTAGCGCGGCTCGTTGATGCCGGTCTGGATGGAAAGCACGCAGGGCAGCTCGATCTCGTTGATCTCCTGGTTGCCGCCCTCGATCTCGCGGCCGATTTTGATCTTCTGGCCGTCCTGGACCTCGATCTTGTTCACGAGCGACGCATACGGCCAGTCCAGCAGGGCGGCGAGCATGCCGCCCACCTGGGCCGCGCCGTCGTCAGCCTGAGCGCCGCAGAGCACCAGGTCGTAGGTGCCCTTCTGCACCGCCGCTTTCAGAATCGCGGCAATCCCCCTGCCGTCGGAGCCTTCGAAGGCCGGGTCCACCAGCATCAGGCCGTTGTTGGCGCCCATGGCCATCTCGCGCCGCACCACCTCCTCGGAGTCCTCGCTGCCGATGGTCGCCACCGTCACCGAACCGCCGCTGCGGTCGACGATCTGGATCGCTTCCTCGACGGCGTAGTTGTCCCACTCGTTCACCGAGTAGACCAGATCGTCGCGTTTGATGTCCGAGCCGTCGCCCTTGACCTCGATCTCATTCTCGGCCGAGTCGGGGACTCTCTTGACGCATACCAGAATCTCCATCACGTCCCTCCCTTGATTGGACTATTTACGAAACTATCACCGTTGAATGTGACGGTCGATCAACTCGCACAGATCGATGGCTTCCATCCGGCCCTCAAACCCCGCCACCTTGATGGCGTCCTCAATGTTGACCAGGCAGAAGGGGCAGGCCGTGACAACGACGTCCGCGCCGGCTTCCTTGGCCATCTTGACCCGCACGACCCCCATGCGTTGTTCCTCCTCGGGTTCGTAGAAAAGCATCAAGCCCCCCCCGCCGCAGCAAAACGAGCGGTCGCGGCAGTCGCCGGTCATCTCGACGCGGCGGATCCCCGGGATGGCGTCGATGGCCTGGCGCGGGGGGTCGTAGAGCGCGTTGTGGCGGCCGAGGTAGCAGGGGTCGTGGTAGACATAGGTTTTGGATCCGTTATCCCCCGACGTGAGTTTGAGCCTGCCGTTGCGCACCGCACCCACGACGACCTCGCTGATGTGCTGGACCGGCGGCAGGCCGCTGTAGTCCTTCCGGAGGGCGTTGTAGGCGTGCGGGTCGGCGGTCACGATGCGCTTGACCTCGGCGGCCTGGATGGCCTCGGTGTTCTGCTCCTTGAGGGTCTGGAAAAGCATCTCCTCGCCGAAACGCCGCACCTCGTGGCCGCTGTCCTTCTCGTCCTTGCCGAGCACGCCGAAGTCGACCCCGGCCGCGCACAGGATGCGGGCCGTGGCCTGGGCGACCTTCTGCATGCGATCGTCGTAGGAGGTGATGCTGTCGACGAAGTAGAGGGTCTCCGCGGCCTCCCCCTTATCGAAGAGCTTCACCCGGCAGCCCTCCCCCACTCCCGCGATCCAATCGACGCGTTTTTTCTCCATCTTGCCCCATGGGTTGCCGCGTTTTTCAAGAGCGCTGAGCGGTTTCTGCAGCGACTGGGGCACCATGCCCTCGTCCACCATGCCGCGGCGCAGGTCGACCATCTTGTCGATGTACTCGATTCCGAGCGGGCATTCCTGCTCGCAGGCCCCGCAGGTGGTGCAGGACCAGATCTCGTCCTCGCTGTAGATGCCGCCGATCAGCGCCGTGGACGCCTCCGGCGCTCGCCCCCATAGCGGGTAGAGCTTGAAGCCGCAATCCCGCGCCTTGATGGAGATGAACCGCGGCGAAAGCGGCCGCTGGACGCGGTTGGCCGGGCAGCGGTCCGAGCAGCGGCCGCAGTCGGCGCAGGAATAGAAATCCAGCATGTGCTTCCAGGTGAAGTCCTCGAACGTCTTCACACCGAAGGATTTCAGCTCGTCGAGCTTGCTCTCGTCCACCCCGTGACGGACGGGCTTGACGTTGCCGTAGTCCAGGCGCATGAAGAACACGTTAAAGATCGAGGTGATCACGTGAAAGTGCTTGCCCATCGGCAGGAAACACAGGAAGAAGAAAAAGGCCAGGTCGTGGATCGTGTAGGAAGCCAGATGAATGCTTTGCAGCGCCCCTGTCGAAGCCCCGCCGAGCAGGTGTCCGAAAAACCAACCGAGGGTCAGCGGGGGCAGTGAGTGGGCCGGCTGGCCTGCGGCGGCCTGGGACGCAGCCAGGCTGGCGTCGAACA
>Ga0209450_10000445_pt1 | contig 21258 bp, 21 predicted proteins | sample FrelakmetLWP11LW_FD_187149 | JGI IMG/M metagenome (GOLD analysis project Ga0209450, IMG submission 187149) | Freshwater lake sediment microbial communities from the University of Notre Dame, USA, for methane emissions studies - LWP11 LW (SPAdes)... | ecosystem: Environmental > Aquatic >...
GTCGCCCGCGACACCCTTGCCGTTCGGCTAACACTTCCCCTTGCCGGGTGTGTAGAGGACTTCCACCTCCAAGTACGTGCGCCCTGCCGGGCGCACCAAGAAAACGGGCAGCCATCTGGCTGCCCGCATCGGATCCGGCGCTTCTTTCAGCGCCCGCGCAGTTTCTTGATCGCCGCCAGTTGCGCGGCAAGGGCGGAGATCTCCGCCTCTACCTTGGCGATCTCGAGGTCGCTCGTCGCGTTCTTGCGTGCTTCCTCGGCCGCCCGCAGCGACTCGTTGGCCTTCGCCTCATCGAGGTCCTTGGCGCGGATGGCAGTGTCGGCGAGCACGGTGACGACGTTCGGCTGCACCTCGAGAATGCCGCCGGCGACGAAGACCTGGTCTTCTTCGCTCGCCCCAGCTTGCCTAATCCGCACCACGCCGGGCTTGATCCGCGTGATCAGCGGCGTGTGGCGTGGATAGATGCCGAGCTCACCGGCCTCGCCGGGCAGCACGACGAACTCCGCTTCCCCGGAGAAGATCGATTCCTCGGCACTGACGACGTCGACGTGGATGGTGGTCATTGGATCTTCTTCGCCTTCTCGAAGGCCTCGTCGATCGTGCCGACCATGTAGAACGCCTGCTCGGGAAGCGCGTCGCACTCGCCGTCGACGATCATCTTGAAGCCGCGGATCGTCTCCTTCAGCGGCACGTACTTGCCCGGCGAGCCGGTGAACACCTCGGCGACGTGGAACGGCTGCGACAGGAAGCGCTGGATCTTGCGCGCGCGCGCCACCGCCAGCTTGTCCTCCGGCGACAGTTCGTCCATGCCGAGAATCGCAATGATGTCGCGCAGTTCCTTGTAGCGCTGCAGCGTGGCCTGTACGTTGCGCGTCACCGTGTAGTGCTCCTCGCCGACCACGTGAGGATCGACCTGGCGCGAGGTCGAATCGAGCGGGTCGACCGACGGGTAGATGCCGAGCGACGCGATCTCGCGGCTCAGCACGACGGTGGCGTCGAGGTGGCCGAACGTGGTGGCGGGCGAGGGGTCGGTCAGGTCGTCGGCCGGGACGTACACCGCCTGGATCGACGTGATCGACCCGGTCTTCGTCGAGGTGATCCGCTCCTGCAGCTTGCCCATCTCTTCGGCCAGCGTCGGCTGGTAGCCCACCGCCGACGGCATGCGGCCGAGCAGCGCCGAGACCTCGGTGCCGGCCAGCGTGAAGCGGTAGATGTTGTCGATGAAGAGCAGGATGTCCCGCCCCTCGTCGCGGAAGCGCTCGGCCATTGTCAGGCCGGTGAGGCCCACGCGCAGCCGGTTGCCCGGCGGCTCGTTCATCTGGCCGAAGACCATCGCCACCTTTGACTTTGACAGGTCCTCCTGCACGATGACCTTGGCGTCCGACATCTCGTGATAGAAGTCGTTGCCCTCGCGGGTGCGCTCGCCGACCCCGGCGAACACCGACAGGCCCGAATGCTGCGTGGCGATGTTGTTGATCAGCTCCAGCATGGTCACCGTCTTGCCCACGCCGGCGCCGCCGAACAGGCCGATCTTGCCGCCCTTGGCGAACGGGCAGATCAGGTCAACCACCTTGATGCCGGTCTCGAGCAGTTCGACCGAAGGCGACAGCTCGTCGAACTTGGGCGCGTGCTGGTGAATGCCGCGTCTTTCCTCGGACTGGATCGGGCCGCGCTCGTCGATCGGACGGCCGAGCACGTCCATCACCCGGCCGAGAACGCCGGGGCCCACCGGAACCATGATGTTGTCGCCGGTGTTGCGCACCTTCATTCCGCGCTTCAAGCCGTCGCTCGAGCCCATGGCGATGGTGCGCACGACGCCATCGCCGAGCTGCTGCTCGACCTCGAAGGTCAGCCCCTGCTCGACCAGCTTGTTGCCCGGGTCTGCCTCGAGAACCAGCGCGTCGTACACCCTCGGCATCGCCTCGCGCGGAAACTCGATATCGACCACCGCGCCGATGCACTGAACAATGGTTCCCATTGACATGTTGACCTCGATTTTCAAGAACCTGTTTTCACCACGGAGACACGGAGAACTGGATCGGGTTCATGCTCCGCGTCATTTCCACAGCTGACTCGTCTGTTCCTATGCGATCGCCGCGGCGCCGCCGACGATTTCGGAGATTTCCTTGGTAATTCCGGCCTGCCGCGTCTTGTTGTAGATGAGCTGCAGTTCCTCGATGATCTTCTTGGCGTTGTCCGAAGCGGCCTTCATCGCCACCATGCGGGCACTCTGCTCGCTGGCCATGTTCTCGGCCACCGACTGGTAGATGATGGCCTCGACGTAGCGCGTCATCAGTTCGTCGATCACCCGCTGCGCGTCCGGCTCGTAGATGTAGTCCCACGCGTACGCCCGCTTCTCCGCCTCGCTCTGCGCGAAGCGCTCGGCCGACAGCGGCAGCAGCTGCTCGATGACCGGCTCCTGCTTCATGGTGTTGACGAAGCGCGTGTAGGCGATGTACAGGGCATCGAGCGTGCCTGCGGCGTACGCGTCGAGCTGGACCTTGACCGGGCCGATCAGCTTCTCCAGATGCGGCTTGTCGCCGACCTGGACGACATGCGAAACGATGTTGGCGTTCAGCCGCTGCAGGAAGCCGAAGCCCCTGTTGCCCACCGCGGTGGCCTGGAACTTCACCCCGCTCGCCTCCCACTGCTTGACCTGCTGCAGCAGCGCGCGCTGGACATTGGTATTCAGCCCGCCGCAAAGCCCCTTGTCGGTCGAGACCAGGATCACGCCGACATTGCGGATCTCGCTGCGGCGGAGCACGAACGGATGCTTGTACTCCGGGTTCGCCAGCGCCAGATGGGCAACGATGTTGCGGATCCGATCGCCATAGGGCCGCGCCTGGCGCATGCGCTCCTGCGCCTTGCGCATCTTGCTGGCGGCGACCATTTCCATCGCCTTGGTGATCTTGCGCGTGCTCTGCACGCTCTTGATCTTCCCGCGAATCTCTTTGGTGCTCGGCATGGAGGCTCTCCGTCAGGCGCGGCTCAGTACGCGCCGGACCTCTTGAACTCCGTGATCGCTTCGGTGAGCGCTGCCTCGTCTTCCTTCGACAGGTCCTTGGTCGACTCGATCCGCTCAACCAGTGCCGCGTGTTTGCTCTTCAGGAATTCGCGCAGCGCCTTTTCCGCCGCCAGCGCCTTCTTGAGCTCGATATCGTCGAAGTGGCCGCTGTTGGCCGCGAACAGCGTCACCGCCTGCTCCCAGACCGCGAGCGGCTGGTACTGAGGCTGTTTCATCAGTTCGGTGACCATGCGGCCACGCTCGAGCTGCTTGCGGGTCGCCTCGTCCAGATCCGAGGCGAACTGCGCGAACGCCGCCAGCTCGCGGAACTGGGCCAGCGCCAGTCGCACGCCGCCGCCGAGCTTCTTGATGACCTTGGTCTGCGCCGCGCCACCGACGCGCGACACCGAGATACCCGCGTTGATGGCGGGACGGATACCGGCGTTGAACAGATCGGTCTCGAGGAAGATCTGGCCGTCGGTGATCGAGATGACGTTGGTCGGCACGAAGGCCGTCACGTCGCCGGCCTGCGTCTCGATGATCGGCAGCGCGGTCAGCGAGCCGGTCTTGCCCTTGACCTCGCCGTTGGTGAACTTCTCGACGTAGTCCTCGTTCACCCGCGCGGCGCGCTCGAGCAGGCGGGAGTGAAGATAGAACACGTCGCCCGGATACGCCTCGCGGCCCGGCGGGCGGCGCAGCAGCAGAGAGACCTGGCGATACGCCCAGGCCTGCTTGGTCAGGTCGTCGTAGATGATCAGCGCATCCTGGCCGCGGTCGCGGAAGTACTCGCCCATCGTGCAGCCGGAGTACGGCGCGATGTACTGCATCGCCGCCGACTCGGAAGCCGAGGCAGCGACGATGATCGTGTAGGCCATCGCGCCGGTTTCTTCGAGCTTGCGCACCACGTTGGCGATGGTCGAGGCCTTCTGCCCGATCGCCACGTAGATGCAGATCAGGTCCTTGCCCTTGGAATTGATGATCGTGTCGACCGCCACCGCCGTCTTGCCGGTCTGGCGGTCGCCGATGATCAGCTCCCGCTGGCCGCGGCCGATCGGCACCATGGCGTCGATCGCCTTCAGCCCGGTCTGCACCGGCTGCGCCACCGACTTGCGCGCGATCACGCCCGGGGCGACCTTCTCGATCACGTCCGTCATCTTGGCGTTGATCGGCCCCTTGCCGTCGATCGGCTGGCCGAGCGAGTTGACGACGCGGCCGATCAGTTCCGGCCCGATCGGCACTTCCAGGATCCGACCGGTCGACTTGACCGTGTCGCCCTCGCGAATGTGCTCGTAGTCGCCGAGAATTACCGAGCCGACCGAATCGCGCTCGAGGTTCAGCGCCAGCCCGAAGGTGTCGCCGGGGAATTCGAGCATCTCGCCCTGCATCACGTCCGACAGGCCGTGAACGCGGCAGATGCCGTCGGTCACCGTGACCACGGTGCCCTGGGTGCGGATGTCGGCCGAGACGCCGAGACCCTGGATGCGACTCTTCAGCAGCTCGCTGATTTCGGACGGGTTCAGTTGCATGACCAGACTCCAGATTCGAAAACTATGCGGTCAGCGCGGTGTGCATCTTTGCCAGGCGCGCCTTGATGGTGTCGTCGAGCACGTGGTCGCCGACGCTGACGCGCACGCCGCCGATCAGCCCGGGATCGACCTTCACTTCGGGGATCAGCTTCAGCCCGAACTTGCGCGACAGGCTGCCGAGCAGGTCACCGACCTGCGCTTCGCTGAGCGGCAGCGCGCTCTCGATCAGGCAGTCGGCCTGCCCTTCGGCCGCGTTCTTCATCGCGCGGAACTGCCGCGCCACTTCCGGCAGCGCGGCTAGACGGCCGTTGTCGACTACCAGTCTGAGGAAGTTCTCGGCCGCATCCGGCAGCGGCGACTTGACCAGGCTACGCACGAGTTCGTAAACGCGCGTTGCGCCGAGGTTGGGATCACTGACGACCTGGGCCACCTCGTCATGCTGAGCGACGGCCGCCATCTCGGCCACCACATGCAGCCACCGATCGAGAACGCCGGCGACTGACTTGTCGCTCGAAGCTGCCGCGAACAGCGCCTCGGCGTAAGGGCGGGCGATCGTCGAAAGCTCGGCCATGGCTACAGCCGGCCTTTCAGCTGGGCCAGCAGATCCGCGTGCACCTGCGGGTTGACCTCGCGGCGCAGGATCTGCTCGGCGCCTGCCACGGCCAGCGCCGCGACCTGGTCGCGCAGCGTCGTCTTGGCGCGCTGCATTTCCTGCTCGGCTTCCTGCCGCGCGGCGGCGACCAGCCGGTCGCCTTCGACCTTGGCCTGCGCCTTGGCTTCGTCGACCAGCGCCTGGGCCCGCTTCTCCGTCTCGGCCACGATCGCCTGCGCGCGGGCGCGGGCGTCGGCCTCGATCTGCGTGGTCTTGCGCTGCGCGTCAGCCAGGCTCTTGTTGCCGGCCTCGGCCGCCTTTAGTCCATCGGCGATCTTCTTGCGCCGCTCGTCGAGCGCGCGCACCAGCGGCGGCCAGATGAACTTCATCGTGATCAGCGCGCCGATGAAGAAGACCACCAGCTGCAGAAACAGCGCGGAATTGATGTTCATGACATTACCCGGATAGAGCCGGACAGACCGCGACGGTCCGCCAGCGACTTGAGTCTGTTTTCCGGAGGCGGCCGGCCGTTCAGCCCGCGAACGGGTTGGCGAACGCGAACATCATCGCGATACCGACGCCGATCAGGAACGCCGCGTCGATCAGGCCGGCAAGCAGGAACATCTTGGTCTGCAGGGTGTTCATCAGCTCCGGCTGACGGGCCGCCGATTCGATGTACTTGCCGCCCATGATGCCGATGCCGATGCAGGCACCGATGGCGCCCAGGCCGATGATCAGACCGCAGGCCAAGGCAACGAACGCGACGTTGGTCATTTTTGCGAACTCCTCGTTGGAAATGGATCTAGCTAGGAAGCGGAAAACCGTCAGTGGCCCTCGTGCGCCTGCCCGATGTAGACGAGCGTCAGCATCATGAAGATGAAGGCCTGCAGGAGCACGATCAGGATGTGGAACAGTAGCCAGCCGGTGCCGGCGATCACGTGGCCGAGCGCCAGCAGCAGCGAACCGTCGGCCCGGAAGGCCCAGGTGCCGCCAAGCAACGCGATCAGGAAGAACAGCAGTTCGCCCGCGTACATGTTGCCGAAAAGTCGCATGCCGAGCGACACCGTCTTGGCCAGGTATTCGATCAGGTTGAGCAGGAAGTTGAACGGCCACAGCAGCGGGTGGGCACCGAACGGCGCCGTGAAGAGTTCGTGCACCCAGCCGCCGAAACCCTTGATCTTGACGGCGTAGTAGATCATGAGTAGTAGCACGCCGATCGCCATGCCTGCAGTGCCATTTAGGTCTGCGGTTGGGAGCGGACGCAGATAGGTGATGTGGAAGACGTTGTGCGCGATCCACGGAAACAGATCGACCGGGATCAGGTCGATCGCGTTCATGATGACGATCCAGATAAACACGGTGATCGCCAGCGGCGCGATGAACGTGCGGTCGCCGTGGACGATCGACTTGCTCTGCTCTTCTACCAGCTCGACGATCATTTCGACGAAGGCCTGGAAGCGCCCGGGCACGCCAGGGCTGGCGCTGCGGGCGGCGCGATGCAGCATGAACAGCGTCAACGCCAAACAGGCGACCGAAAAAACGATCGTGTCGATGTTGACGACCGAGAAGTCGACGATGAATTTCTGCTTGCCCGTCGACAGGTGCGTCAGGTGATGGACGATGTATTCGGTGGCTGTCGGAGCCTGGCTCGTCGCCATGGTGTTGTTCCGTTGTTCAGCGCCAGATCAGGGCGATGAAGTAGCTTTTCAGAGTCACGATGAACGAAGCGATCATCGCCAGCCAAACCAGATCCCGGTAGACCCAGACGACCAGCGCCAGCAGCGCCACCGTCGAAGCCACCTTCACGAACTCCCCCACGAAAAACGTTGCCGCGCTCGTCCCTTGCGGCCGCCGCGCCGCGGCAGCAAGCCGCAACGCGAACAGGCCGTTCGGCACCACGCAGGCTACTCCGCCGGCGAGGGCCGACCATGCCGCCGCCGCGCCGCCCAATGCCCACGCCACCAATGTAGCCAGCAACGCAGCGACGCACTGCAGGAGAACAATGCGAAACATCGACCCGCTCCGACTCCGCCCCGGCTCTCCCCCGTGGCGGCCGCTCCCGCAGCACAACGATTTCCGTAAAGCCGCGAGATTCTAAGAGGCGGGTCGAGGGCGGGTCAAATTTGGGTTGCAACGCAACAGGCGCTCGCCGGACGCCGGATCAGCCCTTCAGCCGCGCCACGATTCCATCGAGCTGGTCGAGCCCGGAAACCTGGATCACGACGCGCCCCTTGCCGCGCGCATCGACCTGCAGGTGGACCGTGGCGGCAAGTGCATCGGAGAGCTCTTCCTCTAAACGCTCCAGATCGCGGTTACGGGCCGGTGCTGCCCGGGCGGACGGCGACTTTGCGCGCTGGGTCCGCGCCACCAGCCCCTCGGCCTCGCGGACCGACAGCCCCTTGAGCACGATCTGGTGGCCGAGTTGCACCTGGGTCGCCGCATCAACGGCTAGCAGTGCGCGCGCGTGGCCCATGTCGAGCCGCCCTTCCATCAGCATTTCCTGCACCGGCGCGGCCAGGTTGAGCAGCCGCAGCAGGTTCGAGGTGGCGCTGCGAGAACGCCCGATCGCGGCTGCGGCCTGCTCGTGCGTGAAATCGAACTCGCGGACCAGCCGCTGCACGCCCTGCGCTTCTTCGAGCGGGTTCAGGTTCTCGCGCTGGATGTTCTCGATCAGCGCCATCGCCAGTGCCGCGTCGTCCGGCACGTCGCGCACGCTGACCGGCACTTCGGCCAATCCGGCCATCTTCGCCGCGCGGAAACGGCGCTCGCCGGCGATGATTTCGAAGCGCTCGCCGCCGACCGGCCGGACCAGGATCGGCTGGATGACGCCCTGAGCTCTTATCGAATCGGCGAGTTCGGCCAGCGCCTCGGCATCCATCCGCGTGCGCGGCTGGTACCGGCCCGGCTGCAGCCGGTCGATCGGCAGCTGCTGCGGACCCGACGCGGCAACGGCCTGCGGCTCCGAGCCCAGCAGCGCATCGAGGCCACGCCCAAGTCCCTTCATCTTCTTGATCACGAGTGCGCCCCCTTCAGGCCGCTAGCGGCTGCGTCACGGCCGGTTCGATCCGATACCAATAGGCGTAGCGGTCGACAAAACCAAGCTTGCGATAGACGTGCCGCGCCGCGATGTTATCGGCCGAGACCTGCAGATAGGCAACCACAGCACGATCGTCGAACGCCCGGCGCAGCAGTTCCGTCGTCAGCGCCGCGGCCAGGCCGCGGTTGCGTGCCTTCGCGGCCGTGACGACGTCGTACAGTCCGACCAGGTCGAACTCCTGCACCGACTGACCGATGGCGGCGACGCGCCCGCCTTCCGCCAGCGCCAGCCGCCGTGCTTTCAGCAACGGCGACGACGCTGCCAACCGCGCCGCATGAGCAGCGACCTGCTGCGCCGACGAACCGCGCAGCTCGCCCGCCAGTTGTGCGAACTCGTCGACGCCGATCTCGCGCAACCGATGGCGTGACGGCTCGAATGCGCCGTGCAGCACGAGCGTCATCACACGCGTTTCCTCGTCCGCGGTGAAACCCTGCCGGGCAAGGGCGTCATCGAGTCCCGTCGGCCGACTGAACGGCGTGATTCGGAACAGGCAGGGCAGCCCGGCCTGCGCGTAGAAAGCCCGGCAGTGGTCAATCTTCGCCTGCAGCCCTTGCCGACCATCGGCGATCGCGTTGACGCTGCGCGCGCGGCGCGCCTTGCCGGGTGAGTGGCGCAGCAGCCAGCCGTCGTACAGCAGCTGTTCGGACGGTTGGGCGGCGTTCAATCCCGCCTCCTCGATGCGAGCGGCGAGCACATCGCCGGCCGCAGCCAGCTCCGGCGGAAGCAGCGCCGGATCGAACATCAGCGTCGGCCCCGCGCTGTGCCACCGGTGGCGAGCGCCAGCGCCGGGCGGCAGATGGCGGTTGCTCGGCCTTCCATCACCCTAGAGCGTCTTCATGCGCTCGACCATTTCCGCGCCGAAGGCAACGTACGCCTGCGCCCCCTTGGCCGTCGGGTCGTAGGCGACGCCGGGCACGCCGTGACTAGGTGCCTCGGCCAGGCGAACGTTGCGCGGGATGATTGTGCGGAACACCTTGTCGCCGAAATGCGATTCAAGCTGCGCCGAGACCTGCTGCTGCAGCGTCATGCGCGGATCGAACATCACGCGCAGCAGTCCGATGATCTTCAGCCCCGGGTTCAGGTTGGCGTGCACGCGCTTGATCGTGTTGACCAGGTCGGTGAGCCCTTCGAGTGCGAAGTACTCGCACTGCATCGGGATGATCACGCCGTGGGCGCAGCACAGGCCGTTGATCGTCAGCAGGCTCAGCGAGGGCGGGCAGTCGATCAGAATGAAGTCGTAGTCGGCCTCGACCGGCGCCAGCGCCTGCTTCAGGCGCCGCTCGCGGTCGTCGAGGTCGACCAGGTCGATTTCCGCTCCCGCCAGTTCGCGGTTGGCGGGCAGCAGGTCGTAGCCGCCGGCCTCGGCGCGGGCAATGGCCGCGCGGGCGCTGGTGCTGCCCAGCAGCACCTGGTAGACGGAGCGAGCCAGTTGCCGCTTGTCGATGCCGCTGCCCATGGTGGCGTTGCCCTGCGGATCGAGATCAATCAGCAGCACCCGCTGCGACTGCGCGGCCAGGCCGGCGGCAAGGTTGACCGCGGTAGTAGTCTTGCCGACGCCCCCTTTCTGATTGGCGATGCAGAAGATGCGTGCCACGGCGTCAGCCCTCGAAGGGCAGCGTCGGCGCGCCGCGCCGCGCACCCGACCCGGGAATTGTCATGAACGGGGAAAAGGCGACGATGCCGGGCACGGTGAGCGGCGTTGCGCTGTGCAGGGTGGGCGGGGAAAGCGCAATTCTACGTTTGTGGCCTTCGGCCCTCCGGGCACGTGCCTGATATGAGGGTCCGCGGCACGGGCCGGCACGATCAGCGGCATCATCGCCTTCGGCTGGCGACAGCCTCGAATCGCCGACAGCGCGACGGATCGATCAAGGAAACCATGGCCCTCCTGCCTCTGCTGACAGACGAACAAGCCACTGCCGGGGCGCGCGCGGTGTTCGACGATATCCGCGCCACCCGCGGCACCGACTACATCAACAACATCTGGCGCGCACTGGCCAACGACCCAGCGCAACTCGAAAACACGTGGGGCGAGGTCAAACGGGTGATGGCTCCCGGCGCGCTCGATGCGCTGACCAAGGAGCTCGTCTACATCGCTGTGTCGGCGGCCAACAACTGCAGCTACTGCCTGCACACGCATACGGCCTCGGCGCGCGCCAAGGGGATGAGCGAGGCAATGTTCCGCGAACTGATGCAGGTCGTCTATCTCGCGAGCCTGACCAACCGCGTTGCGATCGGTCTGCAGGTCGAGGTCGACGAGCGATACACCCAGCCCCCGGCTTCAAGCGCGCCTTAGGCAACGTTCAGCGCACCGTGGCGCGGCGCAGGCGCTCGGGGTCGTAGCCGGCAGCGCGGACCTTCGCCATCAGCGCCTGGTATTCCACTTCCGGCAGCGTCGGCGTACGGGCGAGGATCCACAGGAACTCGCGACTCGGCTCGCCGACGATCGCCACCCGATAGTCCGGCAACAGGTAAAGCACCCAGTAGTCGCCGCGGCCGATGCCGGTCCAGCGCAACCAGGCCGGCAGGAAGCTGACCTTCAGCTTTGCGTTGGTTGCCGGGTCGACCACCTCAGCAATGCCGTTGACCGACATCTCGCTGCCGTCGGCACGGCGGCAGCTATTGCGCACACCGATCCGCCCATCGCCGAGTGGCGTATAGGTGGCGGTCGTGTCCGCGGCGCAAGCCTGCTGGAAGCGGTTCGGATAAAGGGCAACTTCGTGCCATGTGCCGGCATAGCGGTCGACATCCACCCGGGGCACTGTTTCCATCGGTGGCCGTTGGTCCGCCGTCGTGCAGGCGGCGACGAGCAATGCAAGGAAAGGAGCAAAACAGGTTCTCTTCATGCCGTTCTCATCTCGATCAGATGCCGCTCTTCCTTGAGGCCCGGCACGGATAGCGGCACGACCGTCGCCCGCACGTCCGGAGGCAGCGCGGCCAGTTCCTCGGCCGGCAATTTTCCCTTCATCGCCAGCCAGCAGCCCTCGGGCCCCAGCAGGTGGCGGGTCCAGCCGACGAACTGCCCGAGCGTTGCCAGGGCGCGGGAGACGATGACGTCGAACAACGGCTCACGCAGCGCCTCGACCCGGCCGTGCACGACCTCGACATTGCCGAGGCCCAGCTCGAGCCGCGCCTGGGTCAGGAAGGCACACTTTTTCTGCACGGCGTCGACGAGCGTGAGGCGCGCCTGTGGCACTGCGATCGCAAGCACGATTCCCGGCAGGCCGCCGCCGCTGCCAACGTCGAGCACCCGCGCCGCGCCGCCATGCGTGACGCGCGTGAACGGCGGCACGAGCGACAGCGAGTCGAGCAGGTGATGCGTCAGAATCTCTTCGCCGCCACGAATCGCCGTCAGGTTGTGAGTCGCGTTCCAGCGCGCCAGCAAGTGGGCGTAGGCCGCGAGCTGCTCGAGTTGTCGGTCATCCAGTGCGACGCCGAGTTGGGCGGCACCGGCGCCGATCGCCGCCGTGCTGCGATCAGGCAGCAAGCTGATCGCCTGCCCCGACGGGCGCGCCGCCCTTGGATCGGCGTTTCAGGTGGACCAGCAGCAGCGAGATCGCGGCCGGCGTGACGCCCGAGATCCGCGCCGCCTGGCCGACCGTTTCCGGCCGGGCGGCCGCCAGCTTCTGCCGCACTTCGATCGACAGTCCGGACACCTCGGCATAGTCCAATCCCGCGGGAATCCGCGTGGACTCGTGCGCCTCGTGGCGCGCCACTTCGTCTCGCTGGCGGGCGATATACCCCGCGTACTTGGTCGCGATTTCGACCTGCTCGGCCACTTGGGAGTCAGCCGCGCCGTCCACAGGCGGCCCTCCGAGCGGTTGCTTGTCAGCGCTCACCAAAGTCAGGAGCACGCGATAAGAAACCTCTGGGCGCCTCAGTAAATCAGAGAGTGTGTACTCACGTTCAAGTGCCTTCCCGAACACGCGCTCAGCCTCGACTGAGCCGAGGAGCCGCGGGCTGACCCATGTCGAACGCAGCCTTTGCAGCTCCCGCTCGACGGCGTCGCGTTTACGGCACAAGGCGTCCCACCGCTGGTCCTCGATGCAACCGAGCTCCCGTCCGATTTCGGTCAGGCGAAGGTCGGCGTTGTCTTCCCGCAGGCTCAGCCGGTACTCGGCGCGACTGGTAAACATGCGGTAAGGCTCGGCCACGCCGCGGGTGATCAGGTCGTCGACCAGCACGCCGATGTAGGCCTGGTCGCGCTTTGGGGCCCAAGGGTCGCGGCCCTGCACCTGGAGCGCCGCGTTGATGCCGGCCAGCAGCCCTTGCGCAGCCGCTTCCTCGTAGCCGGTAGTGCCGTTGACCTGGCCGGCGAAGAACAGTCCGCCGATCCCCTTCGTCTCCAGCGAACTCCTCAGCGCGCGCGGATCGAAGTAGTCGTATTCGATGGCGTAACCCGGCCGCAGGATGTGCGCGCTTTCGAGTCCTTTCATCGAGCGGACGATCTCCACCTGCACGTCGAACGGAAGGCTGGTCGAGATGCCGTTCGGGTAGAACTCGTTGGTCGTCAGCCCTTCCGGCTCGAGGAATACCTGGTGGCTCGACTTGCCGGCGAAGCGGTGGACCTTGTCTTCGATCGACGGGCAATAGCGTGGCCCGACGCCCTCGATCACACCCGAGTACATCGGCGAACGATCGAGATTGGCGCGTATCACCTCGTGCGTGCGCGCGTTGGTGTGCGTGATCCAGCAAGGAACCTGACGCGGATGCTGGTCGGCCGTGCCGAGGAAGGAGAACACCGGCACGGGATCGAGATCTCCAGGCTGCTCCCCGCATCGGCTGAAGTCGATCGTGCGGCCGTCGATGCGCGGCGGCGTTCCAGTCTTCAGCCTGCCCCGGGGCAGGTTCAGCTCGCGCAACCGTGCTGCCAGCGAGATCGACGGAGGATCACCGGCCCGCCCGGCAGCGTAATTCTTCAGTCCGATATGAACCAACCCGTTCAGGAAGGTACCGGCGGTGAGCACCACTGCGCGCCCGTGGAAGCAGATGCCAGACTGCGTCACCGCACCGACGATGCGCTCGCCCTCGATCATCAAGTCGTCGACCGCCTGCTGGAACAGCACCAAGTTGGGCTGGTTTTCCAGCCGCCGGCGGATCGCCTGGCGGTAAAGCACGCGATCGGCCTGCGCGCGCGTGGCCCGCACGGCAGGCCCTTTCGAGCTGTTGAGGATGCGGAACTGGATGCCGGCCTCGTCGGTGGCGGCCGCCATCGCGCCGCCGAGCGCATCGACTTCCTTGACCAAGTGCCCCTTGCCTATGCCGCCGATCGACGGGTTGCAGGACATCTGCCCCAGGGTTTCGATGCTGTGCGTCAGCAACAGGGTCGATGCACCCATCCGCGCTGCCGCCAGGGCAGCCTCGGTCCCGGCGTGCCCGCCGCCGATCACGATGACATCGAATTGTGTTGGGTAGAGCATGGCCCGGCGACCGTCGCCTCCGGCAAAGGGCGCTGATTATAAGAAGCGGACCAGGCCCGCTTCAGTTGATGGCCCTGCCGCGACCGAAGGAATGTTTCACGTGGAACCGCTCCGCGACGGTTTCACGTGAAACAGGGCAGCACGGCGCCGGGCTGACCGAGCAGGAGCGGCTTCACTGATAAGAGGGCGCCGCCACCGTGCCGCCGAGCCGCATGTCCGTGCCTGCGACACCGCGCGGCGAGGTGACCTCTGCGCGGACCAGTCCACGCAGTTGCAGCTTCCGATCGACGGTGAAGCCGCCTTGGACGCGCAGGCTGCCCGCCCGCCCAGCGAGCCTGCGCACCGCCAGCCCGTCCGCCGAACCAAGCGTTTCGAGGTCAAGGTCGGTCAGCCGGGTGACGCCGCCCGTTCCGCTCGCGACGCCCTGCGTCGCCGCCAAGCCGAGGTTCATCCCGGCGAGGTTCGCCCCCGACACCGATACCGGTCCGGCTGCAGTTGCTCGCTGCAATGCCTCGGCCACCGTGGCCCCGGCGCCCGCCAGCGCCAGATCGATCTTCGCGGTCCCGCGGAATGGCGCCGGTGCGCGCGCCGGCTCCGCCCCGGCCGGAACAGTGAGGTAGCGGATCAACTCCTCTACGTTCAGGTCGGCGCTGCGAACATTGCCGGTCAGCCGCCAACCGCTTGCTTCCTGTCCCAGCAGCGCAGTGCCGTTGAAGTTGCCGAACCGAGCCCCGACGCTGTAGGAGTCGACTTTCAACTGGCTGGCGCTGAAGTCGCCCTGTGCGGTCGCCTCGCTCCAGACCACAGCAGGACCGGCCCCGGCCGCCCACTGGTTCGCGAAAAGCTTGAAGGTCGCGCTCCCGTCAGCGGCCGCGGGCGGCTTGATCTCCAGTTCCATCTGCCCGGTTGCGTCAAGGCGCTTGAGGCTGACCGAATCAAATTCAAATCCCCGCCGGCCACCGCCACGCCGTATGACCGCCTCGTAACGGCCGGGCAGCAGCACAAGGTCGGCGAAAGTCACCGACTCGAAGCGAACGGTCGAGACCGCTGCCGATAGCTGACTGGCCCGGCGTACTGACTGCAGCAGCATCAGCGCCTGCGCGCCTGTGAGTTCGACCGGCGCAACCTGCGCTTCTCCAAACACCCAGGTCGATGTCTGCAATCCTTGAACGGCGTCGCGCCAGTTGAAGTGAACGGCAATCTCGGGCAGGCGCAGCCCGCCCTGCCCGATCAGATCGGTCAGCACCAGCCGTGGCGACGGCAGGAAGCGCAGTTCGGTCGCCCGGACCGACACCGGAATGCCCAGTGCCTGGCTGATCTGCGCCTCCACACCTCTCGGCGAAATCGCCGCCCGCAGCGGACCGGCTAGCCGCACGAGGCCCCACGCGATGACACCCAGCACCGCCAAGGCAAGCAGCCAGCCGACGGCCCGCATGATGTCGACACGGTGAAAGCGACGAACGGATGGCGGGCTGGAATCGGCAACGGCGCGATCGCGAACCTCCTGCGCATCCAGCCGATCGGGCACATTGACGGTCGTGATCGCGAAATCGGCCCCGGCCTCGCGGTCCCAGCGTCCGCGGGTCGACCCAAACTCGACGTGCGAGTGCTTACTCTCGTCCGAACGACGATTCTGCTTGGATCCCACAGAAGACCGACCGATTGTCTTGGCCATTACACCCGCTTCAAGCCGCCCCTGTGGCGGTGCGAAGTCTGCGTTCAGCGCCCCGCGACTTGGCCATCGTCGCCATCGCCCGTGGCCCAATCGACGCAGACACAGCGAATAGTGTCGGCCGGAAGGCTATCGATCACAAGCGGCCAAGCGACCAAGGTCACTGCTCGCCCGCCCATCGGCGCGCCTCGGCCGTTCGGCCTACTCAGAAGCTTGCCTCGAGGATGCGCCGATAGTCCTCGGCGGTGGCCAGCCGGGGGTTGGTCGCATGGCAATGGTCCTTGAGGGCGTTGGCGATCACCCCCGGGAACGCATCGGCCGGAATTCCCATTGCGCCGAGGCCTGAGGGCAGTCCAATGCGCCGGTTCAAGTCGCGCAGCGCATCGGCGAGCCCGGTGCCGCCGGAGGTGCCGAAGACCTCTGCGATGTCCTTCACCTTCCCGGGCACGGCAGCCTCGTTGAACTTCACCACCTCGGGCAGCAACAGCGCGTTCAGCGTGCCGTGATGCGGCCGCACCGGCAGCCCGCCAAGCGCGTGCGACAGAGAGTGCACGGCCCCCAGTCCCTTCTGGAAGGCCATTGCGCCCTGCATCGATGCGCTCATCATCTGCCAGCGGGCCTCACGGTCGGCTCCGTCGCGCACCGCCCGCTCGATGAAGCGCCGGGCCCGGCGCAGCCCGTCGAACGCGATTGCGTCGGCTGGCGGGTTGACGGCCTTCGAGAGGTAGGTCTCGATGCAGTGGGCCATTGCATCCATTCCTGTGGCAGCGGTCAGGCCCGGCGGCAGGCCGAGCGTCAGTTCCGGGTCGCAGATCGCGACCTTGGGCACCAGATGCCAGGAGTGGAAACCGAGCTTGCGGCCGTCATCGACGATGATGATCGCCCCGCGCGCGACCTCGCTGCCAGTGCCCGCCGTGGTCGGGATTGCGATCAGCGGCGCCACGCTGGCGCCGATGCGCGGGCTGCCGCCTTCGATCGTTGCGTAGTGCGTCAGTGGCCCGTCGTGAGTCGCCGCAATAGCCACCGCCTTGGCCAGGTCGATCGACGAGCCGCCGCCGAGCGCGATCAACCCATCCGCCCGATGCTGCCGGTATGCCAACACAGCCTCTCGCACGGCCGCTTCGGTCGGGTTGGCCGGCGTGCCGTCGTAGACGGCGGCCGGAACCTCGCCCAGGGCCGCGTTCAGTCGCTGCAGCAGGCCGGCGGCGACGATGCCGCGGTCGGTGCAGATCAGCGGACGCTCGATGCCGACCCGCGCGCACTCGGCGCCCACACCCGCCAGCGCGCCGAAATCGAACTGGATCTGAGTGATGTAACTGATCAGCGCCATCGCGAGCCTCCTGCGCCCGAGCGCAAGCCGCGGGCAAGAAAGAAGCGGCAGCCGGGTTTAGCCGGCTGCCGCACCAGTGCTACCGAAGTCGCGGACCGCGCCTTAGGCCGGAAGGGACTGCTCCAGTTTCTGCCGAACGCTCTGCAGCGAGGCCGGCAGGCCGTCGCGCAGTTTGTCGAACAATTCGCGGTGCAGGGAAAGCTCGCGCCGCCACTGCGCGACATCGATCTCGGTGATCCGCTGGTAGTCGTCGAACGAGAAAGTCAGGCCGCTCCAGTTCAGGTCCTCGTAGCGAGGCGTCACGCCGAGGAGGTGCTCGGCGCCGCCACCGTGCCCTTCGATTCTCTCAACCATCCACTGCAGCACGCGCATGTTCTCCGCGAACCCCGGCCAGACGAAGCGGCCCTTCTCGTCGGTGCGGAACCAGTTCACGCAGAAAAGCCTCGGCAGCTTCGCTCCCGCGGCGGCGAGTTTCTCGCCCAGCTGCAGCCAGTGCGCAAAGTGCTCGGCCATGTTGTAGCCGCAGAACGGCAGCATGGCGAACGGGTCGCGCCGCAGCACGCCCTGGGCACCGGCGGCAGCGGCCGTCGTTTCCGAGCCCATCGTCGCCGCCATGTAGACGCCCTCGGTCCAGTTGCGCGCCTCGGTGACCAGCGGCACGGTGTCCGAACGCCGTCCACCGAAGACGAAGGCGTCGATCGGCACGCCGTTCGGGTCTTCCCAGTCGACGTCGATCACCGGGCACTGCATGGCTGCCACGGTGAAACGCGCGTTCGGATGCGCCGCCTTGCGGCCGCAATCCGGCGTCCAGTCCTTGCCCTGCCAGTCGATCAGGTGCGCCGGCGCCGGCCCCATGCCCTCCCACCACACGTCCCCGTCGTCGGTCAGCGCGACGTTGGTGAACATGACATTGGAATGCAGCATCGCCATCGCGTTGTGGTTGCTCTTCTCGCTCGTGCCCGGCGCCACCCCGAAGCAGCCGTACTCGGGATTGATCGCGTACAGGCGGCCGTCCTCGTGCGGCTTGATCCAGGCGATATCCTCGCCGACGGTCGACACCTTCCAGCCGGCGAAGGCCGGCGGCGGGATCAGCATGGCGAAGTTGGTCTTGCCGCAGGCCGACGGGAATGCCGCCGCCACGTGGTACTTCTTGCCGGCCGGCGTGGTGACCGCCAGGATCAGCATGTGCTCGGCCAGCCAGCCTTCGTCACGGCCCATGTAGGAGGCGATGCGCAGCGCCAGGCACTTCTTGCCGAGCAGCGCATTGCCGCCGTAGCCGGAACCGAAGCTCCAGATCTCGCGTGTCTTCGGAAAGTGCACGATGTACTTGGTGTCGTTGCACGGCCACGGCACGTCCTTCTCGCCCGGCGCCAGCGGCTTGCCGACCGAATGCACGCAGGGCACGAACTCGCCGTCCTCCCGCAGCACGTCGAATACCGCGCGGCCCATGCGGGTCATCAGCCGCATGTTGACGACCACGTAGGGGCTGTCGCTCACCTCGACGCCGATCTGCGAGATGTGCGAGCCGAGCGGCCCCATCGAGAACGGGATCACGTACATCGTCCGCCCGCGCATGCAGCCGGCGAACACGCCGTTCAGCGTCGAGCGCATCTGCGCCGGGTCCATCCAGTTGTTGGTCGGACCGGCCTCCTTCGCGGTGTCGGTGCAGATATAAGTGCGGTCCTCGACCCGGGCGACATCCGACGGGTCGGACCAGGCGAGGAAGGAGTTCGGTCGCTTGGCGGGGTTGAGCCGGCGAAGGGTGCCGGCGCGGACCATCTCCTCGCACAGGTGCTCGGACTCCTGCGCCGAACCGTCGCACCAGACGATGCGGTCGGGCTGGGTCAGGCGGGCGATCGACTCGACCCAGTCGATCAGCTTCTTGTGCTTGACGTACGGGGGGACATTCAGGCTGGTGCCAACGGGGACTGCGCTCATCTTCTTGTGTCTCCTGGCCGCGGCCACGCCGCCGCGCCTCATGAAGGAATCGCCGCGACGGACAATTAGTTCCCTCCGCCGCCGGACAGATCGAGTTTACCGCCGCCCTCCCTCGAACTACCCCCGGGGACTATCGGCGCGCCTTTGACGCCGATCAGTGGTTGGCGGGTTTGGCGGCCCCCGAAAAAGCAAAGGGCCGGCTCGTCGAGCCGGCCCCGGCGCAAACGGAACGTCGCGATCAGCCGAGCGGCACGATCTCGACGGCCTGCGGGCCTTTCTGTCCCTGCTGCACCTGGTACTCCACCCGCTGGTTTTCCTTCAGCGTGCGGAAGCCCTTGGACTTGATCCCGCTGTAGTGGGCGAACAGGTCGGCGCCGCCGTCGTCGGGCTTGATGAAGCCGAAGCCCTTCGTTTCGTTGAACCATTTCACAGTGCCTGTCGGCATGACTGACTCACTCTCGATGAAGACGCGGGATGCGCCCGCGGCGCGCAGGGCGATAGGTGCGGATTCGCTGGGGGATGACTGCGACAGGAACTGCGAGAACAGATTGCAGAAGGGCAGCAAAGACCGTACGGGGCGACGCAAGAATCGACTGCGCTGAAGAAGCTACCCCAACGCAGGCAAGAAAGCTACCCCCGGCGGCTGTCGCGCTGCAGCAGGAATGTCGTTCACCGCGCGAGCCATTGCCGCAGGAGTTCTGCCTCGCGGTCGGCAGCGAGCCCGATACCCTCGGGCAGGGGCACGCCTGCCGCCCAGCGCATGGTGTCGACACACGTCTGGCCCACCGGCCGCGGCCGAAGACCGGCGGCAAGGGCGCGCTCGAGACTGACTTCGTTCAGGCCTCGGCCGTCTTCGCCGGCATACAGCGGCAACTCGGTCCACGCCGCCACCCCGTGACTGGCGAGGAAAGAAGCGTCGGGCCAGACGACCTCGGCCTGCGAGCCCAGCGCGCGGCGGCACTCGTCGAGGAAGGCGCCGAAGCCCAGCGGCACCGCCGGGCCGCTGGCGTTGAAGGCGCCGGAGCGGTGATGTTCGAGCGCATCGAGCATCCACGCCGCGAGATCGCGCGCGTCGATGAACTGCACCGGATAGTCAGGCGCTGGCGGCGCCAGCACTGTGCCGCCGCGGGCCACGCGCTGCACCCAGTAGGTGAAGCGGCCGCTCGGGTCGAACGGACCGACGATCAGGCCCGGTCGAAGCAGGATCGCCCGCTCGTCGAACATCGCCTGCACCTGGTCCTCGCAGGCCGCCTTCAGCGCGCCGTAGTGGATCGGAATGTCCTCGCAGTCCGGATCCGGCAGTTGTGCCCGCGGCGCCTGTTCATCCTTGCCGGCAGTGGACGAGTCGGCGTAGACGCTGACACTTGAGACGAAGAGGTAGTGCCCGGCCGCATCCCGCAGCACCTGCGCCGAGCGGCGCACGATGCGCGGCAGGTAGCCGCAGGTATCGATCACCGCGTCCCACGAGCGCCCTCGCAACGGCGACAGATCGCCTTCGCGCTCGCCGTGCAGTTGTTCGACGTTCGCAAACAGTCCCGGCGCAGTCCGGCCGCGGTTGAACAACGTCGGCTCGTGCCCGCGCGCCAGCGCCGCCTCCACCACGTGGCGGCCGAGGAAGCGGGTTCCGCCAAGGACCAGTAGCTTCACGCTTCCCCCTTTCGAGCCAGCAGCGGACGCAGCAGCCGGAACGCCGGCCCGATCGTCAGCACCACGGTGGCCATTCGAATCGAATGGAAGGCGGACACCACCGGCGCACCGAGCTGCAGAACCTTGGCGGTAATCGCCATCTCGCCGATCCCGCCGGGCGTGGTCGCAACGATGGCGGTGGGCACCGCCAGCATTGCCATGCCGGCCAGCCACCAGCCGAAAAGCGCCGACAGCCCGAGGTAGACCAGCGTGACGAACGCCACTGCGGCCAGGTAGCGCGGCGCGGCGCGAAAGAACTCCGGCGCAAAGCGGGTGCCGAGCGCAATGCCGATCAGCAGCTGGCCGGCGTTGCTGACCGCGGTCGGCAACGCCGACAGCGTGACGCCCTGCGCGGTGATTGCCGCGGTGACGAGCAGGGGCCCGAGCATCCACTGGTTCGGCACACCCAGCCGCGCCAGCACGACCGCACCCGCCGCCGCCAGCGCGCCGAGCAGCACCAGGCCCGTCAGGTTGAAGCCGGCGGCCGCGGGCGCGTACGGGTCGACGCCGCGCACGCCCAGCCACTGCAGCGCGAACGGCACGATCAGGGACACCATCATGATGCGCAGGCTGTGCGCGGCCGCTACGCGGTCGACGCGGCCGCCGCTGCGCTCGGCCTGCGTCGCCATCTCGCTTGCGCCGCCGATAGGCGCGGCGAAGAAGCAGGTGACGGCGCTCTCCGTGCTCAAGCGGCGCAGCAGCCAGGCGCCAAGCAGCCCGAGCAGCCAGACGAAGCCGATGTTGACGACGATCCAAGGCGCCAGCCGCAGGATCTCGCGCGTGACCATCGGCGTGAAGTACAGCCCGAGCGCGACGCCGATGATCCACTGGCCGCCGTCGCGCGCGTGCGGCAGGCTGGGCAAGCGGGCACCCGACATGTTGGCCAGCGCGAGCGTCAGCAGCGGGCCGGTGAACCAGGGAAGCGGCAGGGTCAGCCAGTTGGCCAGCAAGGCGCCGGCAAGCGCCGCGGCCAGCGTCAAGGTGCCGCGCAGGAGG
>Ga0209450_10000446_pt1 | contig 21255 bp, 20 predicted proteins | sample FrelakmetLWP11LW_FD_187149 | JGI IMG/M metagenome (GOLD analysis project Ga0209450, IMG submission 187149) | Freshwater lake sediment microbial communities from the University of Notre Dame, USA, for methane emissions studies - LWP11 LW (SPAdes)... | ecosystem: Environmental > Aquatic >...
AGGCTGATTGAAAATTATACCCCCTTTCAGAATCTTCAATCAGCCTTTGCTTGCTGAATTCGCGGCCGGTAACCGCTTTATATATGGTTATGTAATTATCTACATGCTCCGGCACTTTTGCAGGCTCATCGGTCTGGGCATTGTTCTCAGGCTCAACGTCGTTCCATGGGAGCTTGCACAAACCTACAAGGCCGAACCATGTCCTGAACATCGGGAAATAGTGCAGTGCCTCAGCCTTATTTTCAAAGGTTGGGATCTGGTTATTGACCATATCCATGAATATCAGCCATGCCTCGTCGTGCTGCGGTCCCTTGTTTGTAAGTGCAAAACCACCCTGCTGTGCAAGAGATTCCTTCGGCATATACTGAGAATATTCAAGTCCCTTGTTCTCCATCCCGATATCGTTTATAAATGAGGGATCTCCCCAGCCGTTGGCAATAAACATCTCCTTCATCCCACGGACGCCCTGCCCTGCGACAAGACCGAATCCTTCTCCCCTGGCAACCTGGTGAAGCATTTTAAGCGCTTCTGAGGCATTGCCGAATTTAAGATCAAGACCTCCGGTCTTCTCTTTGTTTAGTATCCCGTTCTCATAACATTCCATAATAAATGCTGTCAGGGTGCTCCAAGTTATGGTGCATATACCATAAGTGTCACAGTAGAAGTTCGTTTCAATTATATAGTCCGGGTCGAATATTCCGCAGTTTGCACCGAGTCCTGCAGCATTCTCATATTCCGGACCATCGACTGTTACTTTTTGTCCCTTGTAGGGGCCTGTTTTGAGCTCAAAATCTTCTACTCTTTTGCTGCAAGACATATTACAGCCGATCCAGCATCCGTCAGGTGTATTCTGAATAAAGCTCCTTTTCCAGACAGAAGAATCGATTTTATATGAATCAGGATGGCTCCCGAATTTATAGTTATGAACGGGAAGAAGATCATGATCATTCATTATTTCCATAAGATGGGCAGTTCCCACCTGACGCATCTGACACTGCTTGTCATCAAGCTCACGGATCTCCCTGTTGAACCTTTTGCCACGTTCTGTAATTGCCTCAAGATCAACAACATTATTCAAATTCCCTTTTACCCCTGGAATTTTGCAGACAATTGCTTTTATTTTTTTATTTCTTAAGACGGTCCCTATACCTCCACGTCCAGCCTGCTTAAGACGTATCTTTTTTCTTTTTGGATCATAGAAGCTGAAGTTCAGCATTCCTATAAGAGAGTGCTCAGCTGCTGATCCCGCTGATACAACTCCTATGTTTTTTCTTTCATCCTCATTCGCGGCAAAGATGTCTGTCAGCTGCTCAGTCAGGATATGGCTGTCAACGGCCTCGGCAGGAGCTTCAAATATCTCCACCTTATGGTTGATACCGTCAATGAAGATGATCACATCATTGGTGGCTTTTCCCTGAAGTTCGAGCGCATCAAACCCTGAGAATTTAAGGAACGGTCCGAAGAACCCGCCTACATTGCTGTCCATGACGGATTTGGTCTGAGGTGAAAGGCTCACTACAAGTGATTTCCCGGTACCGGAGTATTGAGTTATACCGCCAATCGGCCCTGATGAAATAATTATCTCATTTTCAGGATCATCCCATTTTGTATCCGGTTTGGTGGCATCCCAGAGCAGTCTCAGTCCGTAACCTTTTCCGCCGATGAATTTTTCTTTCATCACCAGAGGAACATCTTTTTCCCTTATTTCCGTCGAACCTACATTGATATATAGTATCTTATCGGTATAGCCTTTGCTCAGGGGCTTCCAGCTATAATCCCACCTCTTCAGTATCTTATGCTGTGCTTTTATTGATTCAGTATCCATTTCCGTTCATTTTATTTAAAGTATCGAAATGATCAAAATCAAATTTACAGTTTTTTAAAATGTTTTAGCATGATATTAATCACCAAGTTATGACATAATAATATGTGCCAGCTTTTAACGTTCATTTAATGCATCCATTGTAAATCGATTAAAAGGTTTGTAACTTTCACAATTATTAACTTATCATTTCATGAATCGAATAAAAGTCAGTTTCATCATCCTGATTGCAATACTGGCAACAGGATGCGAGACAAATAGGTGGGCTGAGCATGAGCGGAGGTTGATTGATGATTACGTCAGATCTTTAGGTGATACCACCTATGTACTTTATCCCAGCGGATTGTATTATATTGAACTACTACCCGGGACCGGATCCTATCCTCTGGATCTCGATACGGTATACTTCAAGTATAAGGCTGCATTCACCGATTATGTACAGTTTGATACAAATGATCCTTATTCTACTCCTTTTATATATGTTATGGGATCATTGAAGGGAATGACAATAAAAGGCGTTGATGAAGGTTTGCGGTATATGAAAGAGGGTGGAACATTAAGATTGCTGACTCCTTCAAGTCTTGCTTATGGTTTTGAAGTTGTTTCCAATATTGTAGCCGGTTATACTCCTGTTCTCTGGACAATAGAGTTGGACAGCATAAAACCCTATTCGGGTAAAAAGTAAAATCTTATTCAGGATCTTATGAGATACTCAGAGGTCAGGGATCATCTTGCACAATTCAGGGTAGGCATTGCCGGTGCAGGAGGCCTTGGCTCAAATTGTGCTGTAGCACTTGCCCGAAGCGGTATTGGAACTATCGTTGTGTCAGATTATGATGTGATAGAACCCGCTAACCTTAATCGTCAATATTACTTTACGAGCCAGGTAGGTATGCAAAAATCGACTGCTCTCAAGGAAAATATCTCCAGGATAAATCCTGACATAACGGTCATCGCACATACCGAGAAGCTTGATAAAAATAATATTGCGGAGATATTTGTTGGTTGTGATGTGGTTGTGGAAGCATTTGACAGAGATGACATGAAACAGATGCTGATTGAGACAGTGCTTTCAAAAATGCCGGGAACTCCGGTGGTGATTGGTTCCGGTCTTGCAGGATGGGGAAACAGCGAAGCCATAAGATACAGGAAAGCTGACGATACCATTTACATCTGTGGAGATGAGTCTACCGCAGTGGACGATGATATGCCTCCTATGGCACCAAGGGTAGGGATGGTTGCAAACATGCAGGCAAACACAGTTGTTGAGATTCTGATGAAGAAAACAAGGGACTACTTTCGGCCATGAAGATCATTCTTAATAACAGGGAAGAGGAACTGGAAACCGATGTTCTCAGTGTAAGCAAGATGCTCGAGATGAAGAAATTCTCCTTCAGAATGAGGATCATCAAGGTCAACGGCATCCTGGTGCCAAAAGAAGAATACGATACCACTTTAATACAGGATGGTGATAATGTCCTCATGCTCTACCTGATGAGCGGCGGATGAAAAAAAAAGTTATAACTTTGCATTACAATGTTGAAATTCAAATTCATAGAAAAAATACCCCCTTCTCTCAGGAATAAATATATTCTTACTACCCTCATTTTTCTGATCTGGATTTTTCTTCTCGATTCAAACAACCTTGTGGCCAGGTTCAAGGATATGCGTGAGCTGCGCAATTTAAAAAACGATAAGGAGTACTACACAAAAAAAATCGAAGTTGACAAAAAGAAGCTCAGGGAACTTAAAACAGACAACAGGAACCTTGAGAAGTTTGCAAGGGAGCAGTATCACATGAAAAAGGCTGATGAGGATCTTTATATAGTCCTTACTCCTTCGGAAGACAGAAAAATCACCAGAAAAAATAATTAGCGGTCCATATCAGCTTTACGGTAAAAGATTAAAAGTCCATATGGATCTTTTGATTTTACCTGAGGATCTATTTCTGAAAGCATATCGTAAGCTGCTTCTGTAACAGGTTGTTTTTCAAAAATTCCTGAGTGAACATGATTCAGGTATTTCACTATCCTGAACATATTGAACCATCCGTAAAACCTCTTCAGGAATGAAATCCTATCGGAAGTGTTGTTTTTAATCTCAGTAATTTTTTCAAGCCATTCACTGCGGCTGGCAAATGACCTTACACCCGGAGGAAGGTTGTCGTAAAAATCATTTATTTCAACATCCCCGGAATCGTATAACTTCCCGATTCCGGAAAATAAAAAGCGGAGTTCCCTGAAAGCTGCAGGATTATATGTAAGGAATTCGTCTGCACGCCCATCAATAAGTTTTGAGATAACAGCTCCTGTTCCGAATGGGACACGATTTGAAGTTCTTGGTGAAGGATGTACTGTTGTTGAATTCAGTGTAAAGAATCCGCCCTGAGGAATAAGCTTCTGGATAAAATAGAAATCCTCACCTGCCTGTTTACGGCTCATTCCTCCGGCTTTAAGATATGCCGAAGCCCTGCAGGCTATTGCAGAGCCTATTGCATGAAATGTATAAGGATAGCCTGAATAATTCACTGCCTGAAAGAAATACCTCATATGCAGTTCATAAATAGTCACATAACGGTAGACCTCATCAGTGAATTCATGCCCTGCGATCGGGTGCTCAAATCTTATTGAACATGCCTTTCTCTCTTTTCTTACATAAAGTTTGCTGAAAATTTCACATAAATAATTCTGATCGACTGTGCAGTCTGCATCAAGACTTACGATAATACCTTCAGGATTTCCGGTTGAATCAAACCGGCGTAAAGCTTCATCCATTCCGGCCTTCCTTGCCAGACCCACACCCCAGTCGTTTAATGCCGGTTGACCTGCATTAAAATAATATAGCCGGAAAAAACAGTCCCTGTTCTCCGTTTTCCACTTTTCAATATTGTCAATGCAGATTGTATTGTTCCTCAGGCTTTCTTTGTCTGCACCTGAATGGGCATTTATAATTATTATGACTTCAACCCTGCATTCCGGCTCATCGCATGAACCCAGCGAATTAAGGAGTGCCGCAATTCCGGGTTCATCAAATGCAGGAATAATAACAATTATACCTGTCTGAATATCAGGAGGTTCTGAAAATAATTGTGGAAATATGGCTCTTTTTTGAAGCCACTCCGTGGCAAAAGCCATTCTGGTTACTTTTTCTCTTCCTTGTATTTCAGGTTCAGTGCCTCAAGCACCTTCTGAGTTATGTCAAGTCCGGAATCCCCATAGAGTACAGGGCTTCCAAAGCTCTTTCCGAGAATAAACTGGTAGTTATACTGAGATTTGTTCTCTTCAAGGTATGAAGTTATGTAATCTACGATTTGCCTGTTCATCACCTGTTCTTCCTCAGCAAGGTCTGACTGGAGTTTTTGCTGGAGAGCAAGAAGTTCCTGTTGCTGCTGATATAGAGCCTGCTCCATTTCAGATGCCTGTGCTCTTGTAACAAGGCCTTTATTTACTTTTTCCTGAGCATCAGTGGCATTCTTTTTCAACAGGTTTTCCTTTGAATTGTATTCAGCTTCAGCTTTCTTCTGCTTTTCCATCAGATCGGCCCTTCTGTCAAAGAACATATCAAATTTAAAGATCACGGAATCAATATTCACAAATGCTATCCCCTGTGACTGAACTTCATTCTGATTGGACTCTTTGGCCGATTTCCCATCTTTATTACCAGTAAAGTGAAGGAAAAAAAGGCATGCTACTGCAACAAAAAGAACAGCAAAAAGTGCTATGGATAATTTCTTCATCTCAAATAGAATATTTATTAAACAATTGTCAGCCGCAAATATAAAAAATAAATACTTCAGGGCTGCAATGGCAGAGATTTAATTATATGTATAATTTATTGCTCCTAAAACTCGGGGCATGGGATTGCCCTTATCCTCTTCCTTTCCGGGTTTATTTTGAATGAGGAGAATTCATATATCAGGGATACTTCGTGGGCACCGCCTGTGTTACCAATTAGGTTTGAAATTGTAAAATCATAGCTGTAGCCTATATGCAGCTGGCTTGTCTTGATGCCTATAAGACCAATAATTGCATCTCCCGCCTGTGTGGTAAGGAATGGTATGCCTCTGTACCACAAACCGAATATCAGCGGATCGCGGTAGTAGTACAATCCTATATCCGTCTGATGGAACTTAGATTGTGTCTGGTAATTAATGGCCACAGACATCACCTCCTTGAGCTTGACACGAAGCCGTGTTTTCTTATAAAGCTGAATTCCGCCATAAAGGTTGAACTTAACGGGAACAGTTGCATCATCACCATAGAAAGAGGTCTTTGGCACGAGGAGATGATCAAGGGTAAAGCCGGCCCATATCTCGTCATTGTATACCAGTGCCGATGCTGCAAAGTCGACATCCGCAACACTTTCGAAAGGTGGAGGATATATTGAAGGTGTCGTTCCGCTTCCTGTAAGCTGGCTGTTGAAGACCAGCGAATAGATATCGAGGCCCAGGTAATAGAATTTGAAATTGATCCCGGGTCTTATATGCCAATCTTTTGTTATGCTGAAGTCGTATGAATATAATAAACCAACATTTGTAGTGCTGAGGTTGCCTGATCCTGCCACATCGTAAGTAGCAAGCACACCTACACCTGAATTGAAGTTTGGCATCGCCATATCGAAGGAGACACTATAGGTTTGAAATACCCCGGGCACTGCGGGCCACTGATTCCTGTAATTCAATCCAAGCCTGTACTGCTCAGTTGCTCCTGCAAATGAGGGAGAAAGATAAAGTGGATTTGCATAGAACTGAGAAAATGTCGGATCCTGACTAGAACAATCTACATAAATAAAAAGCGCCAGCAGAAATATATATGTAATCCTTTTCAGCAAAACTGATCGGGTTAGTTTACGTCAACGAAATTAGTGAAAACCTATCACAATTCTTTATTAAAAAACGAAATTTTGAACCAAATGTGATATCAAAAGCATGAATTTTTAATGAAGGAAGTAAAAATGAGCTTACGCTTACAGATATAGAATAACCTGAAAACACCATCAGATGGGCGTTAGGAAAAAATAAATTTAATTTTTCAGAAGCGTTATGTCGCCCACTTTTGTAAATTGCCCGTTGTTGATAAAATTACCGCGCACCTTCCAAATGTATACTCCCGGATCACACAACTGGCCTTTATAATAACCATCCCATCCGTAATTAACATCGTTGCTCTCAAATATAAGGATGCCTCTTTTGCTGAAAATCCTTAACTGATAGTCAGTCACTCCTGAGAAAACAGGATGAAATATCTGAGAAGACTCATCGCTCTTGGGGGAAAAGTATCCTCCTGAAGGTCCTGTGGGATTTGGTATGAAGGCATTCGGGAATTCAATGTAATTGCCGGATGATGAAAATGCATTGTAAATTACAAGTGAATCGGAGCATCCAAATTCTGAAATTGCATTAAGACGTACATTGTAATCACCATATTTCCTGTAGTTGTGGTGCGGTTCGAAAAGGTCTGAAGTTGTCCCATCACCAAAGTTCCAAAAGTACTTTTCTGCACCCTCGGAATAATTATGGAAGCTGATCTCATCGCGCGGCAATACGGCATATTCAGGAGTAATATCGAATTTTGCCAGAGGTTTTGGATGAACATTTATTACAACCGAGGATACCGATTTTACGCCAGAGCTGAATACCTGCAGCGTAATTGTATAATCACCGGCATTGTCAAATATCCATACAGGATCCTTCGAGGATGAATATCCGGCGTCACCGAAATACCATGAACAGGAATCAACTGAACCGGCAAGGCTTCTAAAGCTGACCTTCAGGGGAGGACAGCCCTCAGCAACTGAAGCCTCAATAAATGACTGAGGTCTGTTAATGCTTATGAGTTTATTTTTGCCGGTTGCATCATTTAATACTGCGGTCGTTGGTAATGTATTGACTTTCTGGGCTTCTGCTGACTGAACAGCATTGCTCCCGGAGGAGACAGCAGCTGGTTTATTATCATCTGTTGATACGGAAACTTCCGTATCAACAATTCTATTATCACTTTTTGCAACCTGCCTGTTTTCAGTTATGGTGATCACAGGAACTGACAAATTCTTGTTGACCGTATTTTCAGCAGATTCTTTATTTATTTCAACCGGCAGCGGTTCCGGAATTTCCCGACTTTGCTTGCCCGGCGACTGTGTCAGGATGAGAGTAAGTGCCGTTCCGGCTGCTGCTGCTGCACCGGCATACCAGATATTGATTCTGGATGGATTGAAACGCAGGAATTCCCTCATTCCGACCCTGCGCATCAAATTGGAGCTCAGGGATGGAGAGGGCGTAATCTCTTCATTTTCAAGCTTTTGCTTGAAGAGATCGCTTAACATCCTATCTTCTCTCAAATCCTCCACTGGTTCTACTTTCTACTTTTTACTTTTCTATTCATTTCCGGCAGAATATCTGCTTTTCAGAGTTCTCAGCTTTTCAAGTTTGTCTCTTAACACTGCTTTTGCCCTGCTGTACTGGGATTTTGATGTATTTGTATCAATTCCCAGCATTTCTGCTATCTCCTTATGCTTATATCCTTCAACAGCATAAAGGTTAAACACCATCCTGTAGCCTGCAGGCAGCTCATTAAGGACCTTATAAAGCTCATCGGAAGTGAAAAAGTCTTCCTCGAAGCTTGTGACCCCTGTTTCAACCGACACAAATTCCTCAATTTCAATATGATATCTGAATTTCAGATTTTTATGATAGTGAGTTATGGCCGTGTTTACTGCAACCTTTCTTAACCAGCCGATAAAAGAACCTGTTCCTGAATAATCCTTTATATTGAAATAAATCTTCAAAAAACTATCCTGCAAAATATCCTCAGCTTCAGCCTTATCTGTCGCATATCTGAGACAGACACCGAGCAGGAAGCGCGAATATTTGTCGTACAGCAACTGCTGTGCTCTTCTTTCATGTTTCGCGCATCCTTCAATTATTTGCTGATCACTCATCATATATTGAGGACATTTTAAAGACAAGCCATTAAAATAAATGGTTGCATAAACTGAAAAATTAATTCAAAAGAAATAATTTCATTTTTCGATAAGCAAATTAAATGACAAAGGTCATTAAAAAATATGTCGATCTGATCTTAATTTGAGCTTTTAAATGGATAATTTCAATTAAAATTTCAAGTATCATGTTTAATAAATTCATTGCCGCAATATTACCATACTTTCCGAAAAAGTTCATATGGCTCTTCTCCAGCTCTTACATCTCCGGGGAAACAATTGAAGATGCCATACGGGTATCCAAAGAACTTAACAGCAAGAATGTTAAGGTTACGCTTGATGTGCTCGGGGAATTCATAAAGAACCTCGATGAGGCAGAGGCAAACAAGAAAGAATATCTCGATACCATTGATTTTACTAATAAGAACGGAATTGACGGGAATTTCTCCGTAAAGCCTACAAGTTTCGGTCTGCTCATCGATAAAGAGATATGTTACAGGCACATCAGGGAAATAGTGGCAAAAGCTGCTTCGATAAACAGCTTTATCAGAATAGACATGGAGGATTCTCCATGTACAACACTCGAAATTGAACTTTTCCGAAGGCTTAAGACAGAATTCCCTTTAAATGTGGGACTTGTTGTCCAGGCTTACCTGAAAAGAACACTTGACGATATCAGGAGCCTTGCCGACCTCAACATTGAAGCCGCCCCGCTGAGCTTCAGGCTTTGCAAGGGCATTTATATTGAACCCGAGGCAATCTCATACAAGAAATACGAGGAAATAAATCAGCATTACCTTGAAGATCTTGAATATATGCTTGCAAACAAGATCCATGTCGGGATAGCCACGCACGACAAACCGCTTGTCGAAGGCGCCTATGCTCTTATTAAAAAATATAATGTGCCAAAACATCTGTATGAATTCCAGATGCTTTACGGTGTTACTCCAAGACTTCGTGAAAGCATTGTAAATGATGGACATACAATGAGAGTATATGTTCCTTTCGGCGAAAAATGGTTTGGTTACTGCACCCGCAGAATGAAGGAGAATCCCAGGATGGCAAGCGATATTATTAAGGCTCTATTCTATAAGGGATAGTATTTCGGATTGCGCCTGCCTGCCGAAGCGGCAGCGCAGGCAGGGATTGCGGATTGCGGACTGAAAAATCCGAAATCCGAAATTCTTACTTTCATTTCTTCCTGATAGTTTCCATATATCGGGAAATAATCATCTCAGTCTCCTTATCAGTGACCACTGGTCTGACCGCTGATGGTTTCTCAGGTAATCCATGAATCAGAAGGTATGCTGCCGGAATAAGCAGCAGAGGGCTTAAGCCGACAATCTTGTCGGAAGGTATTTGCCCTTTTGAATAGGCATTGTTCTTTTGCTGCTGCCTCAGCGATTCATAGTTCATGGCCGGATCGCCCAGCTTGCCTGTGTTCACCCTCCCCTGGTAGGAAGAAACGGCAAGATTATATTTTGCATTTTCAATCTGTCTGGTGGCTTCCGGCGATGGCCGGAGAAGATCGGACTTGAGCGAGGCCATCCGAGGGACAATTATTACTTCACCAATTGTAACCGTATCGGCATGCATGAATACTCCTGCAAGGAACTCCTTGCCTCTCAAGGTGTCACTGATATGCATTATTGCCTGTTTATAGCCAAGATTGCTGAAAACCACTGTGTCCGTCCTGTTGACAAAGAATGCAAATTTTCCTTCAGTATCACTGATTGAAGTGAAGATTCGGTTTATGAAGATCTGGGAATTTGGCAATGGAGCCTCAGTACGGGCATCAAGTATCAGGCCATGGAACAGGATCATGCCTTCTCCGGTTTTTATTACCTGTGAAAACCCGGTCAGCGAAAGAAAGATATAGACCGGAAGAAGAATTAAAAACTTCTTCATTTTCATTGGTTCACAGTTTAATTATCAGTTCATCAAGAGGTCTTTTGGGGACATGATGATTCTTTTCGCTGTCTCTCCAGTACTTCACATCTCCATTCTTTATTCTGTCGATTATTACATTTTCCACAGGTTTGCCGAGGGCAAGTATCAGGAGGATATCATATTTTTCCGGGATCTTCAGTTCGCTTCTTAGCTGTTCACGCCGTATCGACGCGATCATACATCCTCCAAGCCCTGATTCGGTAGCACCGAGCATAATGCTCTGCGCCGCAATGCCGTGGTCGACACCGAATGCTTCTGCCAATGTTTTATCACCGAGAATAATTATATATGCTGATGGTCTTTCACCCGGCTCAGGTCCGTCCCATTCCTTCAGGTTTGCTGCCCATACAACCGAAGGGAAAACCCTGGCACAATCTTCCGGGGAGTTGTAAATGAGGTACTTGAGCGGCTGGCGGTTAGCCCCTGAGGCCGAAAGTCTTGCCAGGTCAACAAGTCCTTCAAGTGTCTTGTAATCAATGCTATGTAATTCATCGAAACGCCTGTAGGAACGGGTTTTGAAAACAATCTCTTTGAGCATCATATTGGTTAAAAGCTAATTAATTTTTTTACTTTTTCAATTCTTCTGCATATATGCCCTTCCTTGAAAGAAGATGATCAAGATTTGCAATACCATAGACCACAACAGCAGAAATAAGTGCAGTATGCTCCTGAAAAGAAGGTACACTTTTATTAAAAAGGTCGTTTTCAGTATGCCAGATCTCACCATATAAGAAATCATTTCCTCTTGGGTCACTTTCATCCAATCCGATAACAGGGACTCCGTTCATGGCAAAAAATGCATGATCAGAGCCTCCTGCCCTTGTTGGTTTTGGTCGTGGTGGTAGTGTATTTTTATTCAGTTTGAACTGGAACTCCAAACTGACGCCGGCAAGTGGCTTGCAGATTTTCTCAAAATCATCATACATGGCTTCAGGAACAGTAATACCGGTTGCCACTGATGAACCGGGATCGCGATTCATGTAATTCGAGATTTTCGTGAGCTTGTCTTTATTTGCTTCTACCCAATGTTTTGAACCATTCAAGTTAAATTCTTCGCCAGCCCAGAGGCATGTGAGTATTGTGCGCTTTGGCTTGCCTCCTGCAGCTAATATCAGCCGGGCAGCTTCCATAGTTGTAGTGACTCCTGAACCATTGTCAATACAGCCAGTAGCGACATCAAATGCGTCAAGATGTCCTCCCATCATAACATATTCATCCGGATATTGTGTTCCGCGGATCACCCCAATAACATTATAATATTTCACCGGTCCCGGCTTATAATGATTTCGTATGTCGAATTCGAGAAGGAAATACCTGCGTTCCTTTACCATTTTTTCAATTACCTTGTACTGGTTCTCATCCAGCTTAATATCACATACGGTGGGAAGCGTTTCGAAAGTCATCTTATCGATGTTTTTCCTGTCATAAAGGGCTCTTATGGGAACCTCGGCTGACTGTATAACTCCAAGTATTCCTGCCTCGCACATCTCCCTGTAAAAAAGGGCAGGTTGCTCCTTAAGTTTAAGGTCTGAAGGAGCGCCAAATCCGGGAGGAGGACCACCGGGGCCTCCTCTTCTGCCGGTGCCGGAGGCTTTTATCAATGAATCATTGTATGCAATAACGCTCGCCCTGATTGAATCGCCCTTAGCAGACCTGTCGATGGGAAATCCGTCGTTTTTACCGCTTATCAGGACCCATGCTCCTTTCAGTGCACTTTTCATCATGTCAAATTCAGTACGTGTTTTTGGTTCTATCAGTACATGACCGCGTTGAACACCTTTGGTACCAGCTGTATAAGATGGAGCTGCAAAATGAAGTGTCATTCCGTTGTCCGACAGCATCCGTCCGAACCAAGGACCGCGGTTGAATCCCACAGCTACCGTTCCGGCCTCATCCATTATCACTTCCATCCCCCATTTCCTGAATTCAGAAGCACACCAAAGTGCGGCGTTCTCATAAGCATCCGATCCGACGAGCCTCCCTCCGAAGCGGTTGCAAAGCACATCGAGATGCTGCATTGTACGGTTATCTGTTTTTCCCACTTCGATGATCCTCTCAATAATCTTATTCTGCTGTGCAACAGAAGTAATAGTCAATATCAACAGTGCAGAAAGTGAAATTATTTTTCTTGTCATATTTTAATAATTAAGTAGCACAATCTAATAATAAAAGACCAGAAAATTCAGGGAATTAATATGGAATCATGTAAGAAAAATCCGGTCAGGCATTTCGGGAATGAGTTCTTTTTCAGATGCTATTCTGAAGAGTTCGGTTATTGCACGCTTGCCATCCCTTCCAAGGTCAAGGGTAAACTTGTTTACATAGAGCTTGATATGATTATTCATCACACTGCTGTCCATATCCTGTGCATTTTCCATCACAAAGTCATATGCATCCATCGAATTCTGATATGCATGTTCGAGGCTTCTGCGGATAATACGGTTGACTTTGAGGGCAGTTTCCTGAGGTATCCTCCTGTTAATGGCAATTGTGCCTAGAGGAATAGGCAAGCCTGTTTGCTTCTCCCAGTATTCACCCATGTCAGCCAGCTTAATCAGTCCTTTCCTGAAATAGCTGAACCGCGTTTCATGGATTATCAGTCCTGCATCTGCTTGATTGTTCAGAAGCACATCTTCAATATCGGAGAAAAGATATTCTTTTTTATTCTGAGCTTCAGGCCAGGCGATACTGAAGAGCATATTGGCTGTTGTGTACTCCCCGGGAATGGCGATCCTTGCTCCGGCAATCTTGTTAAGATCGATCCTGTGCTTGCTGATCAGAAGAGGTCCGTTACGATTGCCCAGTGCGCTTCCGGAATCAAGTATCAGATAATTGCCTGCTGCAAAGGCATATGCATAACAGCTCATCTTTATGATATCCGGTTCACCTGTGAATGCTCGTCTGTTCAGCTCTTCAACATCGGCAAGATGATAATTGAATTCCAGTCCCTCATTATCGATCCTCCCATGCACCATGGCATCAAAAATAAATGTGTCATTTGGGCATGGTGAGAAACCCAGTGTCAGTTTCATCTTATTCAATCAGCAATAGAATAATTTCTTTCAGCTTTTCCGACAAATTATCAAGTGCAAGCGGGATGTCCCAGTTTTTATTATTCCGGGGCTCAACCCTGTTGGATATTGATCGTAATGCCAGAAAAGGTATTTTCTCCCTGCTGCAAATATAGAAAAAAGTTGCTCCCTCCATCGTTTCGATATCAGGATTATATTTATTTAACAGCCTTTCTATTTCGGGCTCCGTTCCGGTAGCAAAGGTTACTGTAATTGCACTCACCGGCTTAAGCCTGCCAGCAAGTTCAGTGACAAGATTCGCGTCAGCATAAATCTTCCCGATTCTGTCTTCATCTACCTTATCAGCAAAAAAGTCTGACACTGAAACCACAACATCGCCAATCCTGATATCTTCCCTGAAGCTGCCTGCAATCCCTATGTTAATGGCAAGATCCGGCTTTTGATTTGCTGAGAGCCATTTTTTCATAGCCCAAGAAGTTGAGGCAGAGCCCATTCCAGTAACCAAGAGGCTTAATTCGCAACTGCCCAGATAAAAACCATCAGGGGATGGTTGTATTTCCGGTATCCTCTTCAAGGCATCAGCTTCGGACTCAGTGGCAGCTACTACTAGTATCCTTTTCATATTTTATCACTACTTGTAATTTATTAGACCCCCTTTCCCCTTCCCCCCTGGGGGAAAGCCTGCCCCGCAAAGCGGGGGTTGGGAAGCGGGTCTTATTAAAATATTAATCGAGATCATAACCCCATATGTTCAAATATATTGTTTTCAGATTTAAATCCTAAAATTAATTGATAATTTTGTATTAAATTGCTCTGTTAAATGATATACCTCACCCGGAGAGAAAGATTCAGTGCTGCACACAGGATGTTCAGGCAGGACTGGTCTGATGAAAAGAACATGGAGGTTTTCGGCAAATGCTCGAATCCTAACTGGCATGGTCATAATTATATCCTATGGGTGACCGTAAAAGGTGAACCGTCTGATAATAATGGATTTGTTATGAATGCCAACATATTGAAGGAGATCATCCTGAAAAAAGTCATTACTAAGCTCGACCACAAAAACATCAATACTGAGGTAGATTTCATGAGAGGGAAGATAGCCACTACCGAAAACCTGGCCGTTGCTATATGGAATGAACTGAAAACTGAAATCGAACAAGAGGGTGCTCACCTGCATTGTATAAAAATTGAAGAAACTGAAAATAATTTCGTTAAGTATTATGGCTGATAAATATCAATTGAAAGACTGTGGACCAAAAGTGACCGGCAACGGATATAAGAAAATTGAAACTTGGGATGAAGAGAGCATAACGGAACTCACATCCATTTATAAAAGAGTACTTACACTTATTGGAGAGGATACTCAAAGGGAGGGGCTGATAAAAACACCTGAAAGGGTTGCCAAGTCGATGCATTTTCTGACCATGGGCTATTTTATTAATCCATGTGAAATAATAAACTCTGCCAAGTTCAAAGAAGATTACAAGCAGATGGTCATCGTTAAAGACATTGATCTTTACTCGATGTGCGAGCATCATATGCTCCCTTTTTTCGGGAAAGCCCATATTGCATATATACCAGATGGCTATATCACTGGTCTCAGTAAACTCGCACGGGTAGTGGAAGCCTTCAGCCGCAGACTGCAGGTACAGGAGAGGCTAACTACCCAGATAAGGGACTGCATTCAGGATTGCCTCAATCCCCTTGGGGTTGCCGTTGTTATTGAAGCTCAGCATATGTGCATGCAGATCAGGGGTGTTCAGAAGCAGAATTCAGTAACCACAACATCTGCCTTCACGGGGATATTCCTCGACAACCTGAATACACGCGAGGAATTCGTCCACCTTATCGGTTCAAAACTGCATTAATTTTTTCCTTACTTTTGCACGCCGCCAGGTCGGCATGAATTTCAATTCTGAAACTATGAAGGCATATGTATTCCCCGGTCAGGGAGCACAGTTTGTGGGCATGGGCAAAGATCTTTATGAAAAGTACCCCATCGCAAAAGAAATGTTTGAGAAGGCAAACTCGCTACTCGGATTCAGGATCACTGATCTGATGTTCTACGGAACTGATGAGGATCTGAAGCAGACAAAAGTAACCCAACCTGCTATTTTTCTGCATTCGACAATTCTTGCGACAGTTCTCGGAGTAAGCTTCAGATCCGATATGGTTGCCGGGCATTCCCTGGGAGAATTATCCGCACTGGTCGCTAATAAGACTCTCTCATTTGAGGATGGTTTGCTGCTGGTTGCAAAGAGGGCAACGGCTATGCAGAAAGCCTGCGAGAAGACGCCTTCTACGATGGCAGCTATAATAGGCTCAGATGACAGAGTTGTGGAAGAGGTATGTGCTTCGATCATTGAGATTGTGGTTCCGGCCAATTACAACAGTCCCGGACAGATAGTAATTTCAGGCTCAAACGAAGGGATCGACAAGGCCATCGAAGCTCTGAAGTCAAGGGGTGTTAAGAGAGCAATCAGGCTTGCAGTAGGCGGTGCATTTCATTCACCCCTGATGGAGCCGGCAAGGGCAGAGCTTGAGGAGGCGATCAGATCGACTGAATTCAGCAGACCATTATGCCCCGTATATCAGAATGTTACTGCAAAGCCATCTTCAGATCCGGATACAGTAAAAGCTAACCTGGTAGCCCAGCTTACATCTCCCGTGAAATGGACACAAAGCGTAATCAATATGATTGCCGATGGTGCTGATTCATTTACTGAAGTTGGTCCGGGCAGCGTACTTCAGGGACTCATCAGGAAAGTAAATGCGGAGGTCTTAACAGACGGGGTAGTATTGTAAGTCATGCAAGTTGAGGAAAGAAGTGACGAAATCCCGAGAACGAAGTGAATCGGGATCGTGCAAGATCCCGCAAAGCGGGACTGCGTCGTTGCACTCCTCAGCCTGCAAGACAAATTAGTCAGAATTTCAACGTTACATTCTGGAATACCGATTCATTAAGAGACAACGCAACCGGACATGTTTTGACACAGTATTCAAGGATCTTTTTCTGCTTATCGGTGTAATTCCTTCCGGTAAAATCAAATTCTATCTTAATCTCACCGATTTTCCTCGGCTTATCGGTCATGATCTTGGTTATGGCACATGAGGCACCATCAATAGTGAATCCATGCTCTCTTGCTGCAATACCCATAATAGTGAAGATGCAACTCCCGAGAGCTGATGCCACAAGATCTGTAGGTGAAAAAAATTCACCTTTCCCCTTGTTATCAGGCGGCGCATCGGTGGTTATAACACTTCCAGACCTGACATGGGTCATCTCTGTTCTGAGATCTCCTTTATAAATTGTTCTTGCCGTTTCCATAGAATAATTTTATTAATTTTTAAATATTTACCCACCCCTACCCTCCCGCTGCGTTAAAGCTTCGCGGTACAAGCTCTCCCAGGAGGGGATCTTTTCACTCAAGGCACTCCAAACTTTAGGCACTCTAGGCACTTTACTGGGGTTTCATTATCGCTCCCTTGTGTCTTTTGCCGTCGACAAATATCTCCAAAGCCTTTTCGAACCGCACATGCCTTATTACATTGTCCTCATAAACTACATTCATACTGTTCAGGTAATCAACATCATAATAGCCTTCTTTGATAAAGGGATTTATGGTGAAATAGCCCACCCGGAACGATGTGAGGTTCTGGAAGAAATGGGTACCCTGGCTGGGATCGATCCGGTAATTCTTCAATCCCGATTCTATGATTATTCTAGCTCCTGATATCTGGGGCCATTTTACCGGGATGCCCAGCCATGGATCAGTGGAGCCCCACCGGCCCGGACCTATAAGGACATATCCTGTCCCTTGTTTTACGAACTTAAGATTTATGTTCTCGATAATCGCAACAGTATCTTTATTCTGTGCGGCATTGAACGACTCAGGCTTTACATAGACAATATCGTGAATACCCTTGAAAACACCGTGACCCAGCGCAGATTCCGAAAAGATTATTGTCTGTTCGTTTTTCACATTATCGAGGTTGAAATTATAGGTCTCATCTGAATAAACTATAGGCCTGATCTGCAGGAAATTGAAGATCTTTGGTGTGCCTGCCGGCGTCTCCAGGTTGACAGCAAATTCAATTTCGATCGGATTGTTCATCTCCCGCTGACCCAGCTCCAGCAGTGTGTTCAGTATATCCGCCAGGGGAAATGATTTGTGCTGAAGTATGTTTGAAAAAGTTATTACACGCTTCCCTGACTGTGAAATTCCGTCGCGAAGGATGTTGTTTACATGGTCGTATGTTGATGCCAGGTACTTCATTGCACCGTCATTATTTGCATCCTTGATATCTATCCTCGGTATATTGACGCCGTCATCGGTTGAAGGGACAAAACTTCCTATATTGAGATCCAGAGCCCGGAACTCCTTCTGGGAATCGCGAATGGCTGCTTCAGGCGATGACAGCTGCAGGATCTTCCGTGGAATCTTCGGACAGAAACGCAGCGACATTCCTCCCTCTACAATAAGCTTTCCCAGGCCAAAAGCAACATTAGCGATCCCATCTTCCGCTTTTTCGGAGCCTATGGGATAATAATTAATGGATCTTGCCACTCCTGAAAAAGTAGGATAGAATATTTCACCATGCCTGTTGCCGCAGACTTCCTGCAGGATGATTCCCATTTTTTCCTCGTCGATCACATTTGCAGTGGCAGTCATATATGCCTTGCTGGCCTTATAGTAAACTGATGCATAAACTTCCTTGATTGCATCAGACAAAGCCTTTACCATAAGCTTGTTATCAGGGAGCCTTGGAATCATATATGTGGAATATACACCAGCAAAAGGCTGATAATGTGAATCTTCCAGCTTACTGGAAGATCTTACGGCTATCGGATGGCTTCGCGATACGGCAAGGTATGCATAAAAATCCTGGTACACTCTGCCAGGGAGTTCGGCATTAATGAACCTGTTGAGTATCTCATTGTCGGGAAGATCGGAAAGAGCCACCGAGTAAAGGTTATTGTGATCCATGAACTCATCAAAGATATCGGTGCTCAGAACCACCGTTCTCGGGATTGTTATAAGCACATCAGGAAACTTATTGAATAGCTTGTTATTCTTAATGATCCTGTTGATGAAAGCAAGGCCTCTTGCTTTTCCTCCTATTGATCCTTCTCCTATCCTTGAGAAGATCTGGTACTCGTCGAAACTGGTCTTGTCGAACTTGGCTATGACACCTCTTCCCTTTCCCAGGCGGAAAGATGATATGGCCACATAAAGGAAGCGCCTCATCTCGTCCATAGTCTCGAAATCCTCTTTCCTGATGTACTTGAACATCTGTGCCACAGGGAACAGCGCCCTGGCATTCAGCCACTTGGAGAAGTGATTCCTTGTTGCATGATATTCGAGGGAGTTGTCTGGTATTGTGAGGAGCTTTTGCTGAAGGCTCTGCAGGTCTGTAGCTATGGCAATAGGTTCCAGAGTATCGGGATTCTTGAAAACAAACGGGCCAAAGGCAAGGTTCTGAATGATGAAATTACGAAGCTCAAGAGAGAGAGACTTTGAATATTTATGGATAAATCCCGCCCCCATTTCCTCTGCTTTCCGTTTATGCTCAAGATTGGAAGACTGTAAAAGAAACGGGACCTTGTCATCGTCTGCCATAACTACCTTACAAAGCTCAAAGCCTGCATTCTCGTCAGGAACCCCATCACGTTTGTAGCTGATGTCGGAGATAACACCGAGAACGTTGTACTTGTATTTTTTATAAAGATCGGCAGCATCGTTGAAATTGTTGGCAAGCAGAATCTTCGGGCGTCCTCTCATTTTGAGCATCCGCTGGTGCTCATTAAGTGCTTCACGCTGGAAATCAAGAGATTGTAAAAGAACAATCCTATAGATATTGGGTAGGTATGAAGAGATATACCTGATAGAGTTTTCAACAAGGATGATTGCCTGCACTCCGATATATTCGATATCATGTTCGGCATTCATCTTGTCTTCTATCAGCTTTATTATTGCCAATATAAGTGAAGCATCTCCCAGCCAGCAAAATACATAATCAATGGCGCTAAGGTCCTCCCCTTCAAGCCGGAGAGACACTTCACGCGAAAAATATGTAAGGACAACAATCGGGATATGCTCATAACCGGCTTTGATTTTCTTAGCCAGGGCAAAGACATCGGTGCCTTTCAGGCTTAGCATCGAGATAACAAGGTCCACATTCCCTTCGCTAAGTATTTTGAATGCATCATCGGCATTGTCGGTCTGGACAAACACAGGAGGATACCTCAGGTTCAGAGAGACGTACTCATTGAAGATCTGTTCATCGATCCTTCCATCCTCTTCAAGCATGTAATTATCATAATTACTGCATATTACCAAAACCCGATGGATCCTTTTCTGCATCAGAAGGTCGAATGACGTATCGGTAAAATCATATTTCTGAAGATCCAGGATTCCGTTAATTATTGTCATGGGTATTTGATTTTACTGATTCACCGTTATAACAGCCAATCCTTTCTTTCCATCCATCCTTACCAGAAGTGGTTTTTCGAAGCAGATATGGCGGAAGTATTTACCTTGTTCGATTACTTTTTGTTCGGTTATTTTGTCCCAGTTTATCTTTCCGTTTCCGGAAGCCTGATTTATTGAAAAATAACCCACATTCATTGAAGTGACATTATGAAAGAAATGGGAACCCAGTGAGGCATCAAGGTTAAAGTCGGGCATATCTATTTCAACTATCACTTTTGCGTTCGATATTTGCGGCCATACTACGGGTATGCCAAGAAACCTGTCCCTGGTGCCCCAGCGTCCGGGACCGATAAGCACATATCTTAAGTTCGCCCTGAGCATTTTTTCATTTATTTTATCGATTTCATACGCCATCTCCATGGTGTGCATTGTATCGAATTTTTCAGGTTCTATATAAATGAGATCGTATATATCATCTATAACACCGTTCCCCATGGCTTTCAGGGATTCCAAAAGGAGCTCATCATAGTTTATTGATTCAGGGCTAATGTCATATCCGGCACCGCTTCCCACCAACGGCTTTATCTGGAGAAGGTAGAATGAAGCATTCCCGTCCTTGTCCTTGTTGAGATCGATTGCGAATTCAATCTCTGAAGGATTGCCTGTGGCTTCGGTCACAACATCGAGAATTGTCCTCAGCGTTGAAGCCAGCGGAATATAATTGTATTTCAGGATGTCGGCGAAATTAATAACCCTGGGGCCAGGGGCATCAAGGCCGGGGATAATAGTGTCATTGTCTGTATTCAGCACCGAGGCGGAATGTTTCAGCGTGCCATGTTCCTCAGCTGCACTTATATCAAGTGTTATTAGTCCTGCATTTTCACCATCAAGAAGATTAAGGTCCTTTTTGTTCAAATCGACTGCATAGAAATGAACCTGTGAATTCCTGTAAAGGTCCTGATGCGAAATAATGTCGAGATTAGGATAAGCCGGCGAGAACCTGAAGGCTCTTTCGCCTTCTACCACATAGTGACCCAGTCCTACAGCCACAACTGCAACGCCGTCCTGCGGGGTCATA
>Ga0209450_10000447_pt1 | contig 21251 bp, 18 predicted proteins | sample FrelakmetLWP11LW_FD_187149 | JGI IMG/M metagenome (GOLD analysis project Ga0209450, IMG submission 187149) | Freshwater lake sediment microbial communities from the University of Notre Dame, USA, for methane emissions studies - LWP11 LW (SPAdes)... | ecosystem: Environmental > Aquatic >...
CCGGAACATACAATCGTAAAATCTTCGTTAAGTTCGGCAAGGTAATCAACAACCGCATTCATGTTCATGAATCCCGCAATAATACAATTCTTGGCAAATCTGGATTTAATAATGGAGACTGTACCGTTTGTAGTGGAAAAAATCAGGGTCTTTCCTTTAACTGTATCTTCAGCGTATTCGAATGGTGAATTTCCGAGGTTAAATCCTTCGATGATTTTTCCGTTTCTTTCCCCGCAGAGGAGTGAATTTCCCGAGCCTTTGGATATCCTCGCGGCAACCGAACTCGATTCGGCAGGAATTACTTCTTTTGCGCCGTTTACAAGTGCGGTTAAAATCGTTGATGACGCTCTCAGCACGTCAACAACAACAACGTTTCTGTCTTTCAGAACAAGCTCATCCGTTACTAACGACTGAGTCAAATATACGGTTATGTTAATCAAATCTTATTTTAATATTTTAAAAAGTATGGGGATTTCAAATCCCCATAAAAATCAATTTAACCCTGAAAAAAGTCAACATATAAAGTTAACCGAGAAACGGAGTCTTGCAGACTAGAGCTTTGATCCTCCTGCCCCTGACGTCAACTTCTATTTCAGTTCCGGTCTTGCTGAATCCGGTTTCTACATATGCCAGCCCGATGTTCTTTCCGAGCATCGGTGAAGGGGCGCCGCTTGCGACTTTTCCGATTTTCCTGTTGCCCGAATAAACTTCCTGACCGTGCCTTGCCACCATTTTATCTTCGATTATGAATCCTATCAGTTTTTTCTTAAGACCTTCCGTTTTGGATTTCAGAATTGCCTCTTTTCCGTTGAAATCGCCTTTGTCCAGTTTAGTTATCCAGGCAAGCCCTGCTTCCAGCGGGTTGGTTGTTTCATCCATGTCGTTTCCGTAAAGACGGAAAGCGTATTCAAGCCTGAGTGTGTCCCTCGCTCCAAGCCCAATTGGCTTTATGTCAAACTCTTTTCCTGCTTCAAAAATTGCATTCCAGAGCGATTCGGATTTGGCAACGTCTGACGATGCATAAATCTCAAAACAAACTTTTTCTCCCGTATAACCGGTATGCGAAATTATAACGTCCTGTCCCGCTACCTTCCCGAATTCAAAATGATAATATTCGATTTTTGACAAATCTGTATCTGTTAGTTTCTTAAGCGTCGGGAATGAATTCTTTCCCTGTATGGCGAGAAGTGAAATTTCGTCTGAAATATCTTTAATCTGCACGTCGCCGAAAACATTTTGTTTCATCCAGTTTATATCTTTTTCTATATTGGATGCATTAATTACGAGCATGAAATAATCCCCGCAGTGGTATACAAGCAGGTCATCTACTATTCCGCCGTCGGGTAAGCACATGGATGAATACTGTACTCTTCCTTTATATAACTGCGAAACGTCATTCGTGGTTATTTTCTGGACGAAAGCAAAAGCGTCATTTCCGCGGATTTCGACTTCGCCCATATGCGAAACGTCAAATACACCTACCGAATTTCTTACGGCTTTATGCTCGTTAATAATCCCTTCATACTGAACAGGCATTTCGTATCCGGCAAACTCAACGAGTTTTGCACCGTATTTTCTGTGAATTTCATTAAAAGCAGTCTTTTTCATGGTTGTGAAATTATTCGTTAGCCAAAAATTATGAATTAAGTTTCTTCCAGTCGGCAAGGAACTTCTCAAGTCCGATGTCCGTAAGCGGATGTTTAGCAAGCATTTCAATGACTTTGAAAGGCATCGTGCATACGTCTGCTCCCATCAGCGCGGCTTCAACAAAGTGCATGGGATGCCTTACCGAAGCAACAAGTACCTGTGTATCATAATTGTAATTCTGATAAATCTGTACAATCTGCGAAATCAGGTCCATTCCGTTGTATGAAATATCGTCTAACCTGCCTACGAACGGGCTTATCAGATATGCGCCTGCTTTTGCGGCAAGCAGCGCCTGTGAAGGCGAAAAGCAAAGAGTAACATTCGTTTTAATGCCTTCTTCTTTAAGCGTTTTAACGGCTTTCAGTCCTTCTTTTATAAGCGGTACTTTTATAACTATGTTTTTATTGATTTTAGCGAGTTCTCTTCCTTCTTTGATAATGCCCTGGTAATCCGTGGATACAACTTCGGCGCTGATGTCACCGTCAACGATAGCGCAGATTTTTTCAAGCATTGTTCTGAAATCTTTATGTCCTTCCTTTGCAACGAGTGAGGGATTTGTTGTTACCCCGTCAAGCAGTCCCATATCGGCGGCTTCCTGAATTTCTTTTAAATTTGCTGTGTCTATGAAGATTTTCATGATGAAAAGTATTTTAATTAAATAAATTCGTTGTACAGTATGATAAATTTATCTAAAAAATAACTGAATAGAAATCCAAAATTTTTGGATTTCAAAGTCATGCATGAAACAAAATTTTTACACTTCCGTAAAGCAGATTATTCATTTTAATATTGTTTATTTAATTTATTATATCTAATTTGGAAACTTAAAAAACGATATTAGTTTCCACAGTACTATGAAAAACAAAAATGAACGGCTCAGAATCCTTGTATTCTCTGACGAAGTTTTCCGCAGGAAAGGCCTTTACAAGACTTCCATGGACGAAATAGCGCAGATGATGCAGATAAGCAAGAAAACCATATACAAGCACTTCCCTTCCAAAGAAACACTCATCGAATCGGCTTGTATGCACATGTTTATGGAAGCGGAGAATCGCGTAAGTGAGATTATTCATGCCAGAAAAAGCACTGTGGATAAATTCGTCGCGATACTGGGTGAATATTCGAACGATTTGTGCCGCGTGAGCGAAGTGTGGATAAACGATCTCCAGCACCATTATCCTGAGATATGGAAAAAAATCGACGAATTCAGGACAGATAAAGTGTATAAATATGCGGAAAAACTTCTTAGACAGGGAAGAAAGGAAAATATAATTCATAAATACCCCTATGAACTGATTATGGAATCGTTCATCGGAGGCCTGAGAGCTGTTGTCAATCCGCAGTTCCTTCTGCGGAACAATTTTTCGATGAACAGAGCGCTCGAAGCCGTGTACAATATATTCCTCAACGGTATACTTACTGACGAAGGAAAGAAAATTTATGAAAAAAACAAAAAAGTAAATTTAAGCAAAATATGTTAAGAAAAATTTTAATAACAACCATGCTGTTCTATACGGCAGGGATATCGTTCGCGCAGGATTCGGTTTCGGTTTATTCGCTGGACCGGGCACTGTTAACTGCCAAACAGAATAACAGCGAACTGGTTAACGCCAAACTCGACAAGATGAAAGCGGAAAGGAAAGTTTCCGAAGTCTATAGCGAAAATCTTGTCCCTACACTTACTCTGAATTCCCAGTACATACGGGCATTCAAGAAACAGGTGTTTGACATATTCGGGCAAAGATATGAAATAGGGACTGACAACCAGATCATAAATTCACTTCAGGTGACGGAACCCATACCGATTCTCGGAACTCCTGTCTTCCAAGGAATTAATATTGCAGAAGAATATACAAATTTGCAGTCGGAAAATGTCAGCTATGCTGAGTCAAAAATTTCCTCTGAGGTTAAGAAGTCTTTTTATAATGTTCTCTTCCTTAAAGAACTGGTTAACGTCAGGAAACTAAACCTTCAGAATGCTCTGGATAATTATGATGTGGTGGAAAAAAGGTACAGAAACGGAGCAACGACTGAATTTGAATACCTGAGAGCAAAGGTGCTTGTTGAAAATATAAAACCAAATGTTCTTGAGGCGGAAAATAATCTTGAGATTAGCAAACTTGTTCTGAAAAACTCTATGGGACTTAAAGATAATAAACCTGTAGATGTTTCGGGAACCCTTTCCTATGACAGCCTTGAAGTTTTTGGCAGTACGGATGACCTTATTAATCATATTTCAGAGAACAATGTGTCGGTCAGGCAGCTGAGAATAAACCAGAACATAAACAGAGAACTTCTTGCAATAGATAATGCAAATTACCTTCCTAAACTTTACCTGTTCGGCTCTTTCAACCTTCAGTCTGCAGAAGATGATATAAGGACAGCCGGCGGTTACAGGTTCTTTAATGTAATAAACGCGGGAATAGGATTAACCTGGGACCTTAACATATTCAGGAATACTTTTAAAAAACAGCAGACACAAATCGATATAATGAAAACGGACGAAACTTTAGCCGACGTTAAGCAGAAACTCAGGCTTAAATCAACAGGTGTTCTTTTAAAAATTGAAGAAGCAAAGAAGAAAGTCATCTCAAATACGGCTACTGTAAGGCTCGCGGAAAGGAGCTATGACCTGGCATCTGCAAGTTTCAGAAACGGCGTTATCAACCAGATAGACGTAACTGATGCGGGCACCCAGCTTAGCAATTCAAGGCTTGGTTATTACTCCGCCGTGCTGGAATACCTGCTGGCAAGAACTGAACTGGAAGAACTTTTAGAGAAAAAATAAATCAACTTATATGGATAAATTTATTAAAGTAATATTAATTCTTGTTTTAGTAATCTCCGTATCTTCATGCGGAAAAAAGAAAACCGAAACGGTACAGGAAAAGAAACTGCCTATCGTGAAGACGAAGATTATTGAAACCGGTTTTTTCGAGGAAAAATATAAAATAATCGGAATAGTGAAACCGTTTGAAAGCGCCAAATTATCTTCCGAAGAAGGCGGACTGATAACATACCTTTCGAAGGATAAAGGTTCAAGGGTTGGCAGGGGCGAAGTGGTCGTCAGGCTTAAGAAAGACGTTGACGAGGCGGCTTATGAACAGGCTCTTGCGCAGTATGAAATGGCAAAGGAAACTTTTGAAAGAACATCAAGGCTGTATAACGAACAGGTTGCAACAGAACAACAGTATACAACAGCAAAACTCGGACTGGAAGTAGCGCTGAAGTCGGTAGAACTGTATAAGACCAGGCTCGGCAAGGGTTATATCGTTTCTCCTATTTCAGGTATCGTTGATGCAAAATACATGAGCAGGGGCGAAATGACCGCGCCGGGAGTCCCGATATTAAGCATTGTGGATATTTCAAGGGTTAAAATAAGCTGCGGGATCCCTGAAAGATACATGACAAGAATATCCAAGGGCGATGCAGTCGAAGTGACTTTTGATGCTCTGCCGGATGAAAAATACGAAGGAAGAATTAACTATGTGTCCCCGACAATAAATCCGCAGAACAGGACTTTTGAAGTTGAATTGGTTATCACTAATTCAGGAGGAGTTCTCAAACCAGAAATGTCCGCGAATATTATTTTTACTAACATTAGTATTGATAATGCAATAGTGCTTGAACAGGATTATGTTGTAGATAACGGGAATGAAAAATTTGTATTCGTTCTCGAAGGCGATATAGCAAAGAAGAGATTACTGAAACCGGGCGGAAGATCGGACAATAAGGTAATGATCGAGGAAGGCTTAAAAAGCGGGGAAACGCTTATATACATAGGTTTCCAGGGATTAAATGACGGCGATAAAGTCACCGTAAACAACAATTAATTTTAATAATGTATGAAATTCTTTAAATTAATAGTAAACAACAAAATAACAGTTTACATTCTTGTTCTTATTATTCTCCTTGCGGGAGCAACTTCCTATATATCAATGCCGAAAGAAGCGAGTCCGTCGATTAAGATACCTTATGTGTTCATAGCAACGGTCTATCCGGGCGTTTCCCCTCAGGATATTGAAAATCTGGTAACGCAGGAAATTGAGAAAGAAGTAAAAGGAATCAGCGGAGTAAAGGAAATAACTTCTGTATCCAGGGAAAGTTTCAGTTCGATCGCAGTGGAATTCACTACGGACGTTGTTATTGATGATGCCTTGCAGAAAGTAAGGGATAAGGTATCAACTGCTAAGTCCAATATGCCGGAAGACGTGAAAGAACCCGTCATAGCCGAAATTAATTTTTCGGAACTGCCTATGATGTATGTTAATATCAGCGGAAATGTCGGCCTCGCTAACCTCAAAAAAACAGCTGACAGGATTCAGGATAAAGTTGAGCAGATATCGGGAGTATTATCCGCCGAAGTTATCGGAGGGGTTGACAGGGAAGTTAAAATTGATGTTGATGCAAACAGGATGCAGTATTACAATTTAAGTTTTAATGATATCGTTGATGTGATTTCTGCCGAAAACCTCAACATTCCGGGCGGTGCAGTTGATGTTGGTAAATCAAGTTTTCTTGTCCGCGTACCGGGAGAATACAAGAACCCGGAATTAATGAGCGATATAATAGTCAAGGATGAAAACAATATGCCTGTTTATATAAAAGATGTTGCGCAGGTGACATACGGTTATAAGGAAAGGCAGACTTATGCGAGGGAAAACGGAAATGAAAGCGTGACTCTTGTGATTAAGAAACGGAGCGGAGCGAATGTTATTGAAATTTCAGACGCCGTGAAGGAATTGCTGAAAAACAATCCGGAAATGATTCCCGAAGGTGTAAGTTACAGTATTACAGGTGACAATGCAGACTTCATCAGAAGGACAGTTCATGAACTCGAGAACGGAATCATAACAGGTATGGTTTTAGTCATCCTGATTTTATTTTTCTTTATGGGGATAAAGAATTCGTTTCTTGTCGCAACATCAATTCCATTATCGTTTCTTATATCATTTATAGTCTTAAGCGCATTTGGAATTACTCTTAACATGATAGTGTTGTTTACTCTGATTCTCGTACTCGGGATTATTGTTGATGATGCCATAGTTGTAGTTGAAAACATTTACAGGCTGCAGGAAAAGGAAAATTATAATCCCTACGACGCCGCAATTGAAGGTCCGAGGGAAGTTGTCTTCCCTGTAACCATTGCTACGCTGACTATTATCGCGTCATTCTTCCCGCTGTTATTCTTCCCGGGTATTGTGGGCGACTTTATGAAGTACATGCCTATCACGCTTATTGTATGTCTTTTTTCGTCATTGTTCGTTGCAATGATAATCAGCCCGGTTCAGGCAGCTGTGTTTATTCATTTCAAGAAAGACAAAGAACGGTCGCAGCGGAAAAAGTTCAGGCCTCTCGGCAGATTTCTTGAACATTTTGACGAAGTCCTCTTTGGTTTTGCTCTGAAATCATATGAAAGGGTTGTCAGAAAAGCCCTGAAACACAGAAAAACAACAATATCAATAGCTTTTGGACTGCTCATAGTCGTATTTATAATTTATTCAAATTTCAATTACGGAGTTGAGTTCTTTCCCGAAACTGAACCAAGTCAGGTGTTCGTTAATGTACAGACTCCCGTGGGTACAAATATAGATGCTACAAATCAGGTAACCAAAGAAATTGAATCTAAAATACCTCCGATTAAGGATATTGAATATTTGATTACGAATGTGGGCTCATCCAATAATCCTCTCGATTTCAGCGGCGAAGGAATACCCACTAAAAGCGTTATTACGGTAAATTTTCTTGATAAAGAGAACAGGGAACAGAATTCATTCGAATCTGTTGATCAGATACGTACTGCTATATCAACTATAACGGGCGGAGAAATTGAAATACAGGAAGAGAATATGGGACCTCCGACAGGAAAACCCGTGAACATTGAAATTTCCGGAGATGATTTCACTAAACTGGGAGAAATATCGGAACAGATTAAAAGGGAGATTAAAGACATCCCGGGACTGACTGACATGAAAGATAATTTTGACGAAGCAAGACCGGAAATAAAAGTGATTGTTGACAGGGAAAAAGCCGCATTATACGGATTGAATACTGCGATGATTGGGGGTGCACTCAGAACGGCAATTAATGGTACTACAGCAAGTACTATAAGAGAAGGTGAGGAAGAATACGACGTAACAGTAAGGTTGTCTAAAGAGCAAAGGAACCAGATAGGAACGCTCGATAATATGTATGTGTCAAATAAAAATGGTAATAAGATTCCGATTTCTTCGGTTGGGCAGATCGAGTTTTCCGGCGGTATAGGAGCTATAAACAGGAAAGACTTGAAACGGGTTGTAACAGTATCTGCTAATGCGACCGGAAGGCTTGGAAATGAAGTTTTGATGGATGTTCAGGCAAAATTAAAAGACTTTAAATTGCCCGATGGATATTCGTTAAATTATACAGGTGAGCAGGAAGACCAGAAAGAATCAAGCGAGTTTCTTTCCAAATCATTGATGATAGCTCTGATGCTGATATTTTTCCTCATGGTAATTGAATTCAACTCAATCCGTGTGCCTTTGATAATTATGATATCAGTTCTTCTTTCATTAATTGGAGTTCTATTGGGATTATTAATTACGGGAACACCTTTTGGAATAATGATGACGGGAATCGGTATTATCGCCCTGGCAGGAATTGTTGTCAGAAATGCTATAGTACTGCTGGATTTCCAGAAAGAACTTGTTAAACGCGGTCTTGAACGGGATGAAGCGCTGGTTCAGGCAGGTTTAATAAGAATGAGGCCAATATTTCTTACTGCGGCGGCGACAATTGCCGGTATCATTCCGCTTGCTTCGGGAGTCGATTTCGACTGGAGAAGTTTCAGTTTTATAATCGGAGGTGAAAACGCTGCTTTCTGGAGGCCGATGGGAGTGGCTATTATTTTCGGACTTATGGTATCCACGGTACTTACTCTTGTTATGATTCCTGCCATATACGCCAGCAGCGATGAACTTGTAAAAAAACTTTTCGGAAGAAAGAAAAAACTTGAACAGTCTGCATGATATTTAAAAGGGGGCTTTAAGCCCCTTTTTCATTTCAACTCTTAATTTTACAATACCTTAGTATGAAATCCAAAATGTTTGTATTTTCGGGAACGTTTAAATCGTTCAAATCGTTCAAGGTGATATGGAAGTATTTTATACATCAAAACAGGTTGCAGGGATACTCGGTATTAACGAATCCTCTGTAAAAAGATGGACCAACAGCGGTATGTTAAAATGTTTTAAAACACCGGGCGGGCACAGGAAATTCAAGAAGAATGACGTTCTGGATTTTGCCGCAAGATATTCATTTAAAATACCTGAAAACGTTTTTTCTGTTACCCCTGCGGAAACTAATGCTGATTTAAATATTGATAAAATCAGCGGTGTAATGCTGAAAAAACTTCTGTACGATAATGAAGACGAGATTTTTGATTATTTAAACTCGCTGATTTTATCAGGATTTACGGTAACGGATTTATTCGACAAAGTAATTGTAAGGGTAATGGAAAAAATCGGCACATTGTGGAAAAACAGCGAACTCGGTATTGAAGGGGAGCATATAGCTTCCGGAAGGCTGACGAAAGCCATTATTATGCTGCAGTCAAAAATTGACAACAACCGTAAAAACGGGCTGACGGCTTTTTGCGGATGCTTTGAAGGCGAACATCACGAACTGCCCCTTATATCATTAAGCACTCTGCTTAAATCACAGGGATGGAAGGTTATCAATGCAGGCACTAATCTGCCCGTCAATTCTTTTATATCGGGAGTCAGGAAATATAACCCGGACCTTGTCTGCCTCTCATCTACATTTACGGAAGACACGGAAAATTTTTACCGTGAATCAGGCTTACTTTATGAAGCTGTAAAGGAAATCAATTCAAAATTAATAACCGGAGGAAACGGAATCAGTCTTGACGATACCGCGGCAAAAATATGTGATTATCATACTGCAGATTTTAAAAGTTTAATTTCTTACCTGAAGATAAATTTTCCCGCATGATGATAGAAGCAAAGAAAAATAAAATGTTTCAGGAGGTATTCTCGATGTACACGAACCTTCTGCTAAGAAAAACATTCAACGGAATACATATCAAAGGAGAAGAAAATTTTTTAAACAGAGATAAAAATATACCGTCCGTTATTTTCCTTAATCATTCAAACTGGTGGGATGCGATAATTCCTTTTTACCTCTCATATTCCGTGTGGAATGTTGACGGTTATGCCTTCATGGATTTTAAGCAGTTGCAGAAATATAAATTTTTCAGGCGGATAGGCGTTTTTTCTGTCGACCGCGAATCAGGAAGGGAAAGCATGAAATCTCTCGGATATGCTCTGGAACTGCTTAAAAATAAAGATACAGTTTTGTGGATTTTTCCGCAGGGAGAACTTCTGCACTGGAACGTCAGGCCGGTAGTGTTTGAGCACGGGCTTTCATACATGCTTTCAAAATGCGGAAAAATAAATCTCATACCAGCGGCGGTAAACTATGAATTTCTTATGGAACAAAGGCCTGAAATATTTATAAGTGTTTCTGAGCCGGTCAATCCGGATAATGCAATTCCCAGGCGTGTAATGTCAGAAAATCTCAGCGGAATTATGGAAAAAATGCTCGATGAACAGAAATCTGTTATAGTCAGCGGAAATACAGGAGGTTACAGGACGCTGATGAAGGGGAAAAAATCAAAAAACAAAATTCTGGACAGGATTAGCGATGATATTGATTAGTCTTTTCATATCAGCTTTTCTGACCGGACTGTTTTTCATCGTCCTCTGGAATCTATGGGTTTTCCGTATGAGGAAATATGACGGAATCCCTGAGAATGAACTTCCGTTTGTATCTGTATTAATTCCTGCAAGAAATGAAGAGAAAAATATAAGGCAATGCGCGGAATCAATACTGAAACAGGATTACCCGCATTATGAAGTCATTATTCTTGACGATAATTCAGAAGACAGTACAATCAAAATTCTCTCTGAACTATCCCTGAGATATGATAATCTGAAAGTGATAAAAGGACTGGAACTGCCTGAGGGCTGGTCAGGAAAAAATTTCGCCTGCCATCAGTTGTATAAACAGTCCCACGGCGACTATCTGCTCTTCACAGATGCTGATACTGTTCACAGGAATGATTCGCTCAGTAAAGCAGTAACGCGTTCTGTTTCCAGAAATGCAGACTTATACACTCTTATCCCTGAAATGACATTGAAATCATTTTCCGAGAAATTCATCATGCCGGGGCTGCATTTCACCGCATTCTCGCTTCTTCCGTATTATCTGGCAGAAAATTACAGTAACCCAGCATTTGCTATGGCTGCAGGTCCGTTCATGCTCTTTAAAAGGAAATCATACGTGAAAATCGGCGGACATGAAGCGGTCAGTAATGAACTTGTTGAAGATGTAAAACTTGCAAAGAATATTAAGAAGCATAAACTTAAAGTAGTGGTCAACAAGGGGCTCGACGTCTTATCCTGCAGGATGTACGACTCGTTCGGTGATATATGGAGCGGTTTTTCAAAGAACATTTTTCCGGGAATGAATTATTCTTCGGCAATGCTGTTTTCGGTTTTTGGTTTTTACCTCCTGCTTTTCTTTGTTCCGTTTGTGGCTCTTGCAGCGGGTATCATATCGGGGAATTATTACCTTGCTTTGAATTCGGCTTACCAGACCATTCTCATTTTAATAATGCGCCTGCTTATAAATTTAAGTTTCAGGCTGAATTTCATTTCAATATTACTGCACCCTGTATCAATATTCATAATTTCACTCATCGCATTCAATTCATGGAAATGGAATGTGCTCGGAAAAGGTTCCAAATGGAAAGGCAGGACATATTCCGGAATTCAGCATAATAAAAACGAAATAAAAAGTATATCAGGAAATGGCGGATAAAACAGCGGGGAAAATATTAAGGATTTTATTAACAGTGCTCGGTGTGATGACGCCCGTTGGTTTATTTATAATGACTGATGAAGTTCTCAATTCTAAGTACCTGTGGACTACTACTGTGTTCCTTTCATTGCAGTTTATTGCCCTGATGGTTTATGCTTTTATTTATCTGAAGAACAGAAATTTACTGCTTGTAATACCTGCAGTGCTTTTTTCCGGATTCCTGATTGAACTTGCCGGAGTACGGACAGGATTTCCGTTCGGGCAGTATGAGTATACAGAAGTACTGCAGCCGCAGATATCAGGAGTTCCCGTCGCAATAAGCATTTCATGGGTGCTTGTAGTGTTCAGTTCTTATTTCATAATCTCAAAACATACTGACAATAAATTGTTCGCTGTTATTGCATCGGGAGTGCTTGTACTGGCATTTGATTTATTGCTCGAACCCTTTGCTGCGTTTATTAATAAATTCTGGATATGGCACGGCGATTCTGTGCCCTGGAATAATTATTTGTCGTGGTTTTTAATATCCGTTATATATGCTTCGGTTCTTGCATTTACTGTTAATACTGAAAAATTAAAAAATCAAAAGCGGAATTTAATTAACAGCGCCCCGGAGATATTATTTGTAATAAATGTTCTTCAGTTCTCTGCCGTTAATATTCTGAACGGTTACATTGGATCCGTTATCGCGGGCATTTTACTGGTTTCAGCCGTTCTGTTAGCGCAAAATATAAGGAGGAAAAATGAAGTTTGAGTATTTTATAGTTCTGCTGGGGGTTGCAGCCGTTCCCTTAATACGTAGTTTCAGCAGGGAAATTAATTTCTACAAAAACATAAAAAGGTTTTTAGCATCCGTCTTCATTCCTTTTGCTGTTTTTGTAATTATAGATATAATATCTGTTAAACGCGGTTTATGGACTTTCAATCCGGATTATGTGACGGGTATTTACCTTTTCAGCCTGCCCGTTGAGGAAGTATTGTTTTTTGCCGTTATTCCGTTCAGCTGCTTGTTTTTATGGGAAACTGTTAAATACTTCGAAAGGAGAATGAAGAATAAATGATGAAAGATTATACGATACTTGCTGCAGCGGGGACTTTCATTGTTCTGATTCTTGACAGGATAATGCGTACAGGAATATTCAGAAGAAAATTATTCTGGATTTACTGGGTTCTCGTTTCATTACTGATGATGATTGTAAACGGATATCTGACATGGAGGCCGATTGTGATATACAATGAGGAAAAAATGCTCGGACTGAGAATTTTTACCGTACCGGTGGAAGATTTTTTCTTCGGGTATGCTTTGATAGGGCTCAATCTGATAATTTGGGAATTTTTTAATAAAAAAGAGAAAGAACAAAAATAATATGGAAAAGAAAAATATAATTGTAATCGGAAGCGGATTCGGGGGACTGGCTGCGGCAATAAGGCTTGCCGCTAAAGGTCACAGCGTGACGGTTTTTGAAAAACTCGACAAGCCCGGGGGCAGAGGCTACGTCTTCGAGAAGAACGGATTTAAGTTTGACGCGGGTCCGACTGTAATCACTGCGCCCTTCCTGTTTGAAGAAATTTTCAGGCTGGCCGGAAAGAACATTGAAGATTACACGAGGATAATTCCGCTGTCGCCGTTCTACAGGATTTTCAATCACGAAGGAAAGCATTTCGACTATAACAGCGATAACGATTTCATACTCAGTGAGATTGACAAATGGGAACCTGCGGACAAAGAAGGCTATCTTAAGTTCATCAGAACCACTAAAGATATTTACCAGAAAGGATTTGTCGAACTTTCAGACAAGCCGTTCCTGAAATTTTCAGATATGATTAAAGTAGCTCCCGACCTGATTAAACTGAAATCGTACAAGAGCGTTTACAGTTACTCTTCGGGATTCATTAAAAATGATTTTCTCAGACAGTGTTTTTCATTCCATCCCCTGCTTGTCGGCGGTAATCCGTTTGACACGACATCAATATACTCGCTTATACATTATCTCGAAAGGGAATGGGGCGTTCATTACGTAATCGGAGGTACGGGTGCGCTCGTCAATGCTATGGTTAAACTGCTCGGAGAACTGGGCGGGAAAATTCATTTTAAAGCGGAAGTCGGTGAAATAATCGCGGAAGAAAAGAAAGTAAAAGGAATAAGACTGAAAAACGGTGCTGTGCACAATGCGGATATAATAGTATCAAATGCAGATGTTGCTAATACTTACATGAACCTGATTGACGCAAAGTTCAGGAAGAAATACACCGATTCCAGACTGAAAAGGATGAAGTACAGCATGTCCCTGTTTGTAATTTATTTCGGCACGAAGGTGCGTTACAACAACACAAAATTACAACACCATAATATTATTCTCGGGCCGAGATATAAGGAACTGCTCGGTGATATTTTTGACAGGAAAATTCTTGCTGACGACTTCTCGCTGTACCTTCATATGCCGACGATAACAGACCCGTCGCTTGCTCCTGAAGGATGCGAATCATTCTATGTTCTTTCGCCTGTCCCGCACCTTGAGGGTGACATTGACTGGAGCGTAAAGTCAAAAGAGTACCGCAATAAAATCATGGATTTTCTTGAAAAAAATTATATGCCCGGACTTCAGGAAAATATTATAGCAGAACTTGTCATAGATCCGCGATATTTTAAAAATACGCTTAACAGTTACCTCGGTTCGGCATTCTCAGTTCAGCCGGTGCTGACACAGTCAGCATGGTTCAGGCCGCATAACAGGTCTGAAGATTTCGATAATCTTTACTTTACGGGTGCGGGCACCCATCCCGGGGCAGGATTGCCGGGCGTACTGTCATCAGCTAAAATAGTTGATAATCTCATTAACAACATGTAATTTTAGGAGAATTTATTTGGATAACAAGAATTTGATAACACCGGACTTTTTAAAGGGCACATACAGGGAGTACAGGGAATACACAAAGCACTATGCAAAAAGTTTTTACTTTTCGTCATTCGTTCTGCCTGCCGATAAAAGAAATTCAGCGTATGCAGTTTATGCATTCTGCCGTTTTGCTGACAATATTACAGACGTATCTAAATATGAATCCGTCGAATATATGCAGAGCAAAATAGAATTCCTTCTTCACACGCTCGATGAGGTCTACAATCAGGTAGAAACAGACTCGGGTTTCATATCTGATTTTGCAGGCACAATCAGGAAATATGAAATACCTAAAATTTATTTTCAGGAACTGGTTGAGGGCGTTTCTTCGGATATTTATAAGAAGAGCTACAAAACGTTTGAAGAGCTTGATGTTTACTGCTATAAAGTAGCGTCAGTCGTGGGGCTTATAATGTCGAAAATTTTCGGATATGATAATGAAGAAGCCCTGGTTCATGCGGTTGAACTTGGAAAAGCAATGCAGCTTACCAACATATTGAGGGATATTTCGGACGATTTCACACTCGGAAGAATTTATATTCCCGAAGAAGACCTTGACAGGTTTGGCTACACTGAAAAAGACATTGAAAACAAAGTCATTGATGACAGGTTCTTCTCTCTCATGAAATACCAGATTGAAAGGGCTAAAGAATATTATGCCCGCGCAGAAAAAGGCATTGCTATGATTACAAACGACGGTTCAAGGTACTCAGTAAAAATGATGAGCAAAATCTATTCGGGAATCCTTACAGAAATCGAAAAAGACAATTACGATATATATTCAAAAAGGCATTTTGTAAGTTTCAGAATGAAACTTATAATGACGTTCGCCATTCTTTCGTCAAAATTCCTTAAGAAGAAACTTCATTCGGCTGCGCATCCGGATAAGGAACCAGTTCTGTCAGCAGGCAAATAACACCGTCTATGCCGCAAAAAAGTGTCTGCATTATAGGAGCCGGAATTGGCGGTCTCTCAGCAGGAATAAGGCTCGCCCGCAGGGGATATGATGTAACTGTATTTGAAAAGGAAAAATCACCCGGCGGAAAAGCGTCATCAATAGAATTCGATGGTTTCAGGTTCGATACCGGTCCGTCCCTCGTTACAATGTATAATGTTATTGAAGAACTTTTCGGAGATTCGGGTGAAGACATTACAGATTACCTGACTGTTTCAAAACTTGACGTGCTGTGCAGATACTTCTATCCTGACGGAACCATTTTGAATGCATATCAGGATATCGCAAAATTTGCGGCGGAAATTGAGAAGAATACAGCAGATAAACGTAACTCACTTGAAAAATATTTAAAGTATGCAAAGAAGATTTATGACCTCACAGCAGAGATATTTCTGTATAATTCAGATAAAGGCATTAAAAACTTTCTGACTGTAAAATCACTGAAAACAATGTTCAGTATCGGCGGTATTGACCCGTTCAGGACAATGCACAAAGCGAACAGGAGTTTTTTCAGGGATGATAAACTTGTTCAGCTGTTCGACAGGTATGCAACGTACAACGGTTCGAATCCTTATCTGGCGCCCGCAACGCTTAATATCATTTCATACGTTGAAAATTCACTGGGCGGATATTATTTTGAAGGAGGAATGCGCGCTCTTCCTGAAGCATTGTTCAAACTTGCCGTTAAAAAAGGAGTTAATTTCAGGTTCGGGGAAAAAGTGAACTCGTTTGAAAAAAGGAACTCTGAGATTACCGCTGTTATTACCGGTAATTCCCGGTACGAATTTGATTATTACATTTCCAATGCGGATGCTCTGGTTACTAATTCAGAACTGCTTAAAGACGGGAAGAATATTAAAGAAAATGAACTGTCAACATCGGCATTAGTTTTCTACTGGGGAATTGAAGGGCATGCAGACGGGCTGGAAACCCATAACATTTTATTTGCCAATGATTATAAACAGGAATTTGAAGATTTATTCGGGAAGAAAATCATTCATAACGACCCGACCGTTTATGTTTACATATCGTCAAAATTCAAGAAATCCGACGCTCCCGAAAACTGCTCAAACTGGTTTGTAATGGTCAATGCGCCTGCAGATTACGGTCAGGACTGGGACGCGAATGTTTCAGCGATTAAAGAAATTATTATCCTGAAGATACATTCATTGACAGGAATCGACCTCAGCAGTAAGATTAAAGCGGAAAGATACCTGACTCCTGAAATACTGGAAGATAAAACCGGAAGTTACAGGGGAAGCATTTACGGATACTCTTCAAACTCAAAATTCTCGGCATTCCTGAGAACGCCGAATAAGTCAGGCAAATTCAAAAACCTCTTCTATTGCGGCGGGTCATCGCATCCCGGCGGAGGAATACCGCTTGTAATATTGTCCGGCAGGAACGCTGCAGCTATGATTGAAAACTAAATTAAGTTTCTGTATAACCTGACATACAAATCTGTTTCAATCTTATAATCAAAATTCTCTATCACCCTTTTATATGCATTTTCTGTAAGCCTGTTTCTTAATTCATTATCATAATACATCTTTTCCATTTTTCCGGCAAGGTCCTCAATACTGAGAAATTTATATAGCAGTCCGCATTTACCATTATCAAGAATTTCAACAGTGCCTCCTGAATCAGAACCAATAACGGGCACCCTTGAAGCCATCGCTTCAAGCGTGACCATTCCGTATGTTTCTGTCGGGGTTGTAAGAATAAAACAGTCAATTGCGGAGTAAGCCGTCTCAACATCTTCCATGAAATTCCTGAATATTATCCTGTCTTCAATTTCCAGTTCTTTTGATAGTTTTAACAGTTCATTATAAAAATTGTTATTTTCGTTTTTTGTGGCGTCGCCTACAAATAACAACATCGACTGTTCCCGGTTTTTAATCTTCGAAAAAGCTTTAACTGCATAGTCCTGCCTTTTCTGTCTGTCAATTCTTCCAATAATTCCGTATACAAAAACATCTTTGGGAACATTCAGTTTTTCACGGGCATTTTCAATCCGCTTATAAAACTTCCCGGTATTAAGGCAATGCGGAATAATCTGTATCTGATTTTTAGTTATAGTTGTTTTTTCAAGTGTTTGCTCAGCGAGCATCTTCAGGGGTGATATCCAGATGTCAATTTTAGAAAAAATGAACTTGTGAAGAAAACTTTTCTTCTTAATCCCTGTCTGCATATGCTGAACGTGTATAAGTTTTATCGTGTCTTTTGAAAATCTTTTTACGAGTGCGGCAAAATTCAGGTCTTTTGTATCGCTCGTCTGGAGGATTTTAACATTTGCATTTCTAAGGATAGCGAAAAACTTCTTTGCCTTGCCAAAGGCAAAATATTTCCTGTGTTCATCAATGCAGATAATCTCGATACCGGTATCTTTTGCCTTTTCATAAATTGGTGAATCTTTCAGGACAATTAAAATAATATTAAGTCCCCTGCCCGTCAGCCATTTTGCGAGAAGTATTGTATTTATTTCAAGTCCGCCGTAACTTTTTGACGTGCATAAAAATCCTATTTTATCAGCTTTATTCTTCACTTATCAAAACTAACTATAATGTTTTTATTAATAAATGATATAAAAAGAAAAAAGTAGCGATAGATTACATTAATAGGTTTTTTAATTTAGCCCGCAGTTCTAGTGTCTGTCCGAGAACCCCGTCACTTCGTTCTGTCATTCCAGCAAAAGCTGGAATCCAGGATTTTTTTGCATGTTTTTTGCTCTGGTGACTACGCTCCTGCGTAGTCACCCGTATGATAAGTTAGTCTTTCAAATCGTTTTTTGAAATTTGTGCTTTTTGAGCAAAAGGTTGTATTTTTCGTTATTTTCAGTTTTTCCCGGTATTTCATAGATACACTCCTTTATCAATTGATAAATAATATTAAAAATAATATATTTATGGTTTGTAAAATTTAGACTTCCGTACCATGTCAGAAATAACATTAAAAGTTGATAAAAGAACAGAGTTTAAGAAATCAACTTCGAATCAAATGAGAAAAGCCGGATTTATTCCCGGTATATATTATATTCACGGCGGTGAAAATATTGCCATTAGGGCAAGCGAATTGTCGCTTAGGCCTGTTGTTTTCACTTCGGAATCGAAAATTATCAACCTCGAAATCGAAGGTGAATCAAAACCTTTTTCATGCATACTTAAAAACGTGCAGTTTGACCCGATAACCACACGGATTATCCATTTTGACCTTATCGGACTTAAAGAAGGTGAAAAGATTAACCTCGAAGTTACAGTTGCGCTTAACGGCAACCCGGTTGGCGCTAAGGAAGGCGGGATTGTTCAGTTTATACTTCATAAATTGACTGTTAGCTGTTTACCAAAGGACATTCCGTCTCACATTGACCTTGATATCACGAACCTCAATATCGGCGATTCAATAAAGGTCAGCGATATTAAAATTGAAAATGTCGAAATCATGAACGAAGAAACACAGGTTATTGTACAGGTCGTGCCTCCGACTGCAGAAGAAGTAGTAGAAACTCCGGCTGCTGAAGGTGAAGTATCTGCCGAACCTGAAGTAATTACAAAAGGCAAGAAAGAAGAAGAATCAGAATAATAGTATTTTAATTTTATAATCAACCCTTTAATTTCGGAAGGAATTAAAGGGTTTTTCTTTTAATTGAATATGAAAATTATCGCGGGACTCGGAAACCCGGGGCAAAAATACGAACTGACAAGGCATAATGCCGGATTCCTGATTCTTGATTATTTTGCGCAGGCAAACAATCTTTCGTTCAGGCCGGGAAAAGGCGATTATTATTACGCGAAAGGAAAAGTCAGGCAGACCGAATTCATGCTCGTTAAACCAACGACTTATATGAATAACAGCGGCTTAGCCGTTCTGGAAGTGATTGAATCTATTCCGGAATTTAATTTGGACGATCTGCTGGTTGTTTACGACGATTTTCAATTGCCTCTCGGTACAATTCGCGTCAGGAAAGAAGGAAGTGATGGAGGCCATAACGGATTGGAAAGCATTATTTATCACCTGAACACAATGGATTTTCCGCGAATGCGCGTTGGAATCGGCACGGGTGAAGTCATGAAGAAAGATGATTTCGTCGATTTTGTTTTAACCAATTTCTCCGATGAGGAATTAGAAAAATTCAGGACGATGCTTCCGAATTACAATGCCTGTATAACGGATTTCCTCACGCAGGACATAAAAACCTTAATGAACAGATATAACAGGAATTTTTTGAAAACAGAAGAGCCGCCTGAAAATCCAGCCGCAGAAGTTATTAAGGAAAAATAGAATATTTTAAAATTGAAATTTAGGTGACTCACTTATTCTCATTCCTAAGCTCCAGCTTGGGAATGTGTGCCGTCACACAGGAAATTGTAATAATCCATTTTGCTCTTTAGTTTTTGACTTTTGATATATTTTGTGTTTTAAGTGCTTTAAGTGGCTAACGCTCTTTATTCTTATACATTTTTCAGCGTCATCATAATTTCAAACTAATCATCCCAATAAATTCCCTCATGTGCGCTTTTTGCATCCCGGTAACGAAAGTGTATCGGGAGTAGGGGGGTGCCCGAAGGTCTGGGACTCGCCGTGGTGAGGCGGGGTGGGTAAAACCCCGTAGGTGTGCAATTATTGTAGCAAATAAGATTTAAAGAATTTTTAAACCCCTTTAGGGGTGACATTATAAACCTTAACATTTTTCCTTTAGTCAATCCCTAATGTTCTTATTGGAATCCATAAATAAATCCTTTCTGTGTGTTCTTTACATCCGATTCTTTTTATCGGGATGAATTTTGAATTCAATTTTAGTGTCATTTAGTGTTTTTCGTGGGCATTTTCTTCTCCGGCTGCTTTAAAAATTTAAACGCTTTTTACTTTCAATTTTGACCTTTGAATTTTGACTTTTGAATTTCAACCCGGTTTTTCATTTTAATTTCTTGTATTATTTCATTACATTTATTGCTTTTACGAAACGATAAATATAGATTTTAAGTTATTATATTTTAATATTTTATTTAATCAAATTTAATTAATTAAAACTATGTCATTATCATTAGTACTTATTTTCGGGATTAGTATTTTTGCATTGGCGTTCGCGGTTTTCCTTATCAAAAATGTGATGAAAAGGGATACCGGCACTCCGAAAATGCAGGAGATATCTAACGCTATTAAAGAAGGTGCTGAAGCATTTTTAAGACGGCAGAACAAAACAATTCTGTACCTTGCCGTTGCAACAACTGCGCTCGTCTATCTTCTGTACACGCTTCAAAAACCTGAACTTGCATTCTGGGCTGCATTATCTTTTATCCTGGGCGCTCTCAGTTCGGTTGCATCCGGTTATATCGGAATGTGGATTGCTATCAGGGCAAACATCAGAACAGCATCAGAAGCAATGAAATCGATGAACGGGGCATTACAAACAGCGTTAAGAGCAGGCGCCGTATCAGGTTTATTTATCGTAGCGATGTCGCTCCTTGGAGTAGTTTCTTTATTTTACATAGTTTTAAATTTCAGTGACCATCCGACAGAAAAGATTCCCTTCTTCATAGCAGGTTATGGTTTCGGAGCAAGTTTTGTAGCACTATTTGCACAGCTCGGCGGCGGTATTTATACAAAAGCAGCTGACGTAGGCGCTGACCTCGTCGGTAAGGTCGAAGCAGGAATTCCCGAAGACGACCCGAGAAATCCTGCAGTTATAGCCGATCTCGTCGGTGATAACGTCGGCGACTGCGCAGGCCGCGGTGCCGACCTTTTCGAATCAACAGCGGCGGAAAATATCGGCGCTATGATTCTTGCGGCTATGCTTTTCAAAGCAAATCCCGGAGTTTTCGGAAACGACCCTGCAACATTGCTGCTGATAATTTTATTCCCGAAAACTCCGG
>Ga0209450_10000448_pt1 | contig 21242 bp, 17 predicted proteins | sample FrelakmetLWP11LW_FD_187149 | JGI IMG/M metagenome (GOLD analysis project Ga0209450, IMG submission 187149) | Freshwater lake sediment microbial communities from the University of Notre Dame, USA, for methane emissions studies - LWP11 LW (SPAdes)... | ecosystem: Environmental > Aquatic >...
GCTTGCAGCGGCATCCGTTTAGATGTGTTTGTTGCAGAACGCCTGCCCGATTGTTCGCGTTCTTTTGCCGGTCAACTCATAACGAGCGAGCGGTTCAAGGTCAATGGGCAGGTTCGTAAGCCAGCCTACCGATTGAAGGCCGGTGACATCGTCACCGGGTCTATTCCTCCTCCAATACCCTCGGGATTCCATCCCGAACCCATCCCACTCGGCATCCTGTATGAAGACAAAGATATCGTGGTGATCAACAAGCCGCCGGGGTTGGTGGTGCACCCCGCCCCCGGCCATGCCTCCGGCACCCTGGTCAATGCCTTGCTGTATCATTGCCCGGACTTGGGCGGCATCGGCGAGGAACTGCGGCCGGGGATCGTCCACCGGCTCGACAAGGACACCTCCGGCACCCTGGTGGCGGCCAAGAACGCTGCCGCGCTTGAGCATCTCGCCGCCCAGTTCAAGAACCGTTCGGTGCGAAAGGACTACCTGGCGCTGGTTTACGGCGAGACGGCCGCCGAGAGCGGTACGATCCGATTACCCGTCGGTCGCCACCCGGTGGACCGCAAGCGGATGTGCACCCACAGCCGCAGGGGCCGGGAGGCGGAAACCGGATGGCGCGTGGTGCGGCGATGGGACGGGCTCACGCTGCTCGAGCTTCGCCTGAAGACCGGCCGCACCCACCAGATCCGGGTCCACTGCGCCGCGATCCAGCGGCCGATCGTCGGCGATCCCGTCTACGGCCGGTCCAAACTTCCCGCCGGCGCGGCCGATCTCCAGGCCCTGCTTGCCGGTGTGCGGCGGCAGATGCTGCACGCCTGGCGCCTGGAAATCGATCACCCGCGCACCGGCGAGCGGATGGCGTTCGAATCCCCGCTGCCGGAGGACATGGAACAACTGGTCGCCGCACTTGAATCTCGAAGCAGGAAGCCGGAAGGGGAAAAATAGGAACGCTTTGAACCGGGTCGTTCCAGGAAGAGTTCAACCCAAACGCCGCATCCGCGGCGTTTGGGTTGATGAAACTATATGGGTTTAAAAGGGGCGCCCTGCGCCCTCTTTAAACCCATCCTTTGAAGGCGAAGAAGGCCAGCGAGAGCATTCCCGCGGTCACCAGGCCGATCGCCGTGTCCTGGAAAGGCCTGGGCGTGCGGGCGAGCAGGATCCGCTCGCGCACGCCGGCGAACAGCACGAGCGCCAGGCCGAAACCCACCGGGTAGGCGAAGGAGGACACCACCATTTTGAAGAAGTCGTAATTTTCGTTGATGTTGATCAGGCAGACCCCCAGCACGGCGCAGTTGGTGGTGATGAGAGGCAGATAGATGCCGAGCCCCGTGTACAGGCCGGGGATGCTCTTTTTGAGGAACATTTCCACAAATTGTACGAGGGCGGCGATGACCAGGATGAAAGCGATGGTGCGCAGGTATTTCAGGTCGTAGGGCACCAGCACGTACCATTCCACCAGCCACGTGATGATGCCCGCCAGCACCAGCACGAACACCACGGCCATGGCCATGCCAGTGGCGGTTTCCATCTTTTTCGAGGTTCCCAGAAACGGGCAGTTGCCCAGGTACTGGATCAGCAGGATGTTGTTGATCAGTACACAGCTGAACATGAGGACGGCAAGATCACTGAACATGGGCGTCTCCTATTTCTTGCCAAGGATGTTCATGATGCCGAGCATGAGCCCCAGGCAGATGAAGGCCCCCGGGGCTTCCACCAGGAACTTGAAAGGCTCGAAGGAGGCCCCCAGTATCGCTATCGGCTTCTCGTACAGCGTGATGGACCCGGTCGCGATGATCTCGCGGAACGTCGCCAGGGTCGACAGCGCCAGCGTGTAGCCGATGCCCAGCCCGAGGCCGTCCAGCATCGAGCGCACGACCCCGAAGCGGCTGGCGAAGGCCTCGGCCCGTCCCATGGGGATGCAGTTCACCACGATGAGGGGGATGTAGATCCCCAGCTTCATGAAAAGCGAATACGTGTAGGCCTGCATCACCAGCTCGACCACGCACACGAAGGTGGCGATGAATACGATGAAGGCCACGATGCGCACCTTGGGCGGGATGATCTTGCGCAGGGCCGAGATCATGATGTTGGAGAAGGTGAGCACGAAGGTCACCGCGATGCCCATGCCGAAGGCATTCTCCACCGTGTTGGTGATGGCCAGGGTGGGGCAGAGGCCGAGCACCAGCCGGAAGGGCGGGATTTCCGCCCACAAGCCCTTGGTGAACTCCTGAGTGAGGGTTTTGGCCATAGCGCCTTCCTACTTGACCTCTTTCATTTTTTCCAGGATCTGGGGTTTCAGTTTTTCGAATACGGCCAACGCGTTCGACACACCTCCGCACACCGCCCGGGAGGTGATGGTCGCACCGCTGATGGCGTTGATCGACCCCCCGTCCTGGGTGACCTTGAGCGGGGCGGCGACGGAGGCCCCCTTGAACTGCCCGCCGAACTTGGGGTCGGATTGGGCTTTGGCCCCCAGCCCGGCGGTTTCGGCGTGCGTAGTGACGGCAACACCGATCAACTTGTTCTGTTTCACGTCGAGAGCCACCATCATGCCCATGTCGCCCTTGTAGCCCTTGGTGGATGTTTCCAGGGCGACCGCGGTGGGCTGGCCGTCGAAAACGCCCACGAAAAAGTTGCGCAGAACATCACCGTCCTTGATCTGGAACCGGCTGGCGATAGGATCGTTGGACGATCCCTGCAGGACGCTGCGGATGGCCGGCCCTTTGACGAATTCCAGGGTCTGGAGCTCGATCCGTTCCTGGGTGCCCTCGCGCAGGGCCGCCAGAAGCCCGCCGGAGGCCAGACTGATGACGGTCAGGACCACGATCATCTTGATCAGTTCACGCATGGCTTATGAGACCTTTCCGAGCGCCTTGGGCCTGATTTTGTCGAGCAGGGGCTGGATGAGGTTGCCGACCAGCACGGCGAACACCAGCCCCTCCGCAAAGACGCCGATGTTGCGGATGAGAACCGCGATCGATCCCACCACGGCCCCATAAATGAGCATGGGGATGAAATTCACCGGCGACGACGAGTCTTCCGGCGCCAGGAAAAAAGCGCCGAACAGGCTGAATCCGGTCAGCAGATGAAAGGCCGGCGGGGCGAAGCGCGCCGGGTCCGCCGCGTGGAAGATGCCGGCGGTGACGGCCATTCCGGCCAGGAAGGACACCGGGATCTCCCAGCGGATCACCCCCCTCAGGACGAGGTAGACGCCGCCCGCCAGCAGCGCGGCCCCGCCGATCGTTCCGATCCCTCCCACCTGGCGGCCCAGGAAAAGATCCATGAGGGAGAGGTCCTTGACGGCGCTGTTGCCGAAGGCCTTCACGGCGGCCAGCGGGAAGGCCGCGGGAAAATCGAAGGCATAATTGACCAGGGCTGCATCGACATCCATCCGCTGCTTCCAGGCCAGCATCAGGATGGCGACGGCGACCGCCGCCGGGTTGAAGGTATTGGCGCCCACACCGCCGTAGATCTGGCGCGCCACCACGATGGCTAAGAACGTGCCGGTGACGACCGCCCACCAGGGCAGGGTGGCAGGGAGCATCATGCCGAACAGCAGACCGATCACGGCCGCCGTGCCGTCGCCTACCGACACCGGCCGCTTGGCCACCCGGTTGAAGGCAAGTTCCCAAAGAACGGCCGAGGACACCGCCAGGGCCAGCACACCGAGGGCGGGGGTGCCGAACCGGTAGACGCCGATCAGGGCTGCAGGCAGCGCCGCCAGGATGATTTGCAGGCTGCGGTCGGTGATCCGGTTGCCGTTGTGCCAGAACGGCGCAAAGGCGACGACGAGTTTTTTCCGATCAGGCATTCGGGCTCTCCGCACGGCGCATGCGCGCCAGTTCATGCTTGGCCAGAGTGATATACTGCAGGATGGGGATCTTCGACACGCACACATAGCTGCACAGGCCGCACTCGACGCAGGCGTCCAGATCGTAAGACTCCTCGGCCTCCTCGAACTTGCCGGCCTCCAGGTAGCGCACGAGCAGGTTGATCTGCATGCGGGCCGGGCAGACGCGAACGCATTCGCCGCAGTTGATGCAGGGGTAGTCGGAGACGTGGGCCGCGGCCGCCGCATCCAGCAAGAGGATGGCGTCGGTGTCGGGCTGCACGGGATGATCCGGCGTATACACCGCGGTTCCCCGCATCGGGCCGCCGATTACGATGCGGTCGCCTTCGGCCGTCGCTGCGCCAAAGTGTTTCAGAACGTCGGCGACGGGCGTGCCGATGGGCGCCTCCGCCAGGCGGGCGAGGCCGTCTTTGAGAATCACGGTCATAAGCTTGTTGACCGGAACGCGGCCGGTACCGAAGGCGGTGCCGACGGAGGCCACCGCCTCGGCACTCATGAAGCAAAATCCCAGGTCCTCACAGGTTCGTCCGGCCGGCACCACGCGGCCGAAGAGCCCGGCCATCACCAGCGGCGGCAGCGCCGAGGGGTAGCCGTGCTCAACACCCATCACCCGGCCGACGATATGGCCGAAGCCCTGCACGGCTTCCTTGCGGGTGAGGATGACCACCTCCTCGAGCCCGGCGATCTGCTTCAGGATGCGGATTCCTTTTTGGATGTCAGGCATGCGGGCGCCGAGGACGTATTGCTGGGTGAAGACGAGCAGGTCCTGATCGACCCCGCACACGACCAGCGTTCGGATGGGCCGTTCGGCAGCGGTCAAGCGATGCAGGCCAGGGGCGCCGGGGCCGGCCGCCAGAAAATCAGCGGCGGCGGCAAGGGACGGCGTTCGGTGCACCGCTGAAAGCGCGTCGTCGAAAACCTCCTGCGGAGCCGGCGCGATGGCCACGGCGGTGTAGTTCCGGTCGAAGCTGCCGGGAAAGGGGGCGAGGGCCGCGATCGCACCGGTGACCGGCGAGGTGACATAATCGCCGTTACCGTAGAGTGCCAGTTTCTGGCCGGTTTTAACGGTCTCTCCGATTTTGACGGCTGGGATGGCCTTGCCTTCGGCCGGACGCAGGTGCAGCAGGGTCACCGGCCCCGCGGGTCGAATGGGCTCGGGCCGCTCGATCCGTGCTGGCAGTTGGGTGTATTCCAGGCGCGGCCGGCCCATTCCCCAAAGCGGTTTCGATTTCGTCATCGTTATCTCTCAACACCTTCCCAGGAGGCGCAGGATCATTGCATCACGTGGCACTGAGCGCAGTCGACCGGTCCGGCCCCGTACTCCCGGTGGCAGTCGATGCACTGCTTGTGGAGGGCATCCGAACGTTTGAGCATCTGGTCGTCGCCCTCCTCCACCGAGTGGCATTCGGTGCAGGCGCCGGCCTGGTCGTACTCATCGGGGGCCAGGGTGTGGTGGCACTCCCCGCAGGCGAGGCCATAGCCCGCCTCCGCCAGATGCCGTCCGTGGTCGAACATGACCTTCCCGGCCACGTTTTGAAAGGCGACCCGAAAGGGTCGTTTCGGCGGCTTGACGGGAAAGGCCGCGTAGCTCACCACGGCAAGGGCGAGCAGGCAGACGGTCACGCCATAGACCAGTTTCAACTCTTTCCGGGAGAACATCGTTGGCCCATTCCTCTAATTTTGCATTTGATCTGCCAAGATCCGAGGGTTCAAGGGTTCAAGGGGTCGAGTGAAATGAAGTTGCCGCGGCGTCTTCTTTCCCCTTGAACCCCTTTCTTCATTTCTCACGCTGCCGGCTGCGCTTCCCTGGGCTCCGGCTCGGCCTCGCACGCCGCCCGCGGAGCATCCGGGTTGTAGCAGGTCAGGCAGCAGTAAAGGCAGCGGTCGCTCTCGCGCCGGGCCGTTTCCTCGGTCAGTACCTGGTCGACCTCGTCAAAGGAGCGGATGCGCTCGGCGGCCGGCAGTTCCAACATTTTGGCGCGCGGTCGGATGGCAACGCCGGGCACGCGGTCGAGAAGCGTCTCGGTGAGCAGGTTCTTTCGCAGTTCGTTGGGTTCCGCCGCCACCGGCCGGCCGGTGACATACTGGTGGATGGAGCGCGCCGCGCGTCGCCCCCCGCCGATGGCGTCCACCACCAGGGAAGGGCCGGTGGCGGCATCCCCGGCGACAAACAGATAGGGGATGTTGGTCTGCAGGGTGGCGGGGTCGGCATCGATGGTGCTCCATCGCGTCGTCTTCAACTCGGCGCCGGCGGCAAAGGAAACATCCGGCGCCTGGCCGATGGCCGAGATCACCATGTCGGCCGGCATAATGGTTTCGGAGCCCTTCACCGGGACGGGGCGGCGCCGGCCGCTCGCATCCGGTTCGCCCAGTTCCATGCGCAGGTATTCCAGCTGGGTGACATGACCCTGGTCGTTTCCGATCACGCGCACCGGGGCGCTCAGGAACATCAGCTCCACCCCTTCGGCTTCGGCCGCCTCGACTTCGATTGCGTTGGCGGGCATCTCCTTGCGCGTGCGGCGATAGACCAGGTAGACCTTGCGGGTCCCCATCCGCAGCAGGTTGCGCGTGCAGTCGATGGCCGTGTTGCCGCCGCCGATGACCGCCGCGACGGGCTTGATGTCCAATTGCTCCCCGGAGGCCAGCCGGGAGAGAAAATCGATGCCGGTGTAACAGCCCTTCAACTCCTCACCGGGCACCGCGAGGGTGCTGTCCTTCCATGCGCCGATGCCCATGAAAACGGCGTCGTAGCCGTCGGCCGTGAGGGTTTCCAGGTGAAGGTCGTGGCCGAAACGAAGCCCGGTGCGCACCTCGACGCCCAGGTTGAGGATGCTCTCGATCTCCCAGTCGAGCACTTGCTTGGGCAGCCGGTACTCCGGGATGCCGTAGCGCAGCATGCCGCCCAGCTTGGGCATGGCCTCGAAGATGGTGACGCGGTGGCCCAGCCGCCGCAGGAAATAGGCACAGGTGAGGCCGGCCGGACCGCCGCCGACCACGGCGATGCGTTTGCCCGTGTCCGGCGCCATCCGGATGGACAGCCGCTTGCCGGAAGTCATCTCGTAGTCCGCGGCAAAGCGCTTGAGCTGGTTGATCGAGACCGGCTCGTCCGCGACGCCGCGGCGGCAGTTGAGCTCGCAGGGGTGCGGGCAGACGCGGCCGCAGGCGAGCAGCAGTGGGTTGCGCTCGCGGATGGTGTTCACTGCGCCGGCATAGTCGCCCGTGCGGATCTGATGGATGTAGAGCGGGATGTCGATCTCGGCCGGGCAGGTCTGGCGGCAGGGCGCCAGGCAGTCCCCGATCTGGTTGAAGTGCAGCAGCCGCTCGGAGGGCGTGCTGATCTTGAGCAGGCTCTTGGGGCAGGCCCGGGCGCAGGCCCCGCAGCCCACGCATTTCTGCTCGTCGACGATGGGGTAGCCGTCCGGCCCCATGGCGATGGCGTTGAACATGCAGACCCGTATGCAGTCCCCGTGCCCGATGCAGCCGACCTCGCAGACGCGTTTGCCGCTGAAGAGCGCGGCCTCGGCCTGGCAGGTGGGGATCCCGAGATAGAGGAACTTGTTTTCGGCGCGGTCCCCGCCGGTGCAGGGGTTGAAGGATTTCAGCGGTTCGACCGAACCGACCTCCATCCCCATGACCGCGGCCGCATTCTGGGCGGATTCCAGGCCGCCGACAACGCACGCGTTGGGTTTGGCCTTGCCGCTGACGACCGCTGCCGCGGCCGCCGAGCAGCCGGCAAACCCGCACCCGCCGCAGTTGGCGCCGGCGAAGCAGGCCTCCACCTGGGCGATGCGGGGGTCCTCGTAAACGTAAAAGATGCGGGCGGCGATGCTGAGCACGATGCCGCAGACCGCGCCCAATGCCGTCATGAAAAGAATGCCTTCCAGCATAAGGACTCCTTGTTTCTGAACCCCTTCCGGCGGCGTGGAGGCGCGCAACCCGCTGCTCAGGAAACATGAAATTGCGGCTGCACGCCAAAGACGAAATTTATATCAGTTTGCTATGGGGAGTGCAAGTTTTTCGTGGCCGGCGCCTCATCACCGCAGACGCCGCACAAGCGGCAGGACTCGGGCCGGCAGGCGACCCCGGGACGGGCCTCCAGCGCCCGGCGGTACTCGGTTTGAAGGAAGGCCTTGGAGATGTGGTGGTCGATGAAGTCCCAGGGCAGGACTTCGTCCAGGTCGCGCTCCCGCAGCACATAGAAATCCGGGTTGACGGCCACGGCCTTGAGGGCCTGGGGCCAGTTGCCGGCGCTCGCGTGCACCCGCAGCAGGATGTCGGCCACCCGGCGGTCGCCGCGCGCCAGGAGGGCCTGGAGGTAGGCCCAGCGCGGCAGGTCGGCGTGCACCCGCACGTTGGGCACCCGTCCCAGTTCGGCCTTGATCTGCTTGATTTTGCCCTTCAGGTCGGCGATCTCCGCCATGGCCGCCCACTGGAAGGGGGTGAACGGCTTGGGGACAAAGGAGTTGACGCTCACCGTGAGCGTTCCGATGACGCGCCGGGTGCGGCTGGATTTTAGAAACTCGTGCTTGATGCGTTTGACAAGGGCCACGATGGCCGCCACGTCTTCCCGGGTCTCGGTCGGCAGCCCCACCATGAAATACAGCTTGAGGTTGGGGATGCCCTGGCTGACCAGGTCGGCGGCCGCCTGCAGCACATGCTCCTCGCGAAGACCCTTGTTGATCACCCGCCGCAGGCGTTCGGAGCCGGCCTCCGGCGCGATGGTGGCGGTCTTGACCTTGCTGCGGTGCAGGGCGGCGATCAGCTCCGGCGAGAGGGCGTCGGCTCGCAGGGAGCTGAACGACATGGTGACGTCGGTGCCCGCAAACCGGCGGCAGAGGTCGCCGATTCCCGGCAGGTCGGACACCGCTGCGCCCACGAGGCCGACCTGGCCGGCGTGCGCCAGCCCCTGCGCGATGGTCCGGGAGAGCGATTCCTCCGTGCGGAAGCGCGGCGGCCGGTAGACGAAGCCCGCGCTGCAGAACCGGCAGCCGTGGGGGCAGCCGCGGCCGACTTCCACCAGGAAGGAGCGACCGAAGGCCGTGTGGGGGGTGACCACCGTGCTGCAGGTGGGAGACGCGGAAATGTCGCGCAGGTACGGGCGAGAAATTTTCGCCGGGACATCCGCCGCGGGGAGGAAGGCCGCAACGGTACCCTCGGGGGTGTAGTCCACCCGGTACAAAGCGGGCACGTAGGCGCCGGGCACCGTACGGGCGATGCGCCGGAGCAGGTCGTCGCGTGCCGACCGGGCCTCGAATGCGTTTAGAAACCCGGGGATGATGATTTCGGCTTCTCCGATCAGAAAACAGTCAACAAAGGCGGCGATGGGCTCCGGGTTCAGGCTGCAGGCGACACCGCCGGCGACCACCAGGGGGTGGCGCTCGCTGCGGTCGGCGGCGCGCAGGGGGATGCCCGCCTGGTCCAGGATCGACAGCAGGTTCGGGTAGTCGCTCTCAAAGGAGATCGAAAAAGCGATGATGTCGGCCTCGGCCACCGGCCGGCCTGACTCGAAGGTCGTGAGGCGGCCGGCCGCCGCAGGGTCGCTGTCAGGCAGGAAGACCCGTTCGCAGACGACGTCGTCGAAACGATTGAAGAGGCCGTAGACCGTCTGCAGCCCGAGATTGGACATGCCCACATGGTAGTGGTTGGGGTAGACCAGGGCGACGCTGGTCCTCCCCCGCCAATCCTTGCGGATCGCGCCGATTTCCTCCGCTGCGAGGTCCGGTTTGGAACGTTCGCGTTTCACATCCTGCCGTCCGATTGCGGTCATGGCCGATGCTTCAGGTCGGCAGGTCAATATACTCCCTGAGCGGGCCCCTGGCAAACGCGCCGAACGGCCGGGCCGCGGTCGTCAATCGGCCTTGCGCCTGAGGAACGTCGGCACGTCGAGGTCGTTGTCGTCGAGCGCCATGCGCCCCACCCCCCGGTACAAGGCGCCCGAGGACTCGCCCACCACCCGGCGGTTGCGGATGAAGGTCGGCTCGTCGAGGTCGGGGATGTCCGCGCGCTCCAGGTCGGCGGGGGTGACGTCGCGCACCACCCCCCGCAGGGGCTGGACGACCCTGCGCTCTTTTTCCTTGGCCGGGGCCTTGTCCTTTTCCCGGAGCGCGTCGGCCTCGGCGCCGATGCCGGTGGCAATGACCGTCACCCGCATCTCGTCGCCCAGGCTCTCGTCCACGGAGGTCCCCCAGAAGATCTCGGCTTCGTCACCGACCTCCTTGTGGATCCGTTCGGAGGCTTCGGCGACTTCCTCGAATTCCATGCTGCTCGAGGCCGTAATGTTCATGAGCACACCCTTGGCGCCGGAAATCGAGATGTCCTCCAGCAGCGGGTGGGAGATCGCTTTCTCGGCCGCTTCGATCGCGCGGTTTTCGCCGGCGGAGATGCCGATCCCCATCAGGGCCATGCCGGCCTTGGACATGGTGGTGCGCACGTCGGCGAAGTCGAGATTGACTAGACCCGGCATCATGATGAGGTCGGTGATCCCCTTGACGGCGTGCAGCAGGATCTCGTCGGCCTTCATGAACATTTCCATCAGGGTCGCTTTTTTGGAGGCGAGCGCGCGCAGCCGGTCGTTGGGGATGGTGATGGCCGTGTCGACGACCTTCTTGAGGTCGGCCAGCCCCTGCTCGGCGATCAGCCCCCGCTTCTTGCCCTCGAAAGAAAAGGGTTTGCTGACAACGGCCACCGTGAGCGCCCCCATCTCGCGGCAGATCTCCGCGATGACGGGGGTCGCACCGGTCCCGGTGCCGCCGCCCAGCCCGGCCGTGATGAACACCATGTGACTGTCGCGCAGGGCGTTGCGGATCTGCTCGGCGTTTTCCAGCGCGGCGTCCCGGCCGATCTGGGGGTTGGCCCCGGCGCCCAGGCCCTCGGTGATGCTGTCGCCCAGCTGGATGCGGAAATCCGCCTTTGAGATCTCCAGCGCCTGGGCGTCGGTGTTCGCGGCGATGAACTTTACGCCCTGAAGCCCCGAGCGGATCATGTTGTTGATGGCGTTGCCGCCGGCCCCGCCGACGCCGATCACCTTGATTTTTGCCGATTTTTCATTGTCTACATAAGTGAACATCGTTTGCCCTCCTGCCTGTTGTTGGTGTTAGGTTTTAAGTTTTAAGTGTTCCGCCGCCTGTTGTCCGCAATCCTTCATTATTTGTATTTTGCTTAAAGCTTAAAACTTGAAACTTAAAACGGACGTTGTCTGACGCCGCCGACGGCGGCGTCAGACAACGTCTTTGAACCAGCGCTTCATCTGGGTCATGAGCCGGTTGAAGATGTTCTTGTCCCGGATGCGGAACTTCTTCTTCTCTTTCAGCTGGTGGCGCGCGCCGTAGAGCACCAGCCCCACGCCGGTGGCGTACATGGGGTTGTTGACCACGTCCACCAGCCCCTTGATGCCCTGGGGCGTGCCGATGCGCGCCGGCAGGCTGAAGACCGACTCGGCGATGTCGGTCACCCCCTCGAGCAGGGCGGTGCCGCCCGTCAGGACGATCCCCGAGGGGACCAGGTTTTCCATCTGGGCGCGGTAGATCTCGCGGTTGACGAGCGAGAAGATCTCCTCCATCCGCGGCTCCAGGATTTCGCCCAGGATCTGGCGCGAGAGTTTGCGCGCCTCCCGGTTGCTCACGCCCGGCACCTCGATGGTCTCGTCGGCATGGATGCTCCGGGCGATGCAGCTGCCGAATTTTTTTTTGATCTTCTCGGCCTCGGGATGCGGGCAGCGCAGGCCGATGGCGATGTCGTTGGTCAGGTTGTCGCCGCCGAGCGCCAGCACGAAGGTGTGCTTGATGTTCTTGCCCGAAAACACGGCCAGGTCGGTGGTGCCGCCGCCCAGGTCGAGCAGGGCGGTGCCGAGCTGCTTCTCTGCCTCGGAGAGCACGGCCTCGCCGGAGGCCAGGCACTCCAGGACGATGTCGCACACGTCCAGGCCCGAACGGTTGGCGCACTTCACCAGGTTGTGGGCGGAGGCCACCGCTCCGGTTACGATGTGGATTTTCGCCTCCAGCCGCACGCCGGACATCCCGACGGGGTTCTGGATGCCCGGCTGGTCGTCGACGATGTACTCCTGGGGCAGCACGTGAATCACCTCGCGGTCCATCGGGATCGCGACCGCGCGGGCCGCGTCGATCACCCGCTCCACGTCCACGGGAGTGATCTCGGGGCCCTTGATGGCCACGATGCCGCGGCTGTTGAAACCGGTGATGTGGCCGCCGGCGATCCCCGTGTACACCGATGAGATCTCGCAGCCGGCCATGAGCTCGGCCTCCTCCACCGCTTTTTTGATGGACTCCACCGTCGCCTCGATGTTGACCACGACGCCCTTGCGCAGGCCGACCGATGGGTGGGTCCCGATGCCGATGATGTTGATGTCGCTGCCGGACACCTCGCCCACCACGGCGCAAATTTTGGTCGTGCCGATGTCCAGTCCCACCACGATGTCATCCTTGCGCTGCATGCCTTCAGCCTCCTTTGGGGCCTGTTTTCCCGGCAAGTTCCGTCTTGACGGGGTTCACGATCACCCGATTCGGGTCGGTGAGATCGATCCGTTCGAAATCCATCATGCCGGGCTGGGCCTTGAAGAACGCCAGCAGGTCGGCGAGCAGGCGGAGTTTGGGGGCGTAATCTCCGTACCCCAGCCGGATCGATTTGGCTTCGTCGTACGCCAGCACCGTGATGCCGAGCTCGCGGTCCACCCGGATCATCCGGATCTCTCGGGCGGGCAGGACGCTGCCGCTGTCGCCGGCCCGGGCGAGCACCTGCATGACCGCATCCATCGGCCGGCTGGGGGCAGCGGCCGGGGGCGCCGAAGCTTTCAACCCCGGCAGCCCGCGCGTCGACGCGGCGCCGGATCGGTCGGCCAGCCGCAGGTCCGAGACCTTGAGCCCGCTCACCACCGGCAGCCCTGCGGGGTCTGCGGGCTCCCATTCCTTGAAAATCTCCCCGTGGGCGTTCAACAGGAACTTTTTCCCCACGTCCACGACCGCCGCCGGCACATGTTCCCGGATGCGGATGCTCAGGGTCGCAGGGATCTCCCGCCGGACCTCCGCTTCCGCGATCCACGGGTGCGCGAGCAGCCGCTTGCGGGCGGCCGACAGGTTGACGCTCAGCACGTTGACGCCCTGGCGCACGCCGGCGACCGTCGCCAGCGTCCTGGCATCCAGCCGCTGCCCGCCTTCCATCTGGATGTGACGGGCCTTGAAATGCTCGCTTTGCGTGAAGACATCGTGAACGAAGACGAAAAAGAGGCTCACGAAGACGGCCATGGCGGCGACGGCGACCGCCCAAACCACGCCGGCCAGTCGACCGAACCACCTCCGGCGCCGGGCGGCCGCGGCCCGCCGACTGACGTTCCGGCGCGGCGCGCGGCCCGCAAACGGTCGTTGCCTTCCCTGGCGGCTTTCGCCTCTCATCGTCTCTCCGTGCGGCGGGCGCTGTCGTCAAGGTTCTGCATTCACAGCCCCTTCAAGATCTCGGCGCCGACTTTCCAGACATCACCGGCGCCCAGGGTGAGCAACAGGTCGCCCGGCGACACCCGGGTCTTCAGATGGTTCACGGCGGCGGGGATCCCGTCGACGCACGTCACCTGCTTGTGGCCGTGGGCCTTGATCCCCTCGCACAGCGCCTGCGCACTGACCCCTTCGATGGGGTCTTCGCTGGCGGCGTATATCGGCAGCACCACCAGCACATCCGACTGGTAGAACGCCCGGGAGAACTCGTCGAACAGGGCGCGGGTGCGCGTGTAGCGGTGGGGCTGGAACACCACCACCATCCGGCGTTCCGGCCAGCAATCCCGGGCGGCCTGAAGCGTCACCTTGATTTCGGTGGGGTGGTGACCGTAGTCGTCCACCACGATGACGCCGCCCGCCTCGCCCTTGATTTCCAGCCGGCGCTGCACGCCCGCCAGGTGCTGCAGGGCCGCCTGAACCCGGTCCATGGGAATGTCCAGCTCCACGGCCACGGCGATGCTGGCGGTGGCGTTGTACACATTGTGGGTTCCCGGCAGGTTCAGCTTGAAGCGCCCCAGCTTCTGGCGGCGGCGGTACACGCTGAACCGGCTGCGACGGCCCTCGAAGACCACGTTGCGGATCTGGAAATCGGCCTGGCGGCTCATGCCGTAGGTGGTGTAGCGCTTCTTGATCTGTGGAATCAGGTCCTGAATGGGCTCGTTGTCCAGGCAGAGCACCGCCAGGCCGTAAAAGGGAATGCGGTCGATGAACTGCAGGAACACCCGCTGGATGGCCGGCAGGTCCTCGTAGAAATCCAGGTGCTCCCGGTCGATGTTGGTCACCACCGCGATGGCCGGCGAGTAGCGCAGGAAGGAGCCGTCGCTTTCGTCGGCCTCGGCCACGATGAAATCCCCCTTGCCGAGCACCGCATTGGTGCCGATGCTCATCAGCTTGCCGCCGATCACCACCGTGGGGTCCAGGCCGCCGCTGGCGAGCACCGCGGCCACGATGGAGGTGGTGGTGGTCTTGCCGTGCGCGCCGGCCACCGCAACGCTGTACTTGAGGCGCATCAGTTCGGCCAGCATTTCGGCACGGGGGATCACCGGGATCGAGGCGCGCTGCGCCGCCAGCACCTCCGGGTTGTCGGGCCGCACCGCCGAGGAGACGACGACGACATCCGCACCCTCGATCCGCTCGGCCGTATGGCCGACATGGATCACGCCCCCCAGCGACGCCAGGCGGTCGGTGATGTCGGAGGTCTTGAGATCGGACCCGGACACCCGATACCCCAGGTTGAGCAGCAGCTCGGCGATGCCGCTCATCCCGATGCCGCCGATGCCCACGAAATGGATGTGGTATTTTTTAAGGTACATGGTTCCGTCTACCGGTCTCCCGTCGGCCCGTCGGCCGGTTTGCAAGAGGCGCGTTCCGCCACCAGGCGATAGCACTCGTCGACGATGTGCCGGGCGGCATTCGGTTTGCCGAGGCGCGCTGCCTGTCCGGCCAGCCCCGCCAAGGCCTCCGGGTGGGAGGCGTAGAAGCCGATGCGTGCGCCCAGCTGCGCGCCGGTCAGTTCCTGCTCGTCGATCATTTCGGCGGCGCCGGCGTCCACCATCCGCCGGGCGTTCAGACGCTGGTGGTCGTCCGCCGCAAAGGGGAAGGGGATGAACACCGCCGCCTTGCCCAGGGCCGTGATTTCGGCGACCGTCGTAGCCCCGGCCCGGCACACCACCAGGTCGGCCCCGAGGTACTGCACCGCCATGTCGGTGAAAAAGGCCTGCACCCGGGCGGCCGTCCCCGAGCGCGCGTAGGCCGCGGTCGCCATGGCCTCGTCCGCGGGTCCGGTCTGGTGGATGAAGAAGAACCGCCGCCGGTCGGCCAAATGGTCCAGGGCCTCGACCACCGCCGTGTTGACGCGGTGGGCGCCCTGGCTGCCGCCCAGCACCAGGACTGTGAACGGCCGGTGCGGGTCGGATGCAACGGCCGCGCCACCGATCGCCCCCGCGGCAGCGGCGTTCACGATCTCGCGGCGCAGGGGGTTGCCGGTCCAACGGGTCTTGCCCGGGTCGAAGCCTCCGACGGTCCGCTCGAACGCGATGAAGATCCGGTCGGCCAGCCGTGCCAAAACCCGGTTGGTGATGCCCGGCAGCGTGTTCTGCTCGCACAGGGCGATCGGGATGCGCAGCAGCCAGGCGGCCAGGACGACGGGCCCGGCTGAATAGCTGCCCAGCCCGACCACCAGGTCCGGCCGGAACTCCCGCAGCCGGCACACGGATTGCGCGACGGCCCGCGGCAGGCAGGCGAGCGCCCGCACCTGGTCCCACCGGCCGCGGCCCTTGAGGCCTTCGACGGCAATCGGTTCCAGGGGGAACCCCGCCCGCGCCAGAGCCGAGCGTTCGAACGCGTTGCCGCGGCTGATGAAGAGCACCGGGTTGCGCGGGTCGCGGCCGCGGATTTCCTCCGCCACGGCGATCCCCGGGAACAGGTGCCCGCCGGTGCCGCCGCCGGCGACGACCGCGCGCAGCGGACGGGTGGCCCGGTGGCGGCCGGCGTCCGCCGTGCTCAGCGGGCGGGCGTCCGGATCAGCCGGCGCTGCCATCTGAAAACAAAGCGCATGCATGCGGCGGTCCGTTCTCATCCCAGACCTCGCGCGGTCTTGCCCGACGCGGCAATGCTCATCAGAATCCCGATCGCGGCCATGTTCAGCACCAGCGAGGTCCCGCCGTAGCTGAGGAAGGGCAGGGTCAGCCCCTTGGTCGGCAGCAGAGCGAGCGCGACCGCCATGTTGATGCAGATCTGCAGGCCCAGGGCCGCCGTGAGGCCGATCGCCAGGTAGCAGCCAAACAGGTCCGGCGCATGCCGCGCGATGCGGATCCCCTTCCATATGATCAGAACGTAGAGCAGAACGATGACGAGCACCCCGGCCACCCCCAGCTCCTCGCCGATCACCGAGAAAATGAAGTCCGTGTGCGGCTCGGGCAGATAGAACAGCTTCTGGTAGCCCTTGCCGATGCCGGCCCCCCACCACCCGCCGCTGCCGAAGGCCATCAGCGAGTGAGTGGCCTGGTAGCCCTGATCGGCGCTGTACTGCCAGGGGTCCCAGTAGGCCTCCCAGCGCTTGCGGCGGTAGTCGGCCGAGTTGATGTAGTACCAGCCGAGCAGCCCTAGGAGCCCGCAGGAGCCTCCCAGGTAGGTCAGACGCACCCCGCCGATGAACATCATCAGCCAGGCGAGAAAGGCCAGGATGGCGGCCGAGCCGAAGTCCGGCTGCCGCAAAATCAAAGCGGCCAACAGGCCCATCACCACCACATGCGGCATGAACCCGATCGAGAAATCCTTGATCCGGTCGGCTTTTTTCTCCATCGAGTAGGCCATGTAAACGATGAGCGCCAGGCGCGCGAATTCGGACGGCTGAAATTGCACCGACCCCAGGCGCAGCCAGCGGCTCGCGCCGCCGGCCGTGACACCGAACGGCGACAGCAGCACGGCCGCGAGCAAGGCCAGCGCGAGCGCCACCAGGGGATAGGCGAGCGGCCGGTAGACCCGATAGGGCACGTGCCGGCACAGCACCAGCACGCAGATGCCGACCAGCGCGAACGCCGCCTGCTTCTTCAGGAAGAAATAATCCGAGCCGAACTTCTTCATGGCCAGGGCCGAGCTCGCGCTGTAGACCATGACGATCCCGATGCCCACCAGGAAGAGCACCGGAAAGAGCAATTGCACGTCGTAGAGAGTGCCGGCGGGCGTTGCTCGTTGTTTGCTCGTTATGGCCACAGGCATTTCCTTCGGTCGGTTCCTACTCGTTACTCGTTGCTCGTTACTCGTTACTCTCTTTGAGCCGCACGACTTCACGGCGGAAATCATCGCCCCGTTCCTGGTAATTCGCGTACCGGTCGAAGCTGGCGCAGCCGGGGGCGAGCAGCACCACGTCGCCGGCGGCGGCCATCTCCCGCGCTGCCTGCACGGCTTGCCGCATGGACGCTGCCTCCCGCGTCGGGGCCAGCCCGTCCAACGCCGCACGGATCAGGTCCCTGGCCCCACCCAGCAGCACCAGGGCCCGCCCGCGCGCCTGCACCGCATCCCGCAGCCGCCCGAAGTCGCCGCCCTTGTCCACGCCGCCCATGATCAGGACCACGCGTCCGCCGAAGCACTCCAGGCCGCGCCGGACCGCATCCACGTTGGTCGCCTTCGAGTCGTTCACATATTCCACACCGTCGATGACGGCGATCGTCTCCAGGCGGTGGGGGGCGGGCGCAAAGGTGTCCAGGACCGTTTGGATCCCCTGGGGACCGGCGCCGGCGGCCAGGGCGGCCAGGGCCGCAGCAGCCGCATTCTCGGCGTTGTGCGGGCCGCGGAGCTTGAAACCCGACAGGCTGAGCGCCACCTCCGCGCGGCCGGGCACCCGCAGCGTCAGGGTGCGGTCGGCGACGGTGGCATGGGCATCGGCCGTCTCCGGCCGGTTGTAAAAGAGCTTGCGGCTGCGAATATCGCCGCTGCGGGCACGGACGACGGCATCGGCCGCGTTCAGGACCGCGGTGTCGCCGGGGCGCTGGTGGGCAAACAGCCGCATCTTCGAGGCCGCGTAGGCCTCGAAACCGGCATACCGGTCCAGGTGATCGTCCGTGACGTTGAGCAGCACCCCCACCGCGGGGTGGAAGGTGTCGCTGGTGTCCAGCTGAAAGCTGCTCACCTCGGCGACCACCACCTCGACCCGTGCGCCGCTGTCGACATGGGCGATGAGCGGGGTCCCGATGTTGCCGCCCACGAACACCCGGCGTCCGGAGGCCGCCAGCATCGCGCCCACCAGTTCGGTGACCGTCGTCTTGCCGTTGGTCCCGGTGACGGCCACGATGGGCTCGCCGATGAACCGGCCGGCGAGTTCCATTTCGCCGATCACCGGAACACCGCTGGCCCGCGCCGCCGCCAGCGGCGGGATCGTGTGCGGGACCCCCGGGCTCACCACGATCAGGTCCGCCGCGGTGAAGGACTCCATGCGATGGCCGCCGAGCTCGAGGGGGATTCCCATTTCGCGGAGCCGGTTCACATCGGGACCCAGCCGGCCCTCCTCCGCCCGGTCGGTCGCCCGCACGTGCGCGCCCCGGCGCTGCAGAAAGCGTGCGGCGGCGATCCCGGTGCGGGCCAGTCCGACGACCAAAATGTGTTTGCTGCGCAGATCCATGCGTTTACCCGTCATGGGTGCGGGATGCGACCCCGCCCGCTTCGCCCGGAGCCGGGGGAGGGCAGTCGCCCGGCTCCGGAGCGAAGCGGGACGGGGCGCACACCGTGCTACCTCAATTTCAGGGTGCTCATGGCCATCAGCGCCAGGGCGATGGCGATGATCCAGAACCGCACGATGACCTTGGGTTCCGGCCAGCCTTTCAGTTCAAAGTGATGATGCAGCGGCGCCATGCGAAAGATCCGGCGGCCTTGCGTCATCTTGAAAAATCCCACCTGGAAGATCACCGACAGGGCCTCGATGACGAACAATCCGCCGACCAGGGCCAGCAGGATCTCCTGCTTGGTGATCACGGCGATGACCCCCAGGGCGGCGCCGAGGGACAGCGACCCCGTGTCGCCCATGAAGACCTGCGCCGGGTAGGCGTTGAACCACAGGAACCCCAGCCCGGCGCCGGCGATGGCCCCGCAAAACACCGTCAGCTCGCCGCAGCCGGGCACATAGGTGATCTGCAGGTAATTGGCGATTCGAACGTGGCCGGCGACATAGGCGAAGATCATGTAGGTCGCGGCCGCGATGCTCATCGGCCCGATCGCCAGTCCGTCCAGGCCGTCGGTCAGGTTGACGGCGTTCGAGGCCCCGACGATGACGAGCATGGCGAAGAGGACGTAGCCCCACCCCAGGTCCGGGGACAGGGTCTTGAAAAACGGCACCGTCACCTCGGTGGAAAAATGGGGGGTCGCGCAGACCAGGACCCCGGCGACCAGGGCCAGGACGGCCTGCAGCGCCAGCTTGCCCCGCACGCTGAGCCCTTTGCTCTGTTTCTTGATCTGCATCAGGTAGTCGTCGATGAAACCGATGAGACCGAACCCGACCAGCACCAGCAGGGCGATCCAGACGAACGGGGTGCTGAGATCGCTCCACAGGAGGGTGGACAGGGTGATCGACCCCACGATCAGGACCCCGCCCATGGTGGGGGTGCCGGCCTTGCCCAGGTGGCTCTTCGGGCCGTCTTCGCGGATGTACTGGCCGACCTGGAGCCGGGACAGTTTCTCGATGACCCAGGGGCCCAGGAAAAAACAGATGAAGAAAGCCGTCAGGCTGGCGTAGATCGTCCGGAACGTGATGTAGCGGAACACGTTCAAGACTGAAAACACCGTGTGAAGCGGGTAGAGCAGATGATACAGCATCTCTCAAATCACCTTCGGCCTTCCGCCCATTTCTGTAAGGCGTTGACGATGGCCTCCATGCCCATGGAGCGGGACCCTTTGACCAGCACCCAGTCGCCGGCCTTCAGTTCGCCCAGCAGGGCCCCTCCGATGGCCGCTTGCGAGCCGGTGACGATGTCGGCGGCAGCCATGCCGCCCTCGCCGGCGCCGGCCGCTACCGCTTCTGCGAAATTCCCGCACGCCAGCAGTTTGGAAACGCCCGTGCGGGCCGCCCGCCGGCCCATGTCGCGGTGCAGCGCGGCGGCAGCCGGGCCGAGCTCGAGCATGTCGCCGACCACGAGCAGGCCGCGGCCGGGCCCGCGCAGCCGATGCAGCGTGGCGATGGCGGCTTCCATGGACGCCGGGTTGGCGTTGTAAGTGTCGTCGATCAGGTGGACCCCGCCGGAGAGCGTGCTCACGCTCATGCGACCCTGAACGGGGCTGAACCCCTCTAATCCTTCCTTGATGTCTTCGAGGCTCACGCCGAGCAGGTGCCCCGCCGCCGCTGCCGCCAGGGCGTTGTGCACCATGAAGCGGCCGTGGGCGCGGAGGTGGACGGCCGTCCGCTGCCCCGGCAGTGCCAGCTCGAAATCGATCCCGCGGGCGGTTTCCTCGATCCCCTCCGCCCGTACGGCCGCGTCGGCGGATAGGCCGAACAGGAGCGGCTCCACGCCGCACTCCTCGCCCAGGCGCCGCAGCCGAGGGTCGTCCGCGTTCAGCACCGCTCGGCCGCCGGGAGCGAGCCCTTCCAGCAGCGCGCGCTTTTCGTGCAGGACTCCCTCCAGGGAGCCGAGCCCTTCGAGGTGGGCCGGGCCGATGTTGGTGATGAGCCCCACGTTCGGGGTGCAGATCTGGGCCAGCCGCGCGATTTCACCCGGCAGGTTGGTGCCGAGCTCGAGGACCGCCCACGCGTGCCGCGGCTCGAGGTTGAACAGGGTGAGGGGGACGCCGATCTGGTTGTTCAGGTTTTTCGCCGGTTCCAGCACCGCAAACCGCAGGGACAGGACGGCGGCGGTCATCCGGCGCGTGCTGGTCTTGCCGTTGGAGCCGGTGATGGCGATCACCGCGGCCGGCGAGCGCTTGCGGTGATAGGCCGCCAAGTCCCCCAGAGCGCGGGTCGTGTCGGCCACCGCCACGCAGGCAACGGGCCCGGCCCGGAGCCACTCCGCCGGCAGATCGCCGATGCGGTTGCGGCCGACGACCAGGCCCCGCACGCCGCCGTCCACCACCTCGCGGATGAAGCGATGACCGTCGTGGACCGCCCCGCGGATGGCGACAAAAACGTCCGCAACGGTGATGCGGCGCGAGTCGATGGAAATCGAATCGAAGCTCCGATCGCGGTCGCCCGCCACCAGGTCGCCGTGGGTTGCGTTAAGGATGTCTTGAAGCGTCCAGGGCATATTCAGTAACGAGTGACAAAAAAAGTAACGAGTAATGAGCAACGAGCAAAAAAAACAACCAATCATTAACGAGTTGGGCGAAACTGTCAGCTTCCGCCTTCCAGTAGTTCCAGCACGCTTGCCGCTTCCTCGCGGTCGTCGAAATGGATGGTGCGCCGGCCGATGACCTGGTAG
>Ga0209450_10000449_pt1 | contig 21221 bp, 13 predicted proteins | sample FrelakmetLWP11LW_FD_187149 | JGI IMG/M metagenome (GOLD analysis project Ga0209450, IMG submission 187149) | Freshwater lake sediment microbial communities from the University of Notre Dame, USA, for methane emissions studies - LWP11 LW (SPAdes)... | ecosystem: Environmental > Aquatic >...
TATGTTTGGAAGAGATAAGCACTGAAAGCATCTAAGTACGAAGCTCGTCTCAAGATGAGATCTCCCTTAAGGGTCGTTGAAGACTACGACGTTGATAGGTTGCAGGTGTAAAGACGGTGACGTCAAAGCCGAGCAATACTAATTACCCGTGAACTTTCTGAGACAGATTTTATTAGCTTTTTCCAGTATGTCATAAGGTATTATGATTACGGATTGCGGATTTTGGATTGCGGATTTCCTTGAAGTGTATCCGAAATCGTAAATCCGAATTCCGAAATCATTAAGATCTTCAGGTGACTATAGCGACAGGGTTCCACCTTTTCCCATTCCGAACAGAGAAGTTAAGCCTGCCAGCGCCGATGGTACTGCTAATTGTGGGAGAGTAGGTCGTCGCCGACTTTAATTAAAGGGTTCAGCCAAAAGCTGAACCCTTTTTTATTTATAACAACCATACCCACCTTCGCTACCTCCTTCGCAGATGCTTCGGAGGTCAAAGAAAGCTTCGGCGGGCAAAGCAGGAAACCGGGGGGCTTTTTTTATTCAATCCTTGATACAACGAACAGAAATACCTGATCTCCTGGCTTCTAATGAAAATGTATTGGACAAATCTATCTGAGATATTCCGGCATGCAACATAAAATAAGTAGAATATTCATATCCCCACCATACACCAATTTCACCAATACTAAGAAAAATACCCAACGTACTTCCATCGCGTATTCCCCCAGGACGCGCTGTAAAACCAGTTTCGTTTGTTGAATTATTGTTATCGTTCACCCAATATAGTCCTACAGCGTCCTTAAGTTTGTGTCCATAATTTCCTCCTAAGAATATTTCTAATGCAAGCCAATCGTTATAAGTCGGTACTTGCCAGCCTGTTGGACACAGTTTTTTTGTGTCAACAGCATAGAAATTATATAATGCTCCATAGATTTCACCATTTGCTGATTCATCATTATTGTACCAGCAATATGCAGGAGTATTCAGATTAATCCATGCTGTATTATCAGTTACATGCGGGATTGGTGTACTGTCGTTATACCTGGTTGTTCTCAGGTTTTCAGTCAACCAAACCTGATTTCCGATAGTAATCGCTTTATAGATATTGCCGTCTTTATCTAAGACATCTTCATATACACCTGCCAAACTTTCAAGAAGTTTAATTCTCTTCAGAAGAGCATCAACATACTTTTTGTTTACGGCATCACCCGGATTTACAGGAGTAATTACAGTTGTCGTCCCGGAAAATGATTTATTTCCGGAAATAGTCTGATTTCCTGAAGTTGTTACAGCATCAGCGATTCCATAACCAGTTACAGTAGTCGGTTTGGTGGTTATTTCACTCCAGTCTGGTACATAAGTAGAAGAACGATAAAGTCCGCTGTGGTTTCCCCATCCATAAGCCGTATTCCAGTTGCCAAAATTGGTCCATGTGATCCCTTTTGCCGCTGATGAACCAAACACAGGATCAGTCTCGGTAACAGATCCGGATTCTTCAGCATATAAAGCGTACGGGACACTCAGTATCTGGCTCTTACTAACTATTGAATAGTTTGTCCCGCCTCCAGGATCAATCTCAGTCTGCAGGAAGAAAGGACCTGATGACCAGGGAATTAAAGAAAATTGTCCTGATACTATTGTAGGTTTCCCGCTTCCAATTTCAACTGTGAGAAGCCCATTCGCATTCGTGGCTGTAAAATTATAAGTCTCCTGATAAACAACCAGCTGTATAACAGAACCCTGAAGGATAGTTGTCCTCATTCCAACAAGCTGTTTGGATAAAAGGACACCATCCTTATCCCTGACTACGCATTGGTAACTCATTTTCTGCGGAGGCTGGGCAAAGACACTTAGTGTCAATGCCAGTATTATCGAAAAAATAACCAGCTTTTTCATGATATTACTTTTTAACGATCTTGAATGTTTTCAATTCCAGTTTATTTTTAGTTACCTTCAGGAAATAGATAGCAGGAGTGAGGTTTCCCATATTTATCTCAGTCTCTCTGGCTTCAATCTTTTTATCCTGAAGAAGCAGGCCATTGATGTCATATAACCGGAACCACATGTTGTCATATTCAGATGATTTTATAACCAGTCTTATAGTTCCGCTGGTCGGATTGGGATATGCCAGACATTCAAGAGTGATATCCTCCACTCCTTTAATAGCAGTTATTACCGAGATCTCATAGGGCTGCTGAACACCATGGATGATCGAGAAGCCTGCACCTTCTATTGCGCTGTAAACAACCTGACCTGTTGTATAAGTTACGCTCCCTCCCGTTCCCACTGAGGTTCCCCCGGTGGCAGCTATCGTCTCCTGTCCCAGTAAAATCTGAGGCCACAGGCATCCAGTAAGCAGAATGAAAGAGATCTTGAATATATATTTCATAATTTATCTGATTTGTTATCAATGGTTACCGCACACTTCAGGCAGAACAACGGTCACCGCATTTTCATGATCATTTTTCTCAGTACTGTCCGGCTGTCAGTGACTTCCAGAAAGTATATACCATTGCTGAGGTGGTTAATGTCAAGAGTTACCCGGTTACCTGATAAATCTAATTTTTGACTGAGATATACAATTTTTCCGGAAAGATCCAAAATCCTCATCCTTAAGGCATTTCCGCTGAATATTCCATCCGGCACTTCAACCAGGATGTGTTTTTCTGCCGGAACAGGATATACCCGAAGCTTTCCGGGGATACTTTCATTTAAGCCGGTTGTCAGATTATTCACTGTTATTTTTTCGTCAGAGATGGTAATACCCATTTCCAGTTCATAAATTCCATCACCTACAACCAAAACCGTATTGGCAGGATCCATGGGCAGACCCCTGTAATCAACATATATAAGGTAAGAACCCTCCTCAAGATCTTCGAAGCTGAATGAACCGTATTCATCGGTAATATCGTAATCTACAAGTTCATAGGTAGTGGCATCCCTCAGATATATGTATATGCCGGCCAAATTTTCTCCTTTGGCTTCACCGGAAGATTTCTTCGGATTTGACAATATCCCGACGCTCCCCCAGAAAGATCCGTTACCGTAGTTTGGAGGCGGCTTTTTGATAAGCCTTATATCCTGACCGGTAATATACCCGTTCATGTTGACCCATAATGCCTCATTAAGGAGCAGCTTACTGCCCAGATATGTTGGGAGATATTGAGGATAAGTACCTGTATCAGGTATTGCCAGCACTGTATACTCTCCGGGATGAAGGTTCCGGAAAGAATATTCATTGGTCCCCTCCAGGATGTCAGTCCAGACATTCATAATATTTGTTTTCTGTATGAACCTAACAACAGATTCATTGATCGCATAAATAGCGTCATCGTCCCACAACTGACCTGAAAAACATGTATTCCATTTAGCTGTGATAAGTACAGAATCGGAAACTGCATCGCCATTATTGTCATTGATTGTGATCTTTGCCCAATATGTTCCCTGACCTGTATATGTATGTGAAGGATTCAGAAGAGTGCTAGTACCTCCATCCCTGAAATTCCAGAAGTAAGACAGTGGTGGATCACCTCCTGCGACCATTGCATCGAAATGAACTGTCAGCGGGATCTCTCCGGAGACAGGCTCAGCTATGGCAGAAACCAGGGGAATGCCCGCTGAAGCGACCACTAAATCGATTGTATCCGAAGCACTTCTGTTATTGATATCGGTAAGCTTCAGGATAATCGTATAGATTCCTGGTTTTGAAAACTGAATGCGTGGATCCGGATCTTCAGTATAAGTTCCAATGTTTTCTATGTCCCACCTGTACCAGAAAGGCCCTTCTCCGCCAGTGATAACAGCACTGAAGTTTACATATACCGGGGCTGTCCCCGTCGGAGGTACTGCATTGATGCTGACGCTTAGCGGAAGTGAAGCACCCGTTCCTCCTGCAAGTGAGACGGTCTGAACAGGGTGAAATGGATCATTCGAGCTTACAACCAGTAATGATGATTTTATCCCTTCAAATGTCGGTGTATACCATACTGTATCGGTGCATGATTGCCCCTCAGGAATAGTCTGACATGATATCTCCTGGTAAAATTCATCCGGATCAGCACCAGTGATCTTTATCCCGGAAAGGACTATGCTGCCACTGCCTGTGTTGCGGAACTCAACAAGCTTAAAGGCTTTTTTCCCCAGGTCAACTACACCGAAATCGATCGTTGCGGGAAATATTTCAAGCTTTCGTACCACACTTGTTCCATGCAATGGTATATTAAGTGTTCCTGAATAAAAAGAGTTTGAAGTGATTGTAAGTGTTGCAGTCAGGTCTGCCAGCATCGAAGGAGTCATCGTAACCTGTATCTTACAGGAATCGCCCGGCTCCAGTTCACTGCACGTGTGACTCATTGCAAACTGTGTAGAATGGGTCCCGGAGACTGCGATACTGGAAATAGCAAGCTTCACCTCTCCGGCATTAGTGATTTTCAGAGTCTTTGTTATGCTTTGTCCGACGGCACAGTAGCCGAAATCAACATCATAAAGACTGCTGGATATGTAAGGATGGGCTGTTTTGCCGGTCAGCTTCACTTTTTTGACCGGCGCTGCCGGGTTATTTGAACTTATGACAAGATAAGATTGCTGGGAGCCGGTCTTCATGGGCTTGAAGCTTATCTCTGCCTGGCAAGTTTCCCAGTGTCTGAGCACGGTGCAATTATGCCCCACCAGCTTGAAATCCGTGGCAATCACATAACCCGGGAATAGTTCATATTTTACTTCAATTTTTGAGATGTTCAGATCCATAATTCCGTTGTTTTTTAACGTAATTGTCTTTGTTACGGTGGATCCCAGAAGCACAGCTCCTACGTCAACCGGGTCGGGGTTTACCACCAGCTCCGGCTGATAATTTGTGGCCAACACGGGAATGGTTATCACCGAACCGCCGAACCAAATATTCAGTTCCTTGTCTTTCCATACGGCTGCCGTCATGTCAATTGAGACATTGACGACCTCCTCCGAGTGTGCCGCAACGGTAAAGGATGACCTGTCGGTTGTAATCCTGCTTTCGTCAATGACAATTGAATCTATCACCACATCAGAGCCAAGAGTGTTTGTGAGAGTCATTGCAATAGTTTTCTCTCCTCCCGGAAGCACACCCCTGAAGTCGAGTGAATCGGGTGATACATCAAAATAGCGGCTGATCTTCACTTTATTATAGTATATGTATTGCGTATAGTCTTGTGTATGACCGCCGTAAACCACGTGTGCATAGTTATTCCGGTCGACTCCCATATCGACGTTAATGGCATCAACCTGTGAACCCAGCGTCTGCTTTATCCACTTTCCGGTTATATTGGTTGCATACCTTACATCCTTGAGCTTGTATAGTTCTTCATGAAAATAGGAATAGGCTAAATGAACTGCACCATCCTGATCTATTACTATCTTGTTTCCTCCGCTCTGGAACTGGCCTCTGTCAACGAGTGTATTATGCCAAATGCCATTTTTCTTCCATGCATATCTGGTGTGCTGGTGTGAATCGTGATTCTCGCTTCCCACGTATGATATATACGGATTCATTTCAGAGTCAGTATATATAGAAGTGACCAGCCCCTCAAGCTGGCCTCCTCCCCACTCCGGATCGACCATCTCAGGAACGCTCCATTCTCCGCCGGCAGGTTTGTGTAAATAGGCTAATGGTCCGTATACAAGATTATATAGACTTACATGCTGATTGTCATCCTTATCCAGTGTCATGTCGAGACAATTATAACCATGGTCTCCAAAGGAAACAGGTTTAGACCAGGTTCCGCCGGCTGTGTGCATTTCCATCCATCTGGCAGGGTAATCAGATTCCAGGTAAGTGAGGTGCAGTTCGTCTTTGCTGTCGGCCTTCAGCGCCATGCTGATTAATCTGGTCCAGGAGACCGCAATGATTCTCCTGCTCCACTGGCCCTCCTTAGTCAGCATACCATAAAAAAGCCTGCTTTTTGGATTCTCCTCCCACCTGTAGTCCGACATCACAATGTGGATGTTGCCTGCTTTGTCCATCGTCATGTAGAGATCGCCACAGAAGACGGCCAGTCCAAGAGTCCGGTATTTCCAGTCACCCGATATTTTCCTGGTGGCGTAGGTTAGTTTTTGTTCATTACCGTAGTTTGTGAAGTATACCGTGTGGACTGTACCGTCGGGTTCAACATAAACTGACGGGTTAAAACCTTCGCCGACTGTTTCCATCGGTGCCTGCGCGTGAGTATTTGCAAAAGACAGTGATACTGCTGTTGCCAGGATTAAAAATAACCTGTTAACTGAATAGCTTTTTGTCTTCATATTCCGGGAAGTTGAAAGTTGTCTGGTAATAATAGCATTCAGAGAGCAATTTTTTGCCCGCTAATTATAAATTTAGTAATAACCATGGCTTATTTCAATAGCTTATTAGCAGAGGGTATAAAGAGATTAGTATCAGGGAGGTTTGAATGAGAGTTGACAATTGGGGATAATGGGAAAATGTATTTTTCAATTGTACTTTTACGTTCAATCTCTGGTAGAAACGGACTCCCACAATTATTTTTATTGTCTATAAGCCCGGCAATTCCATGAAAGTTACATTCTTCGGTATTGCAAAATACTTAGCGTCGATGGATACATTCTCCTGGACCTTTGTTGCTTCCTGGTGCGACGATATGCTCACCACCTTCATGTCGAGCACCATGAGGATCCCGTGCCAGGTCAGCACTTTTCCCATGTTTCCCTTCATCACTATACACTCCTTCCCGAGAAAGGATTCATTGGCACCTTTTGTAAATCCCATTTTTGTATAAGTCGATTCGGTGAACGATTCAATATCCCCTATTGATGTTGTTGCCATCAATGTGATAAGCGGATTTTTCATTTTCATGCCGCCCGAGGGGTCATCAGGATCCCACATGTACTGGAAGTCGCCGAAGGATACAACCCAGCTCTTCTGCTTTTCCCCATCTTCCACAGCCTCGGTGTACATTGCGCTCTTCAGTCCGTAATCATCAAAGTAGAGTGTGCTCTTCCCAACCTTGTCGCCGGAATAGATGTACTCAATTATCCCCGATTTCAGGCCATAAGGCTTGAGTGTGGCTATCTGTCCTGAAACCGATGTCAGGACGAACAGAGTGACAGCGATTAGAATTAGCGATTTTTTCATAGCAATCTGGATTAAAAATAAAGTTAAATCCAGGAATTGTTCTGAGCAATGTCAAATGAGCAAACGAGGTATTTCAATTAGTATTCATACAGGTGATCCGTCAGGCTCTGCAGCACCTGTTTTTTCAGATTGGGAGAAATAGGCACCTTTGCTCCATCCCTGAGCAGAAGATATCCCCCGTCTTTCCTTACAATACGGTCTATATGTCCGATATTGACAAGATGGGATTGATGCACCCTTATTATTCCGGAGCCTGAGAGCAGACTTTCAAACTCCTTCATTGTGCGTGATACAAGAATATGCTTTCCCCCGGCAAGGAAGAAGGTGGTATAATTGCTGTCGGCTTCGGCTCTGACTATGTCTGACACCGACACAAGCTGCAGGTGATCGGAAGTATGGAGGATAATCCGCTTAAGTACTCTTCTGCCCTGCATGTTTTCGGCGAGAGCCTGGAATTTCAGCATCTGTTCCTCCTGGCTGATGATCTCCCGTGCCTTTTCCACTGCCCTGATCAGTTCATCTGGTTCAACAGGCTTGAGTATATAATCGAGAGCGCTCACTTTAATTGCATCAAGAGCATACTCCCCGTGGCCCGTAACAAATATTATCTTGAATGTAATCTCCCGGAATCTCTTCAGGAGGTCGAAACCTGAGCCGTCGGGGAGCTCAATATCGAGAAACAGAAGGTCAGGTTTGTATTTTACGATGGCGTCGTATCCCTCGTCGACAGATCCCGCCGATGCTGATATCCTTATGTCAGGAAAATGCTCTGTGACAAGTTTTCCTATCGTGCTTCTCGCCTTTACCTCATCATCAATAATTACGGCATCCATGTTGTCAGCATTGGTTTATACATAGATCTTTTTGTATGGCAGCATTATTGTTACCCTTGTGCCGACTGCCTTATCCTGATCATAAAGGTCAGTGATCTCATAGCTTATGTTTTTGTTGCGCAGTGTCTTCCTGAAATTATGAATTCTTTCCGAGGTTATCTGCGTTGAGACCGATCTTTTGTTATTCCTGCCTGCGAAACGTAGGGCAGCTTCCTTTCTTCCAATTCCGTTGTCGGTAATTTCAAGCTTCATTAGGCCGTTATTCATGCTGTAGGAGACCAGAAGGCTCCCCTTTCCCTTCATTGGAAGAAGTCCGTGCTCGATGGAATTCTCAACACAGGGTTGTGTAAGCATGGGAGGGATTGAGATATTTGCCGGATCAATACTATTGTCGTACGAAATATCATATTCAAATCCTTCATCAAACCTTAGCTGCTGCAGGTCGAGGTAGAGCTTTACAGTTTCAATTTCCTTAACAAGAGGGATGAACTCCTCACGTGAGCTTTCAAGAATATTGCGCATCAGCCTGGCGATCTTTGCAAGGTATGTACCGGCATTCTGGAGCCTGCCGGAAAGGATCAGATCCTGAACCGCGCTGAGCGAATTGAAAATGAAATGAGGGTTCATCTGAGTCCGAAGCAGCCTTTGCTCGAGGTCGATCTGTGCATAGCGCGCACGGAGGCGGTTGTGGCGTATGTAAAGCAGTGAGATCAATGCCACGAACAATAAAAGAAGAGACAGTCCTTTCAGGTAGAGCTGCTGCCTGTTTATCCTGTTCTCACTCATTATCCGCTCTTCCATCCTCGTATACTCGGCAGCTTTCTGCTTTTTGTCAAAATCATACTGGATCTCCATCCGGGTGACCTGTTTGCGGAATCCGTCGTTGCTTATGCTGTCCTTCAGTTGCTGATGCTCTTTAAGGTATTTGTATGCCAGATCGTTACGATTCAGGCCGGCATAAATATCACTCAGCAAAATTGATGCATCTTGGACTATCATGGGAAGATTCTTTTCTCTTCCACGCTTATATGCCTCTGAAATGAATTTCAGAGCTGAGCTTGTTTCTCCTTTCAGCTTGTGGATGTTTCCAAGCGTAACGTAGTATTCCACCAGGGCAGGATCGTCAGACTCAAGTGCCATGGCGACAGCCCTGTCAATGTATTTCCCGGCGGAGTCGAGCTGATGAATTATCAGATATGTTGATGCAATATCATTGCATGTTGATGCAATACCGGAGGAATAATTCATATCCTGGTTTAGTTTTAGTCCAATATTCAGGAAATGAAGGGCACTGTCATATTCAGTCCTGGCACGATGGATCTGTGCTATTGTATTGTATGTTTTGCTGAGTTCATAAACCTCACCCCTGGCCTTTGAAATGGGCACTTTTTTAAAGCAGTATTCCAGCGCTTTATCCCATTCCTTCTGATAGAAATACATTAATCCGATGCTTCCGAAGGCGATTGAAATGCCAGTACTGTCGCCGGTTGATTCCCATAGGTCGAGGGCTTCAAAATATGTGTCAATGGCAGGTTTGAAAAGTGCCATATCCTTGTATATGTTTCCCCTTGTGTTTAAGACATCGGCAAGATTTATTGTGTCATTCGTCGATCTTGCCAGGTCAATTGCTTCGTTAATTAGCCCCATTGCTTTTTTCAGATCATTTTGCTGCTTGGCTAAAAATGAGAGGATGTGATATGCATTAATGGCGCCTCTATTGTCACCTGCCTCCTGGAAGAAATTCAGGCTCAGTGATGCATATCTTTCCGATTCATCAAGCTGGCCCTTGATGCTGAACACATAAGCGAGGTAATAGCATGCCCTGGCCTTGCCCCGGCTGTCTGCCAACTCCCTGTAAATTTCATAAGCCTGCATATTGTAGAAGAGGGCGCTGTCGTTCTTGTTGAAGTATCTTGCCAGCCACGCTGATCCAAGGGCGAGTGAAGCATCAGCTATTCCCCTCGTGTATTGTAACTGGCGCGACTCACTGAGAGTCCTGTGGGCAAGCATTATTGTAAGGTCGGGATTTTTCCTTGCTTCCAGGAAGAGGTTCCTGTTACGGTCGTTTATAGATGCAGTATCAGTTGATGCCTGTGATAATGCATAATTCCCCCTCAACAGGAACAAGAGAAAAATTAAAACCATGATTGGCACTGAATCCTTTCGCATCAAGACCCGGATTAATTGACTAAAATTATGAAATTCCGGCTAGAGCGACAAAAAAAAGGTGCCTCAGGAGCACCTTTTCAGAAATGTCTTATAATTCCATTAATAGAACTTGTACCTCTTGTCAATTATTTCTGCCTTCTTCCTGAGGGCTTCATATGCTTCATATGAACCTCTCATCTGGTAGGTCATTGAAAGACGATCCTGAAGTAGCTTAAGGTCTTCAGCTGCAGGTTTTGTAATATTATTTACGGTGAGCATATAAACCCCGTTAATGCCTTTAACAGGACCTGACAGTACGCCTTCACCCGCCGTTGATGCAGCGGCAATAAGAGCAGGTTCCATTCCGATGCCCGGAACCGAATATGACCTGAAATTGATCTGCGTGGCATCTTTTACCTCCAGACCCATATCTCTTGAAAGATCATCAAGTGTCTTGCCGGAAGTATTGTTTTTATTGAAATCTGCTGAAATTAATTCTGCTTTTTTATCCTTTAACAGGGTAAATCTGATATCGTTCTCAACTTCTTTAAGAGGGGCAATGCCATCTGCCTGGACCCTTGTGCAATAAGCCACAACATATTTGTCGCCCACTTCAAAAACAGCCTGGCTGCTATTGTCAAGAATTATGCTCCCTTTTTTTGCAGAGAATAATGAAATGATAAGACTCCTTGGATTTTCAAGTCCGGGAAGTGTCTTCTGTGATGGCGTGACATCATTTGCAATCTTCTTGTTCAGTTTCTGTGAAGCAATTGCACTGTTGAATTTCTCATACGTGTCGTTACTTCCTGCAAACTGCCCTGCAGCACTGTAGACTATCTGATTGGTAGTAGTGCTTGGCATTATCTTCCTGTCGAGGATGCCGATGTCATATTTCCGTGATTTCTTTGACTGATCGATAATCTCTATTATATGAGTTCCGAAACTAGTCTGAGTGGAAAGGATCTCACCTTTTTTCGCTGTAAAGCATGCATTGTTGAACGGGACAACCATTATACCCTCCTTGAACCAGCCAAGATCACCTCCGATTTGAGCAGATCCCTGGTCTTCGGAATTGTTCTTTGCCAGAGTTTCAAATGAAGAACCTGATTTTATAAGCTTTATCAGACTGTCAGCTATTTCTTGTGACTGCTCCATCGTTCTGGACTTACCTCCTGTTATGAGAATATGCCTTACATGTACAGAATCCGGCCTGTCGGAAGCATCAATAAGCCTTACAACTTTTAAAGTACCCTCCTCATTATAGGGTCCGAAAACAGTTGTTTTGTCTTCCTTTTTGACAAAATCCCTGAGATTCCCGGGTACTTCATTCAGAGGAATATAGAATCCTGTATGACGGGTATCGGCATTGAGATTTATATACTGGCCTGGATCTGTGCTGACTGCAAATTCTTCTTTGGTTCTTTCCATCCATTTTTCAGCTTCCTTGGTATCATCTTCCGAAGGCACCACATCGAAAGTAACATATTCAATGTCCCTCATGGCATTTCTCTTATAGCTATCCTTATGTTTTGAATAATAAGCTTCAATATCGCCAGTAGAAACTTTAACGGAACTATCCGGAATGGAGGCATAATTTTTCTGGATGAAACTGAAATCAACGGTAGATTTATTCAGATTATTGTCAAATTCAGCCTGTTTTGATGTGGCATACAAACCCTTGGATACAAGGGTATTGAATTTTGAATTTGTTCTGTCAGTTATGATCTCATTTTCGAAAAAAAGCCAGTATTTCTTTGCTGTTTCATCGACCTCTACCTGGTTAAGGAAATTTACTAGCATGGGTCTGTTGAACTGACCGGTAGTCTGGTCAGTAAATAATTGCTTTACAATGGGATGAGGATTCTCGCTAAGTACAAGCTCGTCGACCTCTTCTGTGCTGACGCCTATTCCAAGCTTATTATAGTTCTTGTCCTGGATCTTCTCCCTTACCAGCTGCTGCCAGACCTGTTCCCTGATTGATTCAACAGTAGCATCGTCGATAGTTTGTTGACCTGAGAGTTTGTAGATCTCTACCAGATTTTGAACTCTCTCCTCATAATCCTGGTATGAAACATATTCCCCTGCTATCTTACCTAATTCATAATATTCTTTTTCACGCTGCCTTTGTTTTTTTCCGTTGCCTATGTAGTCATTAATTATGAACAGGAAAAGCGAAAAGCCTATTATTACTGAAACAAGTACGCCTGCTTTCTCTCTTAAAAACTGAATTGCTGACATTAAATATGCTGTTTAATTAGTAATGGATAACTGTTTTTTTAATCAGGCGACAAATATAACAAATTTCCATTAAAAAAAGGTGAGCGGACAATCAATGAAAGGTTATCTCAGAGCTTCTTAAATGTAATATGGTTTTGTTACTTGATAATTAAAACCTGAAAAAACAGGGGGTCAGAACGATAAAATATATGATAAACTGAGAAAGAACATAAAAAAATGGGGGTTATAATGAAAAAATGCACTGAAAATAAAAAATTTAATGAAAAAACAGGGGAGTATATTGAAAAATATATATTTTTACAAAATAAAAATTTGAAAAATGGCAGAATTAAGATTTAGTGCGCTTAAAGAGGTTTTCAATAGAGAGCCTGTTGTGACAACACCCCCATCGAAGGATGTTTCCAAGTATTTCAATTCCAATGTGTTTGACCTGCACAAAATGGAGCACTACCTTTCAAAGGAGGCTTTCAGAGTTGTGAAAAAAGCCATAAACGAGGGGAAATCTCTGACAAGGCAGGAAGCTGACCAGGTAGCGATTGGATTAAAAGCGTGGGCACTTGAAAAGGGTGCAACCCATTTCACACATTGGTTTCATCCTCTTACCGATGGTACTGCTGAAAAGCATGACGGATTCATTGAGGTGGGCGATAACGGACATATGGTCGAGAATTTTTCAGGCGCAGTTCTTGTCCAGTCAGAACCTGATGCATCAAGCTTCCCCAGCGGAGGAATCAGAAACACTTTTGAAGCCAGAGGCTATACTGCCTGGGATGTTTCCTCGCCTGTTTTTATAGTGGGTTCGACAATATGTATTCCTACAATATTTGTATCATATACGGGCGAAGCCCTGGATTACAAGGCACCTCTTCTCAAAGCTCTGTCGGAACTTGACAGGGCAGCTGTCGACATATGCCAGTACTTTGATAAAGATGTGACAAAAGTAATTGGTACCCTGGGTTGCGAACAGGAATATTTTCTTATTGATGAGGCGCTTTATTATGCCCGTCCGGACATTGTACTGGCTGAAAAAACCCTGATGGGACATCAGTCTGCCAAGGATCAGCAGCTCTCTGATCATTATTTTGGTTCAATCCCGGAAAGGGTAATGTGCTTTATTGAGGATTTCGAATGCGAAGCTTATAAACTTGGCATACCTGTTAAGACCCGTCATAATGAGGTGGCTCCAAACCAGTTTGAATGTGCACCGATACATGAAGAGGTAAACCTGGCAGTTGACCACAACCAGCTTCTCATGGATCTGATGAGACGCATCGCCCGGAAACATAAATTCAGAGTGCTGTTCCATGAAAAGCCATTTGCCGGTATAAACGGCTCAGGTAAACATAATAACTGGTCGATGGCTACTAATACAGGAGTTAATCTTTTATCACCAGGAAAGAATCCTAAAACGAATCTTCAGTTTCTGACTTTCCTCGTCAATGTGATTAAAGCCGTAAATGACAGCAATGATGTTATAAGGGCCTCTGTAATGAATGAGTCAAATTCATATCGTCTGGGCGGGCATGAAGCGCCACCTGCAATAATATCAGTGTTTCTGGGTACATATCTGATTGAGATGCTGAACTCAATTGTAAATAAGGTAACTGATAAGAAAATGACCCCGGCACAGAAAACGGAGCTGAAACTGGGCATTGGTAAAATACCGGAAATACTCCTCGACAATACCGACCGCAACAGGACCTCACCTTTCGCCTTTACAGGTAACAGGTTTGAATTCAGAGCCGTGGGCTCATCCGCAAACTGCGGCACTGCTATGATCGTTCTGAATGCCGCTGTTGCCAATCAGCTTACAAAATTCAAAAAGGAAGTTGACCTGGTAATTAAAAAAGGAAGGAACAAGGATGAAGCGATTTTCCAGGTTCTGAAGAGAAATATTATTGAATCTCAAAGAGTGTTGTTTGAAGGTGACAACTATTCTCACGAATGGCATGCCGAAGCTGCAAGAAGGAAGCTTTGCAATATTCCCAGCGTTCCCGAATCATTGAAGTGTTATCTGACACCTGCCTCAAAAGAAGTGCTCATTGGTTCAGGTATCTTTACCGAAAAAGAGCTTGAAAGCCGAGTGGAAGTTGAATTTGAGAAATTCACTAAAAAGGTACAGATTGAAGCAAGAGTCCTTGGCGATCTGGCAATTAACCATATTGTGCCCACAGCCATCCGTTATATGACAGTTCTTCTCGATAATGTAAAAGGATTAAAAGAGGTATTCTCAAATAGCGAATTCGAGAAGCTTGCCGGTGCACGTAAAGAAATGATAGTCAATATATCAGATCATATTTCCAGTATTAAAAAGCTCGTGAATGAAATGATCGAGGAGCGCAGGAAAGCCAATGTTATTGAGGATGCTTTCAAAAAAGCAATTGCATATGAGAAAAAGGTCAAGCCCTATCTCGAAGAGATAAGAATCCATATTGACAAGCTTGAGCTGATCGTGGACAACGAAATATGGCCTCTGCCAAAGTATAGGGAACTTCTTTTTACAAGATAGGTAAGGTTGGTTTTTATAGTTAGAAGGGATGCCGGATCCGGTATCCCTTTTCTTATGCCTGTATTCACTGAAGTTCATAATATTTGAAACCTTCCTTCGTTAGTAAATAACATGATTTTCGGTAAATTAATTACATTTGAAGTCTGATAGGATACGGATAGCATGAAAAGAATAATAATCCTTGTATTGCTTGTGCTGATTGCCTCAGTACAGGATTCTCCTGCGCAGAAAAGGAAAGCTGAAAGAGCTTATGAAGCATTCGAAGCAGGGGAATATTTTGAGGCTATTGACCAGTTCAAGGATACTTATTCCAGGACTAAAGGTACTGACAAGGCTGCCAGAACTGAAATAGTGTACATGATCGCAGAATGCTACCGTCTTATCAATGATCCAAAGAATGCCGAGACATGGTATAAGCTTGCCGTAAAATCTTCCAACTCCAAGCCTGATGCCGAATTATGGCTGGCCGAATCGATGAAGAAAAATGGCAAGTACCAACAGGCAATTGATGAGCTGAAGAAATACAAACAAATTGCTCCTTCCGATGCCAGGGCTGACCAGGAAATACGCGCTTGTGAGCTTGCCATCGAATGGCAGCGTAATCCGGAGGCATACCGTGTTGATGAGCTTAAGGATCTTAACTCACGGGAATCAGATTTCAGCCCTGCCTATGGACGCGATGATTTCGGAGTGGTTTATTTCACATCATCACGTGAAGATGCAGCCGGCAACAAGACACATGGTGCAACCGGACAGGGCTATACTGATATTTTTGAAAGCCGCATAGACAAGAAATCAAAATGGAGCACGCCTTTGCCTGTTGATGGTATCAACAGTGAATTCGAGGACGGAACACCAGTGTTCACAAATGATTATAAGGAGCTTTATTTCACCAGATGTGAAGCAGGCAAACGCGAAAAGAAAGGCTGTGTGATAATGTATTCAAAGAAATCAAGCGACAGCTGGAGTGAACCCAAAAACATGGGAATACTTCCTGATTCAGTCGTGGCAGCACATCCGGCACTTTCCTCAGACGGACTGACACTCTATTTTGTATCTGATATTTCAGGAGGTTTTGGCGGGAAGGATATCTGGAAGGCAACACGTTCTGCCACGGGAGATGCCTGGTCAAAACCAATAAACCTGGGTCCGGATGTCAATACAAACGGGAATGAATTATTCCCTTTCCTCAGATCCGATGGTAATCTCTACTTTTCTTCTGACGGCTTAATAGGAATGGGAGGACTCGATATATTCAAGGGTGTGCCCCAGCCTGACGCTTCATGGGTGGTTACCAATATGAAGGCTCCCATTAACAGCTCCGCCGACGATTTCGGTATTGCCTTTGAAAATGAAAATGAGCGGGGGATATTCAGCTCCACACGCAAAGGAAGGGGCAACGACGAGCTGTATACATTTGAGTTTCCACCTCTGAAATTCAATGTGACGGGACTTGTTAAGGATGAGAAAACAGGAGCCCCCATAGCCGGGTCGACGATTTTGCTTATCGCCAGTGACGGAAATAACCTGCAGGCAGAAACAGGCAATGTAGGCGATTTTAAGTTTGCGCTCAGACCTGATGTAGACTATATCTTCCTGGCAAAAAAGGATGGCTATCTTAACGGCAAGGAAAAGGAAACCACAAAAGGACAGGAGCGAAGCCGCGATTTCATGGTGACAATTCTGCTTACTGCAATTGATAAGCCTATCGAGCTGCCAAATATTTTCTACGATTTTGGAAAGTGGGATCTGCGTCCTGAATCAATGGTTTCTCTTGATAAACTCGTTGAAACGCTGACCGATAATCCAAGGATTACTATTGAGCTGATGTCGCATACCGACTCTCGTGACACTGAGGAGTACAATTATGACCTTTCGCAGAAACGTGCTCAATCAGTGGTTCAATACCTTATCGAAAAGGGCATTGAGCCGGCAAGGTTGTCAGCAAAAGGATACGGGGAATCGAGTCCAAAGGTTGTTGATGCTTCAATTGTTGCTCAGTCACCATTCCTCAGAACAGGAGCAGCCCTGACAGAAGTTTATATCAACACTCTTGCAAATGACGAGCAGAAGGAAATTGCTCACCAGATAAACCGCAGAACCGAGTTCAGGGTGCTGAGAACTGATTATGAATCGCCGAAGAAATAATTTCTGCAATGAAAACAGTCATCTCATCTTTTCTGCTGATTCTATTTGCCAGTATATCACTTTCTGCCTCCAGCCCAATTCGCATTCTCGTCATTACCGGCGGACACAACTATAAAACAGAGCAATTCAACGACATGCTTGCCAGCCTTGGTCCACAGATAACTTACCAGGTTGCAGAACTGCCTGAAGCATATGATATGTTCCTTCCCGAAAACAGGGATAGATATGATGTTCTCGTCTTCTATCATATGTGGCAGAAAATAACAGATGAACAGGCAAAAGCTTTTGAGGAATGCATCAGGAATGGAAAACCGGTTGTAGCACTTCATCACAGTATTTGTGCTTTTGACGGCTGGCCGGGCTACTGGGACATAATCGGAGGAAAATATTTCCATGCTGTAACAAATTTCAAGGGAGAAGAATACCAGCCATGCTCATATATTCATGATCTGCATTTCAATGTCCATGTGGTCAACCAGAAACATCCTGTGGCAAAAGGAGTTGCAGATTTCGAGATATTTGACGAAACTTACAAGGGCTATTATGTCGAAGAGGGAGTAACTCCATTGCTTACAACAGATGAGCCAAACAGCACGTCAATAATAGGCTGGGCAAAAAAATATGGCAAATCGAAGATCGTGGTCCTTCAGAGTGGACATGATGCACCTACCTTCGAAAATTCAAATTTCAGAAAACTGCTTAAACAATCGATTATCTGGGTTAATAAGAAATAATTCTCTGTGTTTCTCAGTGTCTTCCCTGCCTGTGCAACAGCTTCGGCAGGCAGGTCTGTAGACAGAGAAAGATTATAGTTTTAATCCCATCAGGAGCACATCATCAATCTGTGAATTATCCCCTTTCCATTCAAGGAAAGTTTTCTCCAGCTTTTTCTTCTGCTCTTTAAGTGGAAGCTTATGAATTGAAACCAGCACGTCCTTCAGCTGGGCATATTTGAATTTCTTTGTTTTTGGTCCACCGAACTGATCGGCATAGCCATCAGAGAACATATATATAATGTCATCCGGAAGAAATGGTATGTTATTGGTAATGAATTGAGTATCCGACATGTCGAATATCCCTATTGGCATCCGGTCTGCGCGATATTCAATGAGTTCATCATTCCTGACAAGGTACAGGTTGTTGTATGCACCGGAATACTGGATCATATTTTTTGATCTGTCGATAACGCAGAGAGAAATATCCATTCCGTCTTTCTGTTCCTCGCTGGCGCCTTTCTGATGAAGTGCACGTTGAACCTCCTTCCGGAGCTCATTGAGTATCTGTCCCGATTCTGTAATCTTTCTGAAATTGACAATCTCTTCAAGAAAAGAGATCCCCAGCATGCTCATGAGTGCTCCCGGAACGCCGTGCCCCGTGCAGTCGGCTGCCACTATCACCAGCTTTTTACCTTCCTGTGCAAACCAGTAGAAGTCGCCGCTCACAATATCTTTAGGCATAAAGAGGATAAAAAGTCTGCCAGCCAGACCGCGTATTGATGATGGATCAGGGAGCATGGCACGCTGAATACGGCTTGCATAGTTTATACTGGCTGTTATGTTGCGATTTATCTCCTCAATGATGTCATATGCTTTTTTCAGCTCGACATGCCTCAGACGGTAGATCTCCTTTTCCTGTTCAGATTTCTCAACTGCATGAGCAACTTCAATGTTGCTCAGCCGGCTCTGGACTTCATTGCTATGCAGAGATTCTCTTGATCTGAGAAACTGCTTGAAGCTCTGGAGGGCATTGTCAGGTTTCTTAAAAAGCTCATAATGAGCGGCAAGAGCTGAATTTGCATCAGCTATCAATGCCAGTGAATTAAGCTCCTGGGCCAACCGCAGCGATTCCTCAAGTTTTTTTTCTGCCAGATCTCCGTCGCCCATCATGCTATAAACACGTCCAGCGCCCATTATGCACTGGGTTGTGCATCGCTTGTCGCTACCTTCCATTCCGAGTTCATAATTTTCGAGCGCTTCGGGATATTTCTTTATTTCTTCATAGGTGCTTGCAATTCCAAGGAGGGTCCAGGGTATTGCAGAGGTCTGGTTGTTTCTTTTACGGATCTCAAGGCTCCGGAAATAGTATTCCAGGGCTTCGTCATATTTTTTTGTCTGGCGGAGGACCATTCCTATCCTGTTGAGTGACGAAGCCGCAGCATTCTCATCTCCGAGCTCCTCCCTGATTTTTAGTCCTTTGTTGAAGAATTCAAGAGCTTTTGGGAAATTGCAGAGCCTGGAATATATGAGTCCGAGCTGGTTACATGCCTCTCCTTCAGATTCATTATCGCTTATCTCAATTGATGTCTTGTATGCTTCAAGCCAAAGCTGCAGTGTTTTCTCATAGTCTCCAAAGCTTTCATAGATATTACCTTTGAACAGCAGTGCGTTCACATAGCCTTTTTCCTGCCTGTTGTTTTCGAACCATTGGAAAGTTTCAGAGAGATTTTTAAGTGCTATATCGTTTTTTGACTGAAGAAAATTGCCGGCAGCGATATTGAGTTTTGCATATGCAATTCCCTTCAGGTAATGAATTTCTTCAGCTCTGTCGAGTATTTTAAGGGCTTCGGTGGCTACATATTTTGGATTGCCAAAGCGGTTATTCCAGAGCTTCTGGTTCTCATCATCGATCCGGATTTCAGGGTTGCTGGATTTTTTCATTCTGGCAGGTACAATTGAGTAAATATAGGAAAAAAACTTATGTTGATGGTTACTGGTTACTGGTTGCTGGTTCATTTTTTTGTTACACAGAGGAAGTCCGGAGAAGCACAGAGTCTCACAGAGAGATTCATAAGTAGGATTTTTTCTTCTCTGTGGAACTCTGTGTCTTCTCTGTGTCTCTCTGTGAAAGTTCTTCCTTTTTTCTATCTTTATATCCGTTTTTTATTATGGCTTCAGAATCAAAATACTCCAAACGAGGTGTATCTTCCCGGAAAGAAGATGTTCATGCTGCAATAAAGAACATCGATAAAGGCTTGTATCCAAAAGCTTTCTGCAAGATTATACCTGATCTTCTTGCAGGTGATCCTGATTATTGTAATATAATGCATGCCGATGGTGCCGGAACAAAATCATCACTGGCATATGTTTACTGGAAAGAAACGGGTGACATGTCGGTATGGAAAGGAATCGCACAGGATGCTATCGTGATGAACATCGATGACCTTCTTTGTGCAGGCGCTTATGATAATATTCTGATTTCATCAACGATTGGCAGGAATAAAAAGCTTATCCCTGGCGAAGTAATTTCAGCAATTATAAACGGCAGTGAGGAATTCCTTGTGAAGCTCAGAGGCCTTGGCATCGGAATTTATTCCACCGGGGGAGAGACTGCAGATGTGGGAGACCTTGTAAAAACCATTATTGTTGATTCGACTGTAACAGCACGGTATAAGAGGAACGAGGTTATAACGAACAGCAACATCATGAGCGGAGATGTCATTGTCGGATTTGCATCTTACGGTCAGACGACCTATGAGGATGAGTACAACAGCGGTATGGGAAGCAACGGCCTGACCTCTGCCCGTCATGATGTCTTCGGGCCGTACCTTGCGGCAAAATATCCGGAAAGTCTTGATTCGTCTCTTCCATATGATCTTGTATATTCAGGAAATTTAAAACTTACTGACCTTGTCACTGATATGAATATCACTGCCGGAAAACTTGTGCTCTCACCGACCCGCACCTATGCTCCGGTTATTAAGAAGATACTGGAGACAATGCGTCCGGAGATACACGGAATGATTCACTGTTCAGGAGGCGGACAGACTAAGATCCTGCATTTCATTGATAATATTCATATTGTAAAAAATGCCCTCTTCCCTCTTCCTCCTTTGTTCAGTTTAATCCATGAACAATCAGGTACAGGCTGGAAGGAGATGTACCAGGTCTTTAACATGGGCCACAGGTTCGAGATCTATACCAGCGAAAGGAATGCTGATGCGATCATCGATATTTCGAAAGGATTTAAACTTGATGCTAAAGTAATCGGGCACTGCGAAGCTTCGGAGAACAAGAAGCTTACAATAAAGTCAGAATTCGGAAGTTTTGAATTTTAAAACCCACCCCTTCCTCCCTCTCTCGTCCTTCCGCTAGCGCGGAAATGCGGCTTCGCTCCCTGTCTCCCCCTCTTTCCTTTGTGCCATTACGCCTTTGCACCGTTGCGGCTTTTTATTATCTTTGCACCCGGAAAATTCAGAATATGGCAAACAATATGATTCTTGAGAGGC
>Ga0209450_10000450_pt1 | contig 21194 bp, 14 predicted proteins | sample FrelakmetLWP11LW_FD_187149 | JGI IMG/M metagenome (GOLD analysis project Ga0209450, IMG submission 187149) | Freshwater lake sediment microbial communities from the University of Notre Dame, USA, for methane emissions studies - LWP11 LW (SPAdes)... | ecosystem: Environmental > Aquatic >...
CCGCTCTGAGTTTGAGACTGAGACTGCGACCTGTTGACAGACTGTGTCTGTGACTGCGACTGAGGATTATTCTGAGCTACGGCACCACTGGCATCACGGCGGGTATATGACTGGGACTGGGTTGTATTATTGTACCCTGACGCAGATCTCTCAGCAGCACCTGCTGGTGTGGCAGTTCTCCTGGTTCCCGATGCTGAGACTGCTGCTGACCCTGTACCAGCCGCTCCTGATGACGTCTGGGTCATTGAACTGGCAGGTACGCCTGTCCTCCTGCTGACAGAACTGGTGCCTGCAGTGGTATAGGATGATTTATTATTTCTTGTGTCACTGGTTGTGTAACCTCGTGATGTGCTGTAACCTCCCCTTCGTGCAACATAATCGCTGCCGTCATAGTCATTGCAGTCATAGCAGGGCACCGGGGTGCAACCATAGCATGGATAACCGCCATAACCGTAATAAGGATAGCCTCCATACCCGTAATATGGGTAGTAGGGATAACCCCAGAACGGGTCATACCATCCGTATGAATATGGATAGTAGGGATAACCGAAGCCAAATCCGAACGACAGGCTAAATGAAAACGGGGAGTAGTACGGTGTACTCCAGTAAGGATAAATACCGTCATTGAAGAGATAGACCCTTTCAGCAGCGCTTCCGCCATAATAATTATTTACGATTGTGGCTTCCGTACCCGTCCCGTACTGGGCAGCATATTCCTCGCCTGGAACATAATCGTCTGCTACAAGTGTATCTGAAGCAAAGATATTGTCATAATAAATCTGGTCACTGCCAGTGGCCGCCACTGCGGTCTCAGCAACGGCAACCTTTTCATCAGAGGGGCTGAAGTAAAGGTCGTCATTCGTCTCTCCCGTTGTGAGTAGCGACGAGCATGAACTTGTTATTACAAGTACTGCCGGGATTATGTACAATAGATTTTTCATCTTACCCTCCTGTTGTTGTCTTCACAAGAATAATACAAATACCGTACCAATGTTAAGGTTTCCTTAAATATTATAGCCGTCTGCCTGAAGATGAGCTTTTTTTATGGCTGTTTTCATCACCGGAAGACTTTATTTCTGATGATTCTGCCGGGCTTCTGCGGCTGGTCTTAACACTGCTCTGGGTCTGCTGACGTGTTACTGTCCCTTCCGGTGATGCAGTGCCTGATTCTTTTGGTTTGGCATTATTGCTCTTATCTCTTCCCGGGTTGGTGCGGTCATTCACGTTTGGATTATTTGTTCTTACCGGCTCGTTGGGTTTGGGGGCTGTCGGCTCGGCAACACCTCTCCTGTACTGCCCCATACGAAGCCCGTTGTTGCTCTTATCCTTGTCAGTGCCCCCCTGTCCGGCATTATTCCCCTGATTGCCGCTGTTGCCCTGACCGCCGGTATTGCTGTTCCTCCCCTGAGTTCCTCCGGTTGTAGTCCCCTGCGTATTCCCGCTGTTGCTGGATGTAGCCGTGCTCTGTGATCCTGAGCTCCTTCCACCGGTTACTATGAATCTTGGGGTGCTCCCTCCGGAATATGGCTGGGATGGATAATAATTATTGCCGGTGCTGCTCCCGGGACAGCAACAGTTCATGTAGCTGCCTGAGTACCACCTGTTATAATAAGCAGGGTAATAAGGGGAATTGTTACCGAAATGGATATTGATGCTGAGTCCGGGAGCCGGTGCCACCCATGAATTCCAGCCGTATGACGACCAGGAATTGTATCCCCACCAGTATGATCCTCCGAAACCGCTGCCTGTATAGTATGATGGTGAGTAGCCACTGTAGCCGTACCATGGGTCATAGATCGATACACCCCATGCGCCGGGAGTATAGTTATACCAGTATACCTCAGTATAAACAGGTGAATAGAAATCGAATGTAACGTATGAGTTGTGGAACCGCCTGAGGCGGGAAGAATATTCATAGCCGTATGAGCTGTAGTAGTTGTTTACAACTGTCTGCTGACCGCCAGGGCTGTACACTGCATCGCCGGGCTGTCCGGATGCATCAGATGAGACCGCAAACGGGGCAGTCGCTAGAGTGATAATGGCTGTGATTAATATTTTTGTTTTCATGGCTTGCCTCCCTTTCTGGTTCGTAAGTTTTGCCTATTTTTGCGCAATTCTATTATTTGCTAATTAACAATATTCAAATCGCATACCAAACTAATGGCCAAATTTCTTACTAACAGGGAGGAAAGTTTTTCACAATGGTATAATGACCTTGTTATCAAGGCCGACCTTGCCGAGAATTCTGCGGTCAGGGGCTGTATGGTTATCAAGCCTTACGGTTATGCCATCTGGGAGAGGATCCAGGCTGAGCTGGACAGAAAATTCAAGGCGACAGGGCATGTAAATGCTTACTTCCCGCTCTTTATACCAAAATCATTCTTCAGCCGTGAGGCAGCCCACGTGGAAGGTTTTGCCAAGGAGTGTGCGGTGGTGACCCATTACAGGCTCAAGCACTCTCCTGACGGCAAGGGCATTATGGTTGATCCTGATGCCAAGCTTGAAGAAGAGCTCATCGTCAGGCCCACCTCTGAAACGATAATCTGGAACACGTACAAGGACTGGATCCATTCTTACCGTGATCTGCCGCTGCTGATCAACCAGTGGGCAAACGTGGTGAGATGGGAGATGCGCACAAGGCTGTTTCTTCGCACTGCCGAGTTCCTGTGGCAGGAAGGTCATACAGCCCACGCAACTAAAGAAGAGGCTATCGAGGAGACCACAAAGATCATCGATCTCTATGCTGACTTTGTGACAAACTTTATGGGAATACCGGTGATCAAGGGGTACAAGTCTCCCAGCGAGCGCTTTGCCGGAGCAGAAGACACATTTGCCATCGAGGCTCTCATGCAGGACGGCAAAGCCCTTCAGGCAGGTACAAGCCACTTCCTCGGACAGAACTTCGCAAAAGCCTTTGATGTGAAGTTTACCAACGAGAAAGGAAAGCTCGACTATGTGTGGGCTACAAGCTGGGGCGTTTCTACCAGGCTCATGGGGGCGCTTGTTCTGGCTCATGCTGACAACAACGGTCTGGTGATCCCGCCCAGGCTGGCCCCTATTCAGGTGGTGATTATTCCTATTTACAAGGGGAGCGAGCAGCTTGATAAAATCTCCGAAATTGCACTTGACCTCAAGAGAAGACTTGAGGAAGCCGGACTGACGGTCAAGTACGATAACCGTGATACACAGAAGCCCGGATTCAAGTTCGCGGATTATGAACTGAAGGGTGTCCCCGTAAGGCTCGCCATAGGGCCACGTGACGCGGATCAGGGAACAGTGGAGATAGCAAGGCGCGATACCCTCACCAAGGAGACCATAAGCAGGGACAACGTTGTGACCCATGTTGTCTCACTGATGGATGAGATTCATAATAACATTCTGAGAAAAGCCACAGCCTTCAGGGAGGAAAACACTCATTATGTGAACAGCTGGAATGAGTTCCTTGATGTCATTGAAAACAAGGGCGGATTTGTCATGGCACACTGGGATGGCACCCCTGAGACAGAAGAGCAGATAAAAAACTTAACCAAGGCGACTATCAGGGTGATACCGTTTGACTCACCGGAAGAGAAAGGCAAGTGCGTTTATTCAGGAAACCCCTCCGTCAGAAGGGTACTTTTCGCAAGAGCTTACTGATTGATTTGATCATGACGCCGTCACCTTAATATGCGCGGCCTCTTGTTTTTGTTTAAAATAAAACACTAATTTCGTCGGTGAAGTAAAATTTCATGCCATGCAGGATGAAACAACACAGAGAAAGCTGACCATTGTTGACACACTGAAAGTTAAATCAGTGCTGAAACAAAGGGTATTTGACAATACCGGTGCAGCATTTATGATGGTCAAGGATATCCTGAAGAATCTTGCAAAAGAGGTGAATGGCAATCTCACAGGCGTTGATCCGAGAATACGGATGGAGTACACAGACAGAAGCACGTTTGATGCCCAATGTAAAGTTGCGGCAGACATGCTGCTTTTCAGTATGCATTCAAACATCTTCCAGTTCGACCGTGAACACCCTGCCTGGAAAACAGCTTACATACAGAAAAACAAGTACAATGCCTACAGCGGCATAATTAACATTTACAACTTCCTTGCAGACTCATTCAAGTATTCAAGACTCGATGACCTGGGATATCTGATAGCCAGGATCTTCATCAACCATGAAAATCAGTACTTTGTGGAAGGAAAGAGACAGATGGGGATGCTCTTTACCAACTATGGCAATGAAGAGTACAGCAAAGAATCGCTGCAGAAGATCGTCTATACTGCCATAAACTATTCTCTGGAGTTTGATCTGCTTGTCCCGCCTTATGATACGGTCAAGATTGCATCTGTCGGACAGGCAGAATCAAAAATACAGCACTCGAGGCTGATAACGGGAAAAAGGCTCGGCTTCCAGTTCAACTCCGATGATATTCTGGATGACAATTCACAGCAACCGTGAACCGATGCAAATATAAAGGGCTCTTTATCAGATATTTATTCATTGCATGCCTGCTGCAGCCCGGCATTTTTTTCAAGTCGCACGGTCAGGAAGTTGAACATACAGACACAATCACCAAGGCTTTCTATGATACCCTGAGGGTCAGAGCACAGAAGCGGTATCTCTCGGGCCTCCTTTATGACATCGTTGTGGTCGCCCCTTCCACGACAGAAAACGCCAGGGATGCGTTGAAGAACACTAACCTGTTTGATGATTTTGAGGGAAAGGTGATACGGAACCTGACCCTAATCCGGCTCGATGCCTTCGGCACAAGCATTGACGACCCGACTGAAAAAAATCCCTCCCGGGCTGACAAAATACTCAACTCAACATATTCCAAAACACGGAATTTTGTAATAAGGAAGTACCTTCTCTTTGATGAAGGCGATACGGTCTCTGCGCTCAGAATGGCAGACAACGAAAGGCTCCTGAGGAAACTGCCCTACATCGATGACGTCAGGATAACAATAATACCCGTCTCGGATGAAACGGCTGATGTGGTCATAATTATCAGGGAGAAATATCCTTACGGATTTGATTTCAGCCTGAGTGATTTCACAGTCGGCAAAGTGAGACTGTTTGACAATAACTTTATTGGTCTTGGTCAGGACTTTGAAATCTCTTTTCCCTACAACTTTGATAAATATCCGTATCCCGGGTTTGGAACAAGATACACTGTCAGAAATATTGCGAGAAGCTTTGCCGACCTGGAGCTTGATTTTTCTGACGGACTGGGGGCAACACGAATGGGAGGGCTCTTCGGAAGGGATTTCATCTCTTCAGAGACAAAGTATGCCTGGTCAGCCTCAATCAGACTGACTTACACAACTGAAGACCTTGACACAATGACCGTCCCGGGTCAGTTGAGGTATACCTTCCAGGATTACTGGGCTGCAAGGTCGTTCATGCTTGACCGCTCAAATGTGACCAGACTGATATTCACCGGAAGGTATATGAACAACAACGTCTTCCGGAGACCGGAAATAGATCATAATGAATACTACAGGCTTCAGAACTACGAACTGATGACCGGCAGCATTGCCCTCTCCTCACAGCGATTCATAAATACATCCCTGATATACAGCTACGGAAGAACTGAGGATATCCCCTACGGGTATATGCTCGAGGCTATCGGAGGTCTGGAGATCAATGAGTTCAAAAGGAGACAGTACCTGGGACTGAAAGCTTCTTACGGAAACATATTCACGAAGCTGGGATATATATACGCCGGCTTCAGTTACTCAACATTTTATAACAACAATAATACCGAGCAGGGTTTGACTAACTTAAGCATCAGGTACTTCACTCCTCTCATTCAGACAGGAAGATCAAAGATCCGCACCTTCGTCAATATATACCATACACGGGGCTTCAACAGGTACACGGATGAGTATCTGTACCTTAAGAATGATGACTATATCAGGGGTTTCCGGAATGATTCAATAGCAGGAAACAACAGGATTGTTCTTTCGCTGGAGCCGGTTCTTCTTACCCCCATATCTTTAATTGGTTTCAAGTTTGCGATATTTGCATTTGCCGATGCGGGATTCCTTATAAACGGAAAAGTGAATTCAGGTAACTATCAGAATGTCTCTGCAGTAGGTGCAGGAGTAAGGATCAGGAATGACCGGCTGGTTCTGAACACCATTCAGATCAGATTCGCGTTTTATCCCAATTCTCCGCCATATTCTGAAACCTCATTGTTTTCCATAGATGGTGTGTCACGTCTCAGACCGCCAGACTTTGATCCTGATCCTCCCGGGGTGCCCTATTACCGGTAATTACAGGCAGACCTGAACTCTTTTTGCTTTTTTACCCTCATTCATCAGTCTGATTAGTAACTTTGATTTTGAAATGGAACTGTTTAAAAGATTTCAGGAGTACTCAGCAGAGCACAGGCTATGCGCACCCGGAAACAGGCTGCTGGTAGCTGTCAGCGGGGGCATTGACTCAATGGTTCTCGCCTGGCTCATCAGGGAAGCCGGCATCAGCCATGCAATAGCACACTGCAACTTCTCCCTCAGGGCTGAGGAGTCTGACGGCGACGAACTCTTTGTCCGCAAGTATGCCGGGAAATACAGTATCCCATTCTTTTCAAAGCGATTCGATACTGTCGGCTATGCTTCGTCAAAAGGATTATCGATACAGATGGCTGCCCGTGAACTGCGGTACGGATGGTTTGACGAACTGGTTGACCATGAAGGCTTTGATGCCGTGGCTGTTGCACACAACCTCAATGACAATGCAGAGACCTTTATCATTAACCTCCTCAGGGGAACCGGATTGAATGGCCTGACAGGAATGAATCAGAAATACCGTAACATTATCAGACCGTTACTGTTTGCAACGAGGGAAGAGATAGCTTCATTTGCCAGGGAGAGAAAGATAAAATTCCGTGAAGACAGTTCAAATTCAAGCATAAAGTATACGCGCAACAGGATCAGGCACAAGATAATCCCGGAGCTTGAGAAGGTCAACCCGAATGCACTGGCAGCCATAACAGAGACAATAACCCATCTGAGAGGATCATCGGAGATAATCGATAAACATATTGATGATCTGCGCACAAAGATCTTCAGGCCTGTCAACGACGGCATTGAAGCTGACATAAAGGAGTTAAAGCGTCTTCAGCCTGCCTCAGCCTACATTTTTGAGCTCTTCAGGGAGTTTGGCCTTTCAGCCGGGCAGACACGGGAACTGATATCTCTTCTCGGTTCTTCACCGGGGAAGTACATGAACACCTCCTCGAACAGGCTGCTCAGGGACAGGGGCCGCTTAATCATCACGGAAAAAAGCCTGACAGAACCCTCATCCTATGAATTCACTTCACTTGACGAGATGCATCTGTCAGGTATCTTTTCTGACATGGCAATTACGGTACCGGGTGAAGAGGCTTTGCCTGCATGTGCGATGACCGCCTCTCTTGACCTGGATACCATCACATTTCCGGTTACGGTACGACGGTGGAAGCCGGGTGACAGGTTTATCCCCCTGGGAATGAGCCAGCCAAAGAAGATCAGCGACTTCCTTATTGATCTGAAGGTGCCGGTTACAGCAAAGGAAAAGGTACTGCTTCTACTGTCAGCAGACGAAGTTGTATGGGTTATGGGATACCGCATCAACGACAGGTATAAGGTCACCGACCGCACTGCCCGCATTCTGATGCTGACTATCTGAAGGTCTCAGGCCATACCTCCGCCTCTGCTTACCTCTCTCTCATCCCGTTGATGCCACGGTCAATCATAAGCAGGTCTGCAAGTCCGATAGCTACCGCCGACTCAAGTATCACCGGTATCCTCCTGGCTATACAGGCATCATGTCTGCCTGTCACCTCCAGGTCTGTCATCTCTCCCTTTTCTTTGTTGTAGGTCTTCTGCAGCACTCCGGTACTGGCAGCAGGCTTAACAGATACTCTCATTACAAGGTCATTGCCATTGGTGATGCCTCCGTTCACTCCTCCGGCATTGTTGGTTGATGTTCTGCCCCTCGCATCAACAAAAGGATCATTGTTCAGTGAGCCGTAGCTTCTTGAGGCAGCAAACCCGGCACCGAACTCAATGCCGTTTACGGCCGGAATGCCAAAGGCAATCTGGCCAAGGGCAGCTTCGACAGACAAAAATGCCGGTTCGCCCAAGCCCCTGGGCACGTTCTTAACGACACATTCAACCACGCCTCCCACAGTGTCATTTGTCTCGGTAGCCTTAGCAATTGCCGAGGCAATATCTTTGTCACCCCCTGCTTCAATGAGATTTGCGGAAATGATAGCCGGTGACAATATCTTCCTGGCAAAATAACCTGCAGCGACTAATCCCCAGGTAAGCCTGCCCGAGAAGTGGCCTCCGCCGCGCATGTCACTGAAGCCCTTGTACTTATATCCGGCCGTGAAATCAGCGTGTCCAGGTCTGGGAATACTTGAGAACTGCTCATAATCGCCAGGTCTGATGTTGGTGTTGCGGGTACAGATCACCAGCGGTGCCCCGGTGGTAAAGTTATTGTTAATGCCGCTCATAACCTCCGGCTCATCGGTCTCCTTGCGGGGCGTGGTACCAGGCAGTATGCCTCCCTTCCGCCGTGAAAGGTCAGCCATAAGCTCTTCACGCCAGTAGGGCAACCCTGCAGGACATCCGTCAATAACGACTCCCACGGCTGAACCATGAGACTCACCGAAAATAGAAACCCTGAATATAATACCTAGTGTGTTCATCTCCCCTTTTCTGATATTTTTTGTTTAACCTTTCCGTTGCATATAGTAACCCGTAAAAGCCTCCAGTTCATTAATCTGCATCTTCCTGACCACAGCCTTGCCAATCGATTGCAGGAGAACCATGTTTACAGCTTCGGCTTCCCCCTTTTTATCCCTGGTTATGAGCCTGATTATTTGTTCAGGCAGGTCGTGCACGTTCATCACCCCGGCACTTTCCAGTGTGCTCTTCAACAGACGGTACTCAGTATGCGGCAGATCACCCTTCCAGACAGACAGCTCTGAAGCAATCAGCATCCCCTCCATGACTGCAATGCCGTGGGGTATATTATATGTGGTTTCCAGCACATGACCGAAGGTGTGACCGAAGTTCAGAACCCGCCTGGAACCATTTTCCAGAGGATCGCGCCTCACGATGGCGGCCTTGATCTTCACTGCCCTGTAAATCAAATCTTCAAGAGACTCAGGGTTCCGGTCAAATATTGCTGAGAGTGAGGCCGAGCTGTCAAAGAACAGCTCCCGGTCGGCTATCACGGCATGTTTCAGCAGCTCTCCCAGCCCTGAAAGCATCTCATTATCAGGCAGTGTGGAAAGAAGCGTATGATCACAAAGAACAAATTCAGGCTGTTTGAAGGTGCCGATCATGTTCTTATATTGAACAAGATTCACTCCTGTCTTTCCTCCTATACTGGCATCAACCTGTGAAAGCAGAGTGGTGGAGACGAAGGCATGCCTTATCCCCCTCATATAAACAGATGCCACGAGGCCGGTTATATCACAGACAACGCCACCGCCAAACCCCAGGATAAAAGATGAACGGTCAGCTCCCGCCGCCAGCAACCTGTAACACAGGTCACCCGCAACAAGAAGGGTCTTGCTTTCCTCGCCAGGATGAATTGTCAGCACCTCAGCCGGTGGAAAACTGTCTCCATAAAGCGCTCTTACATTGGTATCAGTGATAATGAACAATCTGGAAGAGGGAAGAAAAGAGGGAAGGTCCTCAAGATGACCGCCTGTGATCACAACTGACTTACCTGCCGAAGAATTTACGCTGACCCGTCTCATGGTGCGAAAAATAGTTATATTGATGCATAATAACCATGATTTTATTCACATCAGTAACCTTTCTGCACAAAAAAGCAGAATTTTGTTACATTCATCCCATAAAAGTGCAGAAGCAATGAAAACGAGAGAAAGGTATGACGGGGTGCTGGAATGGTTTGCAGAAAACATGCCTGTGGCCGAAACGGAGCTTAGTTACGTTGATCCTTTTCAGCTCATTGTTGCAGTAATTCTCTCGGCTCAGTGTACCGACAAAAGGGTTAATATGATAACACCTGCTCTCTTCGAGAGATTCCCTGACCCGGTCTCAATGGCTGGCGCCACTCATGAAGAGATCACTTCGCTCATCGGCAGCTGCTCATACCCGAACAACAAAGCAAAACACCTCAGGGGTATGGCTGAGATGATAGTCAGCCGTTTCCACGGGGTTGTCCCCGGTGAGATAACCGAACTGACACAGTTGCCCGGAGTGGGCCGCAAGACTGCCAATGTCATTGCATCGGTGCTGTGGAACAAGCCGGTCATTGCCGTTGATACACATGTTTTCAGGGTGGCACGGCGGATAGGACTGACTCCTGGAGCGAAGAATCCTCTTGCAGTGGAGCTGAAGCTGACAAAGGAAATACCGGAGGAGAAAAGGCCGATGGCACATCACTGGCTTCTGCTCCACGGAAGATATACATGCACCGCACGCAAACCGCTATGCAAAAGCTGCGGCATTAAGGGATGGTGCTCATATTACAGCAAACATTCAGCCAATGAATGGTAAAAGATCATAGGCGTTTTATTTTCCGGGCAGTAATGACTATTTTTATCCCCTGACAATACCTGTTTCAAGATTTAAAAAAACAACCTCCTGTCAGATGGAAAAACGGACAGAGAAAACTTTGGATCCAGATCTTTCATCCGGTTCAGCTGATTCAATTGCGCAGCTTTCTGATATACCAGAGATTGCATTCAACGCAACCAACCAGCTGATCTCTCTCAGTAATATCGAGACACAGGAATACATTGATGTAAATCAGGCTTTTCTCGATACCCTGGGCTATAAAAGGGAGGAGATAATCGGCAAGACCTCCGAGGATATTCAGCTTTACGTTGATCTGGTGCAAAGCCGCAAGCACATGATCCTCCTTTCACGCCTGAAGAAAGTCAGTGACCTGGAGATAAAGCTCAGGACAAGATCAGGTGAGGAACGTACTTTTCTGTTCAGTGCCCGCACGCTCTTCATGGGTGACAGCATTTACCTGATTACATTCTATAATGATATAAGCAGCCTTAATGACGGATATGCAAAGGCTGAATCGGAGAAGATACTGAGGGAGATCTTTGACTCAATGAGCAGCTACGTCGCCATCTTCAGAAGATCGGATGACAACAAGCTCTATATCATGGAGTTTAACAGCCGTGCCGAAGAGGTTGAACAGATCGGTATGGAAGAAGTCATTGGCAGGGAGTTCAGTAAGTCAGTACTGAATAATAACAGGGCTCTCGCCTCTGTTCTTAAAAATATTCAGACACGGCAGGGATCTTTCAGAGAACCTGTTTCACCCGATGGCGATGATGAAGACGGATACTATATCGGACTCCTCCTTTCCACAGGAGACATAGTGGTTACCTGGGAGGCAGGCCGGCAGCAAAAAGAGCATGAGTTTGAGATCCTGAGACAGGGTATTGTCTTTGAGACCTTTGCAGAGCTGTTGCCGGAAATGATAATGGAGCTCGACACCGCCGGGCATGTCACGTTCATGAATACTCAGGGAATGCTCACCCTGGGATTCAATAACAATGACTTATCAAGGGGCGTGACACTGTCTGAACTCATCATGGATGATGATCTTGAGAAACTGAACAATGATCTTGCCGGGCTGACGAAACCAGGGCAGATCACTTTTGATGAATATGTCATTATAAATAAGCAGAATCGCAAAGTCTCAGTTCTGTTCCATGCCGGGCCTATAATCACCCGGGGCAGGATCACCGGATACAGGTGCGTTCTGACAGATGTAAGCAAACACAAGGATTACGAGCAGAAACTTTCTGCCGAAAAGGCAACGCTGGAGCACCTCATCGATGCAGCTCCCGAGGCAATTGTACTCACAGATTTTGACGGACGAATCCTGAGGATAAACAAAGGGTTCACAAAACTCTTTGGCTACACTTCAGAAGATGCATTGAACAGGATGATCGATGATCTTATTGTGCCTGAGGATCTTAAGGAAGAGGCTGTCAGGATCGACGAGATGGCCCTCGCCAACGGCACCGGTGCAATTGAAACACTGAGGCTTGACAAACAGGGAAACAGGATCAATGTATCACTCATTGCCTCTTCAGTGATCTCCAATGACCAGACCATTGCTTTTCTGGAAATATACCGTGATATCAGCCGTGAAATAAAGAGCCGGCTGATGCAGGAAATTCAGTACAACATTTCGACTGTAGCACTTCAGGACTTCGATATCTTTGACATCTACCCCACCATTGTAAAGGAGATAAGCAGGCTCTGGAATGTCAACAACTTTTTCATAGCCCTTTACAACAGTGAGAAGGATACGCTTACCTTCCCCTTTTTCGCCGACGAACGTGATCACTTCCAGGAAACGGCAGCAAAAAATACCCTGACAGGGTGGGTCATAAAAAACAATAAGTCTGTCCTGCTCGACGAGAATGACATTCTGCAGATTGAAAAGACGGGAGCTATAAGCCTGGTGGGTTCGCCGTGCAAGATATGGATGGGGGTCCCGCTCAAAATGGATGACCAGGTCATAGGGGCCATCTGTCTGCAGGATTATAAGCGGATCGATGCATTCAATTATGTCGATCTGCAGGTCTTTGAATTCATCGCCAACCAGATTGTTCATACGCTCCACCGCAGGAAGATGCTTGACAACCTGATCACGGCACGTAAGAGAGCCGAAGAAGCTGCACTGTCAAAACAGCTGTTCATGTCAACCATGAGCCATGAGATAAGGACGCCGCTGAACGAAGTCATAGGTATCACCAACCTGCTGTACCAGGGCAACCCGAGAGAAGACCAGATGGAGTACATCAAGACACTGCGCTTCTCAGCCAATCACCTTCTTACCCTGGTAAACGACATCCTCGACTTCAATAAAATGGAGGCGGGCAAGATTGTCTTTGAAAAGACAGAATTTGACCTTGTCAGCATGATTGAAGACATCAGGCGCTCGTACAGCCACCGTGCCACGGATAAGGGAATAGAATTCGTAACTGAAAAATCGGAAGACCTCCCCGCTGCGCTGGTTGGTGACCCGGTGAGGCTTAACCAGATAATCTCAAACCTGATTGCAAACGCCGTTAAGTTCACCCCGCAGGGACGTGTTACGTTCAAGGCCATGCTGAAGGAAAAGAGAAACAGCAGGGCGGTGCTTGAGTTTTCAGTTACTGACACCGGCATCGGGATTCAGTCAGACAAGCTTGAGGAGGTGTTTGAGAGTTATTCTCAGGCCTCACCTGATACAACAAGAAAATATGGCGGCACTGGACTGGGATTGGCCATCTGCAAACGTCTCGTCGATCTTCAGGGGGGGAAAATAGGTGTAAAAAGTGAACCCGGAAAGGGATCAGTATTCACATTCTCAATTGAATATATACTCCCTATCGCAGATACACGAGCTGCCGATCAGGGTGCGGCAGATACCATGAAAGGGCTTGCTGGAAAGAGGATCCTGGTTGCAGAAGATAACAAGATCAACTTCTTTGTTGCTAACAAATTCCTCGAAAGCTGGGGAGTGATCGTGAAGCATGTAGAGAACGGAAGACTTGCACTTGATGAATTGAGTAAGAATGAGTATGATCTTATCATAATGGACCTCCACATGCCTGTCATGGATGGCATCGAGGCAACCCGGATAATACGCAGCTGTGAGGACAAGAAGATCAGCCAGATACCAATTGTCGCACTGACTGCCGCGGTAATGTCAGAGGCTCATGACAAGATAGAGAATCTTGCAATCAATGATTACGTGCTCAAGCCCTTTAAGCCAAAGGATCTGTACGACAGGCTGCTGAAGCATGTCAGGTAATACGGCTTAGTCTATCTGATACAATACTTGCTAAGGTATTGTGTTGCATTCCTTTCACCCAGGGCCCTTGCTTTTCTCAGGTAGTAGCATGCATCATCTGCTTTTCCGCTGTTAATAAGAGCAACACCCATATTAAGATTTACTGAGGCACTGTTGGGATCAAGGTCAAGACTCATTGTATAATCTTCTGCAGCCCTGGTCCATGACCGTGCTGCCAGCCAGGCATCTCCCCTCAGGCTGAAAGCCATGGCCTCTCCCGGATGCCTGTCAATGTTGGTATTCAGATACGGCAGTGCTTCATATATGGCCCCTTCCTCAGCATATGTTCTGCCAAGGAGGCCCAGTGCCTCAAAACTTTCAGGTTCAATTTCGAGATACTTTTTAATATCATTCTTTGCCGGAGTACGGTCTCCGGCTTTCAGGAGCATCTCGGCCCTGCGCAGAAAGAGACCGGCATCAGGATACTCAGAAGAGATCAACCTGCCGTAAAGAGTGGCCGAGCCATAGTAATCACCATCTCCGGCCTTTGCCCCGGCAAGGGCAAGTACATATTCAGACGGGGCATCGGGACTGATTGTCAGCTGTGACAACAGAGAAGATGCTTCACGGTACTGACCCTTACTTGCCAGAACACGCGCTTTACAATAGTCGGTGACTGGCATGCCCGGATATGAAGCTGACAACTCCTCAAGAGCATCCTCTGCAAGATCATTTCTTCCGCTCCTCAGATAAAGGTCTATCTCCCATTTTTTTCTTTCGTACCCTTTATACCAGTCTTTCTTCCACAGGCTCCTCCACTCCTGAGAACTGACGATTGATGAAAATGCGTCATCAAGCATTATCTCAGGTTCGCTTTTTCTGAAGGGGGTCTTCAGGTGTGCCTCCAGGTACGATGCTGCCGCAAGGGCGTCACCAGTTGCTGCTGCACATTTTGCCAGCCCGAACAGACCTGTACCCTGTTCCAGGTTCTCTGCAGCCATAAAGTCACCCCTTGCCTTTGCCACATTCTTCATCTCAAGCCAGATATCTCCGCGTAAGAGGAAGAGGTCAGCATCAGGCATGTCAATGATTACCGATGAAAGAACGGCCAGAGCCTCCTCGCTCTCCCCCCTTTCGGACAGTGCCCGGGCCCTGAGAAGAGACTCATACCTTGCCTGCCCTGCAACAAGCTGGGATGCAATAATTAAGATAAGCAGAACAACTCTTTTCTTCATTCTGTTCTATTTTTTTCCTTCAATGACTCCGGGACCGGCCCCTTTTTCAGTAATGACGTGGATAAAGCCGCTGAGATGGAACTGCTCTAGCTCTGATATCCTCCGCTCAAATACTTCGCAGCTGTAATAATATACCCCTGAGGCAACTATCTTGCCATTAAATGTTCCATCCCAGTTAAGTTTCGGTTCCTGCGTGCTGAAGATCAGCACCCCTCCCCTGTTGAAAAGCCTGAACTCAACCTTCTCAACCAATGAAGTGGTTTTGGCCACCAGAAAGTCGTTGAAACCATCCCCGTTAGGTGTAAATACGTTAGGTATCTCGTAGAAATTACATGAATCAACGCAGATAAGTGCAGAGGTATCGCTTTCAAGGTCATTGGCATCAAAAGCCAAAATCGAATAACAGCCGGCGACATAATCAGGAAGGTTATGAACGTACTTCTTTATTGATCTGTCATTTATCACAATGAGCAGTTCGAGATTCTCCTCTGTGGGTGGCTTATAAAACAATTTGTATCCGGCCACATCGGCATAGCATTCAGAATCAGTTATTTCCCAACGGACTGTATTATACAGGCTGTCACACTGTGATGAGACAGACAGGGCGGGAATGCAAGGCGGCTCATTATCAATGGCTGTGACGCAGGTTTGTTGTGAATAATTTATAAGATTCTTGGGTGCATCAGCCCTCTGGTATGCTCCGGTGGAGACAACATAATAGCAATATTCAGTTCCGTTAACGAGATTTTCATCAACCCACGTGAGCTGGTTGGTGCTGCCGATCAGCTGCCATGAGGCTCCATCGAACCTGTAATAATCATAATTGTTATTGATCCATGGCACATTGCGGCTCAGCGTGAATCTGACCTTCCGGTCTCCCGGTGATGCCGTAAGAAAGAGTGAAGAAGCCACACCGGCTTCACCGATAAGGAACCTGTTCCCTGTCTCATTATTGTAAAGCTCCACTTTGTAAATATACCCCCTGTCAACTGTATTAATCAGAGTATCAATAAGTACTGTATCATTGAGATCAGCTGTCGGCAGTGTCTTTATCAGCTGATAATCAGTACCTGCGACTCCTGCAGCACGGTAAATAAGATACTCGTAGGGCCCCAGGGCAGGGATAGTGTCAAGAGCGCGGGGTTTTTGCCATGCCAGTTTCAGCGACCCGTTGGTTATGTCTGTAGTTCTTATTGAAACATTGGTTATCAGCGGGACACCGGTAATGAGAGAAGACACTATCTCGTTTGATACCTTGCTCTCTGTGCCATTCGGATATACAGCCACAATCCTGTAGGCATATTCGGTTCCTGATTCAAGTCCCTCTCCGGAGTTCGTATCGGTGAATGTTGTGGCTCCTGATCCTGCCATGTAGCCTGCCCTGATAAATCCTGCCGAAGTAGGAATACCGTCGAAGCAGGTATCAGCCGCAATGGTTGAAGCGCCCTCCCGCCTGTAGATATTGAATCCCGCAATTTCCTGCGTTCCGTAGTTATTCCATTTCAATATTATGAAATTTCCCAGCGGTGAGGCCTCCGTCAGCACAGGCGAGGGGCCAAGAACCTTTATGCTCATATTGTCAATGTCAACCAGCTGAAGATCATCATTATTATCTTCTGCCTTTATGATGATGTCATATGGCTGATGCCTTACGCTCTTGTGACACGGGACCCACTGGAGCCGCCCTGTGGTCAGTCCCGGCCCTGAACTCAGGATAGTGAATGTGGCAGGGCAATCCTCGAAAGTAAATATCCCGGAGGTGGCAAACAGGTCTATAGAATCTCCGTCGATATCCGTGGCGGTTATATCAAGCGAGACTGTTTCCCCGACTTCAACGCAGAGGTCCGGCAGCGGCGACGTGACGGGGGGATGGTTGTCTGTCTCAAAGACGTCAATCTGCATATCCCTCACCACAATACCTATCTTTATCCCGGCACGCCACTCCTGAATCTCAATGGCAACATTGTAGGTCCCAACGGTTATCGGAGCGTCCCAGACGAGATCACCGGAGATTGAATCGACATAGAACTTTTTGGAGGCCGGGGGGAGGGTATAATCACTGATAGGTTTGCCGTCTTCCTTTGTGCATACTGTAAGCTTATATGAGAGACTGTCTCCGTCAGGATCAAAGGCTGCAGGATTGTGTATGAAGATCTGGCCAAGAGCAGCCTTGTCGTATGGCGGATTAAGCAATACCGGGGTGCTGTTGCGTCCGATAGAATTATTCACAATAAGAATTGTTGATATTGAAAAGACAACATTGACTGAGTTTGGAATATTCTGAACTCCCAAGTTTCGGTTCGGGTCCTGGACCACTATCCTGTAAATGCCTGGGCCCGGATAGGTGTGCTGGCTTATATAGACATTCTTTTTGTAATTGTTTGGCAGATATGTCTCAGAGATCCTCGAAACCGTTGTTATCGAATTGTCGCCCCATTCAACGTCAAGAGAAGGCCTGTCAGCCAGACTCAGCGTATAGGTAAATGTTGTCACAGTCACTCTGAAGGTAAGGTCAGACAGCTGTTCATAGGTTATCTCTCCTGCCCGGTTGTGTGTTGCGAAAGCAGAAGAGATGAGTAATAATAACAAGCAGGTTGTTGCGGTGATCTTCCTTACCATTTCAAATCCTTTCATTTGACATTATAGCTCTTCAATGTATCCTCGACGGTAAACCTGTGTCCGTCCTCAACAGTGCCGAATTTGAAAAGCAGCATGTTAGCCTGGTCATAATAGAGCCGCGTCATAATGCGGTTAATGACACTTACATCACGCACTGACCTTCCTCCTTTCGCCTCAAGGCTGAACCTGTGTTCCAGGCCGTCGCTTTCGGTATGCATCAGTTTCATTTCCAGTCTCTTACCATTCTCTAAAATCAATAGCCTGTCACACAGATATTTACAGTACCTGTCATTCCCCTCACCGGTTATTGCTTCCCCTTCTGAGCTGCCAAGGCAAATATCTGCCTCAAGGTCATCGGAGTACACTTTAACAAATATTGAATAAATTCTGTTCGATCCGTCATATTCAATACCTGTAAGAGAGACATGTACCGGATGCAACAAAGTCATTATGGCGAGGAGCAATATTTTCATACCGGCATTCCTTCAGATACAGCAAAAATCAAGCCATGAGATCATTTTTTCCCATCATTACCCTTTCCTTAAGGTATTCCACGGTTCCCACCTCAATGAATGAGAATCCGGATCCCCTGGAGAAGTTCCCGGCGAGAAGCACAAGTATATCGTTGTCTTTCAGGACATGTCTTTTGAGAAGGTCCTTGAGTGAAGTACGGATGAATTCATCAACCGATTCTTTCTTCTCAATGAATACCGGTATCACCCCGTAGGACAGTGCAAGTTCTCTCATGGTGCGGTAGGTATAGCACTGCGCCACCACAGGGTTCACCCCGCGGTACGCAGCCATATTCCTTATTGCTGTCCCTTTTACGGTGTCAGCAAGGATAGCCCTGGCATTTACCCTTATTGCGGTCTTAACGGCAACCTTTGCCAGGTATGCTGACACCTCTCCGCTGAGTGACCCGGCAGGCATCTCCAGGTATTTGTCCTTCTCCATCTCAATCTCAGCTGCTATCCTGGTCATGGTCTTAACCGACTCGAGAGGGAATTTGCCGGATGCCGTTTCGCCGCTGAGCATAAGCGCATCAGTCTGACTGTAAACGGCATTGGCTACATCACTCACCTCCGCCCTTGTCGGCCTCGGATTGGTGATCATCGAGTGAAGCATCTGTGTCGCCACAATGACCGGCTTGCGCCTCTCTATGCATTTGGAAATTATCATCCGCTGGATGCCCGGTATCCTCTCAAAAGGCACCTCGATGGCGAGATCGCCCCTGGCAACCATTATTCCGTATGAATGGTCCATGATCTCCTCCAGGTTGTCAACACCCTGCTGGTTCTCAATCTTGGCTATGATCTTAATCTGACTTCCGTGACCGTCAAGGATCTTCTGAACAGCCAGGATATCTTTCTTTGTTCTTACAAATGAATGGGCTATGAATTCAATGTCAAGCTTCAAAGCAAGGTCTATGAATATGAGATCCCTCTGACTTACGGAAGGCAGATTTATCCTTACCTGCGGAATATTTACAGTCTTCCTTGATCCGAGTGTACCGTCATTCTCAATGGTACCTTCCAGTTCATCGCCTCTTTTGCCTGTAATCTTTATCTCGAGCTCACCGTCATCAATCAGTATGACTGCCCCTGAAGGTACCTGCCTGGCAATATCTCCGTAATTTACATTGATGACAGAGCCTGTTGTTTTGGCGTCGCCGTTGCCGGCAATCTTAATCTTCTGCCCTTTTAGGAATCGGATGGGTTCGTCACATATGGTGGTTCTTATCTCAGGACCCTTGGTATCAAGCAGTATAGCTATCTTATCTGAAATACTGCGGGTATTGTTAACGATCTTCACCACCCCTTCCGGTGAGAGGTGGGCTGAATTAATCCTTACTACATCCACACCGGCTTCATGCAGTTTCCTGAGAAAATCCGGTTCGCAGTTCTTGTCAGAAATGGTCGCAACGATTTTTGTCCGCTTTTTAATGAACCCTTTTGCCATTCTCCGGTTTATTTATCTGATATTTTCATTATTGCCTTCACTGCCAGCCTGTATCCGTCGAGCCCCAGTCCCATTATTGCTCCACGGCAATATCTCCCTGTAATGCTTGTATGCCTGAATTCTTCCCTTGAAAGCAGGTTCGAGATGTGAACTTCAATGACGGGAACCCTTACTGCTGCAATGGCGTCAGCTATCGCTACCGAGGTATGAGTGTATCCCCCCGGATTGATTATGATTCCGTCACATTTTATCCCGGCTTCCTGTACCAGGCTGACGAGCTCTCCTTCGATATTGGACTGTGTATAAACGAAAGCAATGTCTGGAAACAGAGACCCCAACTCACTCATGTATTCGTTGAATCCGGTGCTGCCGTAAATCTCAGGCTGCCGTACTCCGAGCAGATTCAGATTCGGCCCGTTAATTATTGCAATTCTCATCATCGAAGTCTCCTGTCAATATGTCCGGGATCTAATCTTTTCAAACTTTTTCCTTTTGCCTTTCTCCTTTTGCCTTTCTCCTTTTGCCTTTCTCCTTTTGCCTTTCTCCTTTTGCCTTTCTCCTTTTGCCTTTCTCCTTTTGCCTTTCTCCTTTTGCCTTTCTCCTTTTGCCTTGCGGTCTTGCAGTCATGCAGTCATGATACAAAAATAAAGAAATGACCGGATTTACCGAGATTATTTAATATGATATAACTTTGATCGCCAGTTTACGGACAGATGGATAAGGAATGGACAACAGCACTGAGAGGTTACCGGAGCTACCTCATGATTGAGAGGTCACTCTCGCACAACAGTGTTGCAGCATATCTCAACGACTTGCGTAAACTGAGGGAATTCTTAAGTGAGAATAAGAAAGAGAGGAAACCTGCCGGGATCACTTATAACGACCTGAGTGATTTCGTGGCATCAGGCGCCGGCAGCAATAATTCTGCACGGACACAAGCCAGGCTGATTTCAGGCATCAGGGCTTTCTTCAGGTACCTGATCATTGAAGGGATCATAACAGAAGACCCGTCAACGCTGCTTGAATCGCCGAGATTGGGAATGAAACTGCCCGAGGTACTGACGACTGAGGAGATAGACAGGATTATTGCTGCCATTGACCTCAGCCTCCCTGAAGGCCACAGGAACAGGGCAATGATAGAAACCATGTACAGCTGCGGGCTTCGCGTGTCAGAACTGGTAAACATGAAGCTTACTGATATGCACCGGAGTGAAGGATTTGTCACCGTGACCGGCAAGGGTAACAAGCAGAGGCTTGTGCCGATCGGATCAGTGGCATTGAAGGAGATAGACAATTATCTCGAGACAAGAAGCATGCTTCCGGTTATCACTGACCCGAATATTATTTTCCTTAACAGGCGGGGCAGGAGGCTGACCAGGGTGATGATCTTCACAATCATAAAAAAACTGGCTGACGCTGCCGGCATAAGAAAAAAGATAAGCCCTCACACTTTCCGCCATTCCTTCGCCACACATCTCGTTGAAGGGGGTGCCGACCTGCGTGCTGTACAGGAGATGCTTGGCCATGAATCAATTACAACTACTGAGATATATACTCATATCGACAGGAGTTACCTGAGAGACACACTCATTATGTTCCATCCGAGG
>Ga0209450_10000451_pt1 | contig 21187 bp, 20 predicted proteins | sample FrelakmetLWP11LW_FD_187149 | JGI IMG/M metagenome (GOLD analysis project Ga0209450, IMG submission 187149) | Freshwater lake sediment microbial communities from the University of Notre Dame, USA, for methane emissions studies - LWP11 LW (SPAdes)... | ecosystem: Environmental > Aquatic >...
CGGGAGTTCCTCACTGACCGCCAACCGCCAACCGCTAACCGCTAGAATCCCCGGCTCACCGGACGACATCGTGGAGACCTTCGTGGCGGACAGCGTTGCAGTGGATTCGGGCGGCATAGAGGCGGACGCCGTCATCATCGGGGCGGGCCCGGCGGGCCTGTTCCAGGCCTTCGAGCTGGGGCTCCTCGGCATCAAGTCGCACATCGTCGACACCCTGAAGCACCCGGGCGGGCAGTGCGCCGAGCTGTACCCGGACAAGCCCATCTACGACATCCCGGCGCTGCCCGTGTGCGGCGCGCAGGAACTGGTGGACCGCCTGCTGGAGCAGATCAAGCCTTTCGGCCCGGAGCTCCACCTGGGCGAGGAGGTGGTCGAGCTGCGCCCCCGTGAGGACGGCCGCTTCGACCTCGGTACGTCGGCCGGCACTCGGTTCGTCACCCGGACGGTGGTGATCGCGGCGGGCCTCGGTTCGTTCCAGCCGCGCCGCCTCGGCGTGGAGGGCGTGGATGCCTTCGAGGACAAGCAGGTGCACTACCGCGTGCGCAACGCGTCCGACTTCTACTACAAGCGCCTGGTGATCTTCGGTGGGGGCGACTCGGCGCTCGACTGGGTGATCGACCTGGCCGGTAAGGCACAGAGCATCGTGCACGTGCATCGCCGTCCCGAGTTCCGCGCGGCCCCCACGTCCGTGGCACGCATGCAGCAGCTCGTTGCGGACGGCCGCCTGACCTACGTCGAAGGCATCGCGGTGGGCATCCGCAGCCAGGACGGCCTGCTGACGGGCGTCACCGTGAAGCGCACCGATGGCACGCTCGAGGACATCGAGGCGGACCACGTGCTCGCGTTCTTCGGGCTGCACCCGAAGCTCGGGCCGATCGCCGAGTGGGGTTTCGAACTGGAAAAGAAAGCGATCAAGGTCGACACCGCGAAGTTCCAGACCAGCGTGCCGGGCATCTTCGCCATCGGCGACATCAATACCTATCCCGGCAAGAAGAAGCTGATCCTGAGCGGTTTCCACGAGGCGGCACTCGCCGCGTTCGCGATCGCCGAGCACCTCAATCCCGCGAAGAAGGTCCACCTGCAGTACACGACGACGAGCCCGATCATGCAGAAGCGGCTCGGCGTGAACGTCTGAGGACGCGGCGCGCAGCATGAACAGGCTGCTCGCGGACCTGCTCAGGTTGCTCGAGCTCGAACGGCTCGAGCAGAACCTGTTTCGCGGCGAAAGTCGGGACATCGGCAGCCCGCAGGTGTTCGGCGGCCAGGTGCTCGGGCAGGCACTGATGGCCGCCAGCCGGACGGTCGAGGATCGCCTGGTGCACTCGCTGCACGCGTATTTCCTGCGCCGCGGCGACTTCAACGCGCCGATCGTCTACGAGGTGGACCGCAGCCGCGATGGCAAGGGATTCACCAGCCGCCGCGTGGTCGCCATCCAGCACGGCCAGCAGATCTTCCACATGTCGGCCTCGTTCCAGGTGGAGGAGGACGGCCCCGACCACCAGGTGCCGGCGCCGGAAGTCACCCCGCCGGAGCAGTTGCCCGACATGACGGCCGAGGTTCGCAGGCACCTCGAAGGCATGCCGGCGGAACGGCGGCGCTTCTGGTCGCTCGAGCGTCCCTTCGAATTCCGTTCCGTCGAGCCGGTGGAGGCGGGCGGGCCGCGTCCCGGCGTGCGGCACCTGTGGTTCCGGCTCATCGACCAGTGCCCGGACGACCCGATCCTGCACCGCTGCCTGCTCGCCTACATGTCGGACTACCACTTGCTCGAGACGGCCACCTTGCCGCACGGCCTTTCGTACCGTTCCGGCGAGGTGACGCTCGCCAGCGTCGATCACGCGATGTGGTTCCACCGCCCCCTGCGCGTGGACGAGTGGCTGCTGTATGCGCTGGTGAGCCCGAGCAGTTCGGGCTCGCGCGGGCTGGCTTTCGGCCGCATCTTCGACCGGCAGGGCCGGCTGGTGGCGAGCACGGCCCAGGAAGGGCTCATGAGGGAACGATGCTGAAGCTCGCGGGCCTCGTGCTGCTCGTGGCGCTGATCCTCGTCGGCGCGCTGATGCCACTCAAGTACACGGCCCGCATGCACCTGCCGAAGCGGCCCGGCGGTACGGGCGGCGGCGCCGCATCCGGACCGCCGCCCGGAATGCAGCCGCCCCGCGACGACTGATCGCCCGGCGGCTATTCCAGCCCGAGCTCGAAGCGCACCTTGCCGTCGTTCGCGGAGACTTTGCCTTCGCGGACCTTGAACACGCGGGTGGGGTCGAGGACCCCGTCGGCCAGCAGCGCGCGCTCGACGGCTGCGGCACGCGCCTCGGCCAGCCGGTCGAGCTCGCTGTCGGCCACGACGACGCTCGCGCGCGCGGCATGGTCGAGGTATTCGATCGCAGCGGTCTCGCGCATTGCCTTCGCTTCGGCGCGCGGCGTCCCTTCCGGAGGCTCCGGCGATTCGGGTACCTGCGGTTCGGCCCCGGTCTGCTGCTTCACCAGCGCCGTGAGCACTTCCACCTTCTGACTGGGTTCGAGTGTCTCGTAGGCCGGGGCAGGCGCGTCCTTCTTGCCGAACCGGGCCGCGACCATGTTCGCCACCGCAGCGCTGTAGGTGCGCTCAGCGAGCGCCGGCCGGTCCATCTCCGGCAGCGAACCGATCGGTACGTCGAGTTTCAGTTCGGGCTTCTCCGCGAGGCTCTTCGCCAGCGCCGAGAGTCGCTCGCCTGTTGCGGGTTCGAGCGCGGCCTCGCCGGGCGCGAAATCGACGAACTGTGCCTCCTCCGCCCCGGCGAACAGCGAGCCGAGTAAAGCGAACGGCGCCGTTACCGCCTTGACGATGATGTTCTTGATGACCTGCCAGATGATCGGGCCGACGCGGAACGTCGGATCGTCGAGCGTGCCGCCCACCGGCACGTCGAGCTTGATCACGCCGTCCTTGTCCTTGAGCAGTGAGGTGGCGAACTTGACTGGCAGGGTCGCCTCGCCCTGCGTCGCGGTCGCCTCGCCCCATTCGAGCTGGTCGATGCGGATCCCGTGCTGGGCGTCGAGCTGGCGGTTCTCGATGCTGTAGTGCAGGTCCGTGGTGAGCTTGCCCTTGGCGATCGCGTAGCCAGCGAGCGGCGTCGAGTACGGATTGAAGAGCGGCAGCGAGATGTTCTCGAACTTCAGGCCGATGTCCGTGTAGCGGTCGAACGCGAACGGCTGCAATTCGCCCTCGATGGACACGGGCGAGAATTCGCCGAGGTTGCCGGCCAGCTTGACCTGCGCGCGTGAATCGAACGCGCTCGACACCCCGGTCACGGTGCCGTTCACGTCCTGCACGTCGGCCGAGAAGTTCGGCTGCACGAAGTAGTCCGAAAAGTTCAGCCGCCCGCCCTCGATGCGCACCTCGCGGACGCGGATCGGGAACGTGTCGACTGGCGCTGGCTCGGCGGCAGGCGGCGGCGGCGGCGGGGCTTCGCCCTTCGTGCGTGCCTTGGCGGCGGCCTTTTCGGCCTTCGCCGCCGTCTCCTCGGCGTCCTCGCGTTGTTTCTCGAGACGGCGGCGTTCGGCTGGCGTGAGCGCGGCCTCCGCGGCCGCCGCCGCCCGGCGTTCGGCGAGCGCCGCGGCGGTGCCCTGCGGGTCGAGCACGGCCGCGATGTTGATCACCTGTTCCTCGCTGATGATCACGCGCGCATAGGGCTTGCGGACCAACACGCGGTCGATGCTGACGGCGTCCGGCGCCATCGCGTAGCTGAGCTTCTGCAGCTCCAGGCGCTCGAAGGTCACGAGGTCCTGCTTGAGCGCGTTGTCCACCGACTGGAATCCGTCGATGGCCACTTCGCCCGCGAAGGTGAGGTCGGGGCCGTCCTGCTCCGGCGGCAGCAGGGACGCGTGACCGACGACGTCGAGCTCGCCTCCGGTGATGCTGAGGTCGGCGAGCGGCAGCACGTACGGCTGCAGGATCTGCATGCGCGCCCGCGCCAGCTTGATGTCCATCTCGGCCGCCAGCGGTTCCGGCGTGAGCGTCCCCTGCGCCTCGAAGCGCGCATGGCCGTTGATCACCGCGTCGAGCCGGACCGGCAGCGGGCGCGACAGGTCCAGGCTGGCGTCCGACACGCTGAGGTTAACCGGCGCAAGGTCGAACTTCTTGGTCGGTTCGGTGGACCGGTCCTCGAACGCGACGGCGGCGTTGCTGAGCTCGACCGCGCCGACGGTCACGGTCCAGGGTTGTTCGGCTGGCGCGGCGCCAGCAGGGGCGGGGGCGGCCGGTGCGGTGGGCTCACCGGCTGCTTCTGCGGGGGCCTCGGCCGGCGCAGGCGCCGCTTCCGGTCCGAAGGCGAACAGCTGCTCGAGGTTGATCGAGCCGTCCGGCGCCATCCAGGCCTCGGCGGTCAGCCCGTCGAGCGCCACTGTCGCGACCGACACCGTCTGGGCCGGCATCGCCAGCCGTGTGTCGGAGACGATCAGCGACGGGATCTTGACCCAGTCGGTATCCGCACTGCGGGCGCGCAGGCTGAAGTCCTTGAGCGCGATGGTCGGCAGTTCGACGCCGAGCTCGACCTGATCGCCGAGCGCCAGTCGGTACGTGCCCGCGAGGTCGATCGTGCCCGTCGTTGACGTGAACGGCCGGGCGTCACCCAGGAAATCAAGCAGCCCGGGCGCGTGCAGGGCGCCGATCCGGAACTCGCCCTCCGAGGCGATCACGGGCTCGAGGGCAAAGCGGCCGCGCCACTCGAATGTCTCGTCCTGCGGGCTGCGCGCATTGAAGCTGAAGTCGCCACCTTCGGGCGTCGTGCGGAAATCCTCGAGCCCGAAGCCCACGTCACCGAAGCTGCGCGAGATCGGCGTCCGGCGCGCCTCATCCGTGAACTCGATCGCTCCGCGCGCGACGGTCAGTCGCTGGACCCAGACACTGGGCGTCGGCTCCTCCGGTTCTTCTTCCGGCAGGGCGAGGTCGGCGAGGTTGAGGCGACCGTCGGGACGCACGACCGCGCGAAGCAGCGGGGCATCGATCGTGACTTCCTTGAAAGTGAAGGCCCGGTTCCACAGCGAGGCGATCTCGAAGTCCACGAACAACCGTTCGAAGCCCAGCATCGGCCGGCCGTCGGCGTCCGGCAGCGCGAGGTCACGCACCTCGGCCTGCAGCTTGAAGGGATGGACGGTGATCGCGCCAATCGCCAGTTCGCGCGCGTAGTGCTCGCGCACGAACGCCTGCGCCTGGTCGCGGGCGACCTTCGGCGCGACCTTGAAGCCGAGCAACGCATACAGGCCGAGCAGCACGACGGGGATCGCGACTGCCCAGAAGAGTTTGGACCGCAGGATCTTGGGCATGTGGCCTTCGGACGGCAGGAGTGTCTGGCCGCGTCCGGCGCGTCGCCGGCGCCGCGTGGACGGCGGCACCGGCGGGCGCGAACTGGAGCTTACTTTTCGGCGCCGAGCCAGCGGTACAGGTAGCCGGCGACCAGCGCGCCCAGGAGCGGGGCCACCCAGAACAGCCAGAGCTGGCCGAGTGCCCAGTCGCCGACCATCAGTGCCGGGCCGGTGCTGCGCGCCGGGTTCACGGAGGTGTTGGTTATCGGGATGCTGATCAGGTGGATTAACGTGAGGCCGAGCCCGATCGCGATCGGGGCAAACCCGGCCGGGGCCCGACGGTCCGTGGCGCCGAGGATGATCACCAGGAACATCAGGGTCATCACCACCTCGGTGAGGAAGCCCGACGCCAACGAGTAGCCGCCCGGCGAGTGCTCGCCGTAGCCGTTCGAGGCCAGGCCGCCGCCGATGTCGAACCCGGGTTGGCCCGAGGCGATCGTCAGCAGCACGAAGGCGCCGAGCACAGCGCCCAGCACCTGCGCGACGACATATGGCAGGACTTCGCCCGCGGGATGGCGTCCGCCGGCCCATAGGCCGACGGTGACGGCCGGGTTCAGGTGGCAACCGGAAATGTGCCCGATGGCGAAGGCCATCGTGAGCACGGTGAGACCGAACGCGAGGGAAACGCCCGCCAGGCCGATCCCGACCTCCGGAAACGCCGCCGCCAGCACGGCGCTGCCGCAGCCGCCGAGTACGAGCCAGAAAGTGCCGATGAACTCGGCCGCGAGCTTCTTGGACATGGGCATGTCAGGGTCCCTGTGTGAATTGTCGCAAACGATCCTAACCCACCCCGGGCGGGATTTAGCCAGTCGGCGACGTCCCCGGCAAGGGGGCCGTCCCGGGCCGAGCCGTCGCCCGGTCGGAAGCGGCTGGCTTCAGCCGTGGTGGTGCGGATCGGGCTCGGGCAGCACCTTGCCGGGATTCAGGATGCCCTTTGGGTCGAGCGCGTGCTTGATCGCGCGCATCACGTCGAGGTCCACGGGGCTCTTGTGCCGCGCCAGTGCGGCGCGCTTCAGGCGCCCGATGCCGTGCTCGGCGCTGATGCTGCCGCGGAATTGCCGCACGATGTCGTGCACGGCGTCGTGAATGGCCGGCGCATGCGCCAGGAATGCGTCGTCGTCCCCGCCGAGCGGCACGCTGACGTTGAAGTGCAGGTTGCCGTCCCCGACGTGGCCGTACGTGACCAGGCGCCCGGCCGGCACCTGCGCCTGCACTGCGGCCGCGGCCGCGGCCATGAAACGCGGCAGGGCAGCCACCGGCACCGAGACATCGTGCTTGATGCTCGCCCCCTCGGCGCGCTGCGCCTCCGGCACCGACTCGCGCAGCTTCCACAGGGCGGCGCGCTGCGCCAGTGATTCGGCGAGCACGGCGTCCAGGACGAGTCCGTCCTGCATTGCCTGTGCCAGAGCCGACTCCAGCAGGCCGCGCAGGGCGGCGTCCTCGCGGGCCGTCGAGACCTCGCAGAGCACGTATGCCTCGTGCGGGCGGTCGAGCGGATCGGCGACGCCGGGAATGTGCCGCACTGCGAACTCGACCGCGATGCGCGGCAGGTACTCGAAGCTGGTGACGGCGTCGCCCGTGGCGGTCCGCACGCGCGCCAGCAGCTGTACGGCCGCCCCGATGTCCTGCAGCGCGACAAACGCGGTCTCGACGGTGCGGGGCTTCGGGAACAGCTTCAGGCTGGCGGCGGTGATCACGCCGAGCGTGCCCTCGGCCCCGATGAACAGGTTACGCAGGTCGTATCCCGTGTTGTCCTTGCGCAGGCTCGACAGCCCGTCGATTACGCGACCGTCGGCCAGCACGACCTCGAGCCCGAGCACGAGGTCGCGCGCCACGCCGTAACGGACCGCATTCAGGCCGCCGGCATTGGTCGACAGGTTGCCGCCGATCTGGCAGCTGCCCTCCGAGCCGAGCGCCAGCGGGAAGAACCGGTCTGCCGCCTCGGCCGCGGCCTGTACCTCGGCCAGCAGGCAGCCGGCGTCGACGGTCATCGAGAAGTTGTCGGCATCCACCTCCCGGATGCGATTCATCCGCCGCAGCGACAGCACGATCTCGCCGCCGTGCTCGTGCGGCGTGGCGCCGCCGCAATAGCTGGTGTTGCCACCCTGGGGCACCACAGCGACGCCACACTCGTTGCAGATGGCGAGCACCTCGGCGACGTCCGCGGTCGAGGCCGGGCAGGCAACCAGCGACGTCGCGCCTCGATACAGTCCGCGGAAATCGACCAGGAAAGGCTCGATGTCGCCGGGTGCCTCGAGGCACCCGGCGTCGCCGAGTACGCCGCGAATCCGGCCGATGGCCTCGGCGAGGTTGGCGGTAATGGCAGGCGGCATGCCCACTTTATACCGCGTAACCGGGCCCATCGTGCAGGCGCCTCAGGCAGCACCCGGCCTGGCAAACTTCGCGGCCACCAGCGCCACGGCGACCGCCACCAGCAGCACCAGGATCGAGGCCAGCGGGTTGGTGAGCAGCTGCGGCGCGGCGAGCAGCAGCAGGCCGAAGCCGAGCATCATGAAGCCCGAGACCAGCTTGAGGATGCGACCCTCGCTCTCGGACAGCTTGCGCGCGCCCATGGTCTTCACGAACACGATCACGATCGCGAGCAGCGGGATGACGTAGATCACGTTGTAGGCCGCGAGCCAGGCGTAGTACTGCCAGGTCTCGAGTTGCGCCAGGGTGAGCACGCGCGTGTACACCATCGGGAAGCCGGCGGTGCACAGCAGTTCGTAGGAGTTGGCGACGATCGCGAGCAGCACCGTGCTCGCGAGCATCGGGCCCATGGCGCCCGTGGCGACGATGCCGCGCATGCGCTTGAACAGGCCGGGCTTGGCGGACTCCGGAATCGAGAGGCTCGGGCCCTCCTTGAACCAGAAATAGTCCTTGATGTTGAGCGCCGCGACGGTGAGTGCCAGCAGGCCGGCGATCACGGTGACGATGCGCATCGGGCCCGTGATCAGGAACACGTTGAGCCAGGCCGCCATGAACACGAAGTACACGAGCCCCGAAATGATCACGAAGGTGCCGCCCACGACGGCCATGCGCGTGCGGCTCTTGGCGTGCACCAGCAGGCTCAGCAGGAACAGCAGCACGAAGAAGGCGCAGGGGTTGAACGCGTCCATGCCGGCGAGCACCAGCGTCAGCACCGGCAGCGAGAACGCCTTGACGTCCACCATGCCGACGAACGGCAGGCTGACCGCCGTACCGACTTCGCCGTCGATCGGCGTCTGCGCGCCCCCCGTCGTGCCAGTCGGCAAGGATCCCGGCGGCGCAGCCGTCGGGTTCGCGAGCCGCTGCTCGCGGCAGGATTCCAGGGCGCGTGCGATCTCCGCGCCGGTCGTGTCCGCCGTGTCGTAGCCGATCAGCACCTGCCGGCAGAACACGAAGCCGGGCACCGAGAGCGCCTTGGTGCCGAGCGACTCGGCGGTCTTGTAATAGAACTTGGCGTTGGCGCGGTTGTCCTTGACCGAGTACTTCTTGACCTCGAGCCACGGCCAGCGCGCCTTCAGCTCGTCGATGAACGGCGCGGCTGCCTGGCAATGCGGGCAGATCGGGGAGAAGAAGTAGTACAGGCGGACCGTCGGCGTGCCGTCGGCGGCCGTGCCGTACCAGAATTCGTCGGCTTCGGGACCGGGTTCCGCGCGGGCGAGGTGGGTGCCGAGGAGCAAGGCGAGCAGGGCGAGCAGGCGGATCAGGGGCATGGGTGCACGTGGCTGGCCTGGGACCGGCGCATGATACCGGCGCCGGCGCGCAGGGCTCTCCGGTTTTGTACCGATGCCCGGGAGCCGCTGTGCCGGGAACTTTCCAAGGCACCAAGGGGTCAGCGCAAGGGCCGTCAATGCTACAGTCGCGCCGGGCACACCATAAGACGCAATCCCGTACGCCCACAGGAGGCATGCCATGGCCGGATATGTCGACGGTTTCGTGGTCCCTGTGCCGAAACGCCAGGTCGCTGCCTACAAGCGTATCTCGAGGCGGGCCGGCAAGGTCTGGCGCGAGCACGGCGCGCTCGATTACGTCGAGTGCGTCGCTGACGACGTCAAACCGGGCAAGCTCACGTCGTTTCCGCAAGCCGTGAAGCTGAAGAAGAACGAGGTCGTCTGGTTCTCGTGGATCCTCTACAAGTCGCGCGCCCACCGCGACCGTGTGAACGCGAAGGTCATGAAGGACCCGCGCCTCGCCGACATGATGCAGCCGGGCGCCATGCCGTTCGACGGCAAGCGCATGTTCTGGGGCGGGTTCAAGGTGGCCGTGCGGCTCTAATTCCGCGGCTCGCGCGCGGCGTCCGCGAGGAAGTCGCGCGCGAGCATGTCCGCCCGCTGCGGCAGCCAGCGCGGGTAGAGCCGGGCGAAATCGGCGGTCATCCGCGCGAGCGGCACGTCGTCGAAGCTGCCGCGCTGCGCGATGTACTCCATGTGCCGGTGGCCATGGCGATCGAAGGGGTGGTAGAGCGAATCGGCCTGGCCGTCGAACTCGAGCGGCAGCAGGTCGAAGCGCTCGCACAACTCGACGTTGAAAGCCGGGGTCGCCTTCAGCCACCCGCCGTCGATGCAGATCTCCGTATAGCCGTGCCAGAAGAACACGTCGGTCTGCATGACCTCGCGCATCCGGGCCGTGGAGAGGTGGTTGCGCACGTCGGCGAAGCCCACGCGGGCCGGAATGCCTGACGCGCGGCAGGCCGCCGCGAGCAGGGTCGCTTTGGGCACGCACCACCCGTGGCCCGTCGCCAGCACCGTGCTGGCCTTCATGCCGCCGGGCGACAGGTCGATGCGGTAGGGATCGTAGCGAAAGCCGTCACGCACGGCGTAATACAGGGCGACCGCCTTCTCGCGGTCGTCCGCCCCGCGGCCGTGGCGCGCGGCAAATGCTGCGACGGCGGGGTGGTCGCTGTCGATCAGGGCCGTAGGGCCCAGGGTTGGTTCGGTCATCTGCGTCGTTGTGCTCCTCCACGCATCATGCGGCCGGCACGCCGGCCGCGGCAATGCCGCGGTCAGTACGAATGCTGCTCCGCGACTTCATGTGGCAGATTATTGGCGATCCCGGTCGAGGGACTGATGATCCGCATACACCCGCCGGACCTGCAGCGCATGCACGAGGAGCTGCAGCAAGCGATCCGCGGCCACGCGGAGTGGCACCGTCGTCTGGTGCGCACGCTCGTGTGCCGCCAGCCGCCTGCCACGGCAGACCTGAGGGATGATGCGCACCGGTGCTGCGGCTTCGGCCAGTGGCTGTACCACCAGGCACAGCAGGACCTGCAGGGACGCCCCGAGTGCGAGCTGATCGAGGTCGAGCACCGTCGCCTGCACAGTCTGGCGGCCCGGCTGTTGCGCGAAATGGTCGACAGCGGGTCGGTTTCGCTCGGCGGCTTCGACGATTTCGTGGCCGGCAGCGCGCGACTGCGTGTGCAGCTCGACTCCCTGCGGCACGAGATGTCGGTCGCATTGCGCAGCCGCGACGTCCTGACCGGCACCTACCGGCGCGTCGAGATCCTGCCGGCGCTGCGCGAGGCGCGCGAACTCCTGCTGCGCGGCGTCCAGCAGTCATGCATCGCGTTCATGGACCTCGATCACTTCAAGGCGGTGAACGACACGCACGGCCACGGGGTCGGGGACGAGGTGCTGGCGGCGGCCGCGAAGTGCGTCACCGACCACCTGCGTCGTTACGACAAGGTGTTCCGCTACGGCGGCGACGAGTTCCTGCTGCTGCTGCCGGGCACGCATCCCGAGGAGGCCTGGCAACTGGTCGAACGCATCCGCGGGGGACTCGAACGAACGCAGCTCGGCGCGACCGCCGCGGGTGAGCCGATCCACCTGACCGCGTCCTTCGGCATCACGCCGATCGTGCCCGATCTCGAGGCCGAGGAATGCATCGCTCGCGCGGACAAGGCCCTGCTGCTGGCCAAGGCGTCGGGCCGCAACCGGACTGTGTGCTGGGATCCTGCGATCAGCACTGGCACGGTCCACGAGCCCGAGTTCAGCGCACCCCGAGCCACTCCGGGTTCGGCAGCTCGCTGAACGCCTCGCGCAGCGCCTCGCCCCAGGCGCCGCGGATCATCTGGAAATACTTGTTGTCCGGGCCGATGTCCATGTGGCTCGCGACCCGGTACTCGTCGCGCCGCACGATGACCAGATCGAGCGGCAGGCCGACGGTCAGGTTGGAGCGGATGGTCGAATCCATCGAGATCAGCGCGCACTTGGCGGCCTCGGACAGCGGCATGCTCCGGCGCGTGACCCGGTCGATGATCGGCTTGCCGTACTTCGACTCGCCGATCTGGAAATACGTCGTGTCGGGACTGGCCTCGATGAAATTGCCCGCCGCGTAGACGTGGAACAGCCGCGGCACCTCGCCCTTGATCTGGCCCCCGACGATGAAGCTGGCATTGAATTCCACGCTCTGGGCCTTGAGCGCCTCCCCGTCGCGCGCGTGCATTTCGCGCAGCGCCTCGCCGACACAGCGGGCTGCCTCGAACATGTTGGGGCAGTTGTGCAGGCTGGTGGTGTGGGTGTCCTGCGCGGCGAGCTTCTCGGCCAGCAGGTTGAGCACGCCCTGGCTGATGGCCAGGTTGCCGGCCGACAGCATGACGATGACGCGGTCCCCGGGCCGCTCGAACACGGTGGTCTTGCGGAAGATGTTGATCTGGTCCACGCCGGCACTGGTCCGGCTGTCGGACAGGAACACCAGTCCGGAGTCGAGCAGCATGGAAACGCAATAGGTCATTGTTGCTGGCCCTGGACGCTCGTCACCCTTACTGTCACCGCCATCGATTCTTGTCCGCCGCCCCGCCGCACGCCGCGCACTGGAGCCGCGTCGAGGTAATCGCGGCCTACCGCGAGCCGGCAATGGCGCGTGCCGGCCTGCTCCGCGTGGGTCACGTCTAGGCTGAGCCAGACCTGCTCGGGGCCGAGCCAGACGTCGGCCCAGGCGTGGCTGGCGACCTCGCCAGCCGTGCCGCCCTGGAAATAGCCGCTTACGTAGCGCGCGGGGATACCCGCGGCGCGGCAACACGCCACCAGCACGTGCGCCTGATCCTGACACACGCCCGACCCGAGGTCCAAGGCCTCTGCCGCGCTGTGGGTCACGTCCGTGACGCCGGGCTCGTAGCTGACCGCGGCGCGGATGCCGGCCACGAGGTCCATGAGCGAGCGGGGCGAAGCCGGGTGCTGGCCGAGGTGGCGCTCGGCGAGTGCGCGCAGCGCCGCGTCCGCACGCGTGAGCGGAGTGGGCGAGAGGTAAGCGAGTGGCGAGAGGCCACCCGACTCGGGCGGCAGCAGCGTCGCGTCGTCCTCGACCTCGGCCACGCCCTCGGCCACGATGCACATCTCGCGGTGCGGTGACTCCATGGTCACGATGTGGGTGAGGTTGCCGAACGGGTCCAGCTGCTCGATGCGCTCGCCCGGGGACTGCACGCGCCAGCTCAGGATGCGCTGTCCCGGGTCGGTGCGCGGCGTGAGCTTTAGTGCCTGGATGCTGTAGCTCACGGGCTCCGCGTACTCGTAGCGGGTCTCGTGGCGGATGTTCAGCAGCATCGGTACTGCCGTTCAGGCCGCGTGGCCCAGGAAATCGCGGGCGATGCGATCGCTGAGGTCCGCGCTGCGGGCGAGCAGGTCGCCGAGGAAGTGCTCGCAGCCCTGCGGCGCAAGCGTCGCGAGGGTGCCGTAGCGCAGCTCGGCCCAGAGCAGGCCGGCGCGGCGCTCGGTCTCGCCGGAGCGCAGGTTCGCGACGGACTGCAGGTTCTCGTGCACGAGGTTCGCCGAGCGGTAGATGGACCGCGGCACGTGCCGGTGCAGGATCACGAACTCCATCACGTATACCGGCCGCACGCTGTCCCGGGAAACGCGGCGGAAGCTCTCGAAGGCCGAGAGACCCCGCAGCAGCACGCTCCACGGGTAGTAGTCGTGGGTCGCGGCGCCGCCCTGGGCCGCGGCGGACTCGCAGGCGAGGCGGATCAGCAGCAGCCGTGCCACGCCATCGATGCGCTCGAGGAAGGTGCCGATCTGCATGAAGTGGTAGCCCTCGTCGCGCAGCATCGAGGCGAGCACCACCCCGCGCGCGAGGTGGGCGCGGTACTTCACCCAGTCGACGAACTCGGCCACGTTGAGCGCCGTGAAGCGGTTCGGCGCCTGGGCGCGCGCTTCGAGCCACGTGGAATTGAAGGTCTCCCACATCTCGGACGAGATCGCGCCACGCACGGCCCGCGCATTCTCGCGCGCCGCGCGCAGGGAGCTCATGATGCTCGACGGGTTGCCGGTGTCGAACGCGAGGAAGTCGATGACCCAGTGCGGCTCGATCCTGTCATGACGCTCGGCATAGGCCGCCTCGAGCCCGAGCGTACGCAGCGCCGCCTGCCAGCCCTGGCTGTCCGAGCCACGCCCCTGCGGCAGCAGCGACAACCGGTACTGGACGTCGAGCGCGCGGGCGAGCCCCTCGGCGCGCTCCGCGTAGCGACCCAGCCAGTAGACGTGGTCCGCGGTGCGGCTGAGCATCAGGCCTCCAGCACCCAGGTGTCCTTGGTGCCGCCGCCCTGCGAGGAATTCACGATCAGCGAGCCCGCCCGCAGCGCGACGCGCGTGAGGCCGCCCGGCACGATCGTCACCTCGCGTCCCGAGAGCACGAACGGCCGCAGGTCGATGTGCCGCGGCGCCACGCCCTGCTCGACGAACGTCGGGCAGGTGGAGAGCGACAGCGTCGGCTGCGCGATGTACTTCTCGGGTGCGGCGAGGATGCGCAGGCGGAAGTCCTCGCGCTCTGCCTCGGAGGCCGTGGGCCCGACCAGCATCCCGTACCCGCCCGAGCCGTGCACCTCCTTGACCACCAGCTCGCCGAGGTGCGCGAGGGTGTAGGCCAGGTCGTCCTTGCGCCTCAGGATCCGGGTCGGCACATTGGCAAGCAGCGGGTCCTCGCCGAGGTAGAAGCGGATCATCTCGGGGACGTAGGGATAGATCGACTTGTCGTCGGCGATGCCCGTGCCGATCGCATTCGCGACGGTGACCCGGCCGGCGCGATAGGCCGACATGAGCCCCGGCACGCCGAGCACCGAGTCGGGCCGGAAGACCAGCGGGTCGAGGAAGTCGTCGTCGATCCGGCGGTAGATCACGTCCACGCGCTGCGGTCCCTGCGTGGTGCGCATGTAGACGAAACCGTCGCGAACGAAGAGATCCTGGCCTTCGACGAGTTCGACGCCCATCTGCTGGGCGAGGAAGGCGTGCTCGAAATATGCGCTGTTGTTCGCGCCCGGCGTCAGCACGACGACCACCGGGTCGGCCACGCTGGCTGGAGCGACGCTGGCGAGGTTCTCGAGCAGGCGGTCGGGGTAGTGCTCCACCGGCGCCACGCGGTTCAGCGAGAAGAGCTGCGGAAACAGCCGCATCATCATCTTGCGGTCTTCGAGCATGTACGAGACGCCGGAGGGCACGCGCAGGTTGTCCTCCAGCACGTAGAACTCGCCCTGTCCGGCACGCACGACGTCGATGCCCGCGATGTGGGCATAGATGCCGCCGGGCACGTCCATGCCCTGCATCTCCGGGCGGTACTGGGGGTTGCAGAACACCTGCTCGGGCGTCAACAAGCCCGCCCGCAGGATCTCCTGGCCGTGGTAGATGTCGCCGATGAACGCGTTCAGCGCACGCACGCGTTGCCGCAGGCCGGCGGCGAGCCTGCGCCACTCGTCCGCCGAGAGCACCCGTGGAACGATGTCGAACGGGATCAACCGTTCGTTGCCTTCCTGTTCGCCGTACACCGCGAACGTGATGCCGACCCGGTGGAACAGGCTGTCGGCCTCGGCGCGCTTCTGGCGCAGCGTGTCGTCGGGCTGGCGCGTGAGCCAGTCGGCGTACGCCGCGTAATGCGGCCGGACGTGGCCGTCGGCCGTATACATCTCGTCGTAGGGCAGGGCGGGGCGGTCCATCGGAGTTCCTTCCGGAGGACCAAAGCGAAAATCGTGCCAACGGTGTCGGCGGCACGATTGCGCGGCTGGCGCACCGTCGAGGCGGCGCTGCGCACCGTTTTGGTGCGCGGGCGCGTCTAAACTGAGTCAAGACGGCGCGGGCGCGCGCCCGGGCCGGCGGTCTTCAGGCCGACGCGCGACTGCTTTCCAGGATCCGGGTCAGTCGGTCCTTGGCGTGCAGCTTTTCTTTCTTCATCTTCACCAGCGTGATGTCGTCGAGCGGCAGCACGCCGAGCTCGGCGTCGAGCACCTGCTTGTCGAGTTCCTGGTGGCGCCGGAAGAGCTTGCGGAATTCGCTATCGCTCTCGAGCAGCGCCTCGACTTCATTCCCGGGCTGGTTCTCGAACATTGCGGTCTCCTCTCGATCAGGATGTGCGATCAATATCGACCGTGGGTCTTGTAGAGGTAGTTCGTCAACTCGGCGGTCTGCATGGACATCCGCCGCTGGATCTCGTGCACCACGCGCACGATGGCGCGCATCACGTGATAGACCACCTTCGGGTTGGTCTCGAGCAGGCCCTCGAGATCCGCCCGGCTCAGGCCCAGCACGCGCGTGTCGCCCAGTGCCACGAGGGACGCGTAGCGCGAGGCGCCGTCGAGGAACGACAGTTCGCCCACCATGTTGCCGGGGCGGATCGCATTCAGCGTGATCTCTTCCTCCATGCCGGCACCCTTGACCACGCCGAGTACGCCGCTCACGACGACGTAGAGGTGGTCGTCCGCCGATCCTTCCGGCACCAGCACTTCTCCCTGCTTCAGGTCGCGGAGCGTCATCGCGCCCGCCAGGATGCTGCGCTCGTCGTCATTGAGCTCGACGGCCAGCCGGGACGTGCTCAGGCCTGCAAGGATGGCGGCTGCGGTCATGGGGGCGCTCCGGGCGTGACAAGGGACTCCAGCGGGAATTCTCGCCATCCCGCCGGTTCCGCGATAGTAGGTGAAACCCGCTAGATCACGGAAGGCAGGCGGCAGCGCGGCCGGGTGAGCAGCATCTGCACGTCGCCGATCTGGCGCTCGAGGAACCCGCCCTCGCAGTAGCCCAGGTAGTAGTCCCACATGCGCACGAAGGCGTCGGGGTAGCCGAGCTGGCGCACCGCCGCCAGGTTGGCGAAGAAGTTGTCGCGCCAGCGCCGCAGGGTGGTGGCGTAGTGCGGGCCGATGTCCTCGAGGTGGAACACCTTCATGTCGGTCGAGCGGCGCACCGAGTCGGTGATGGCGCTGACCGAGGGGATGAAACTGCCCGGGAAGATGAAGCGCTGGATGAAGTCCACGGACCTGAGCGCCTCCTCGTACAACTGGTCCCGGATGGTGATGGCCTGCAGCAGCATGGCGCCGTGGGGCTCGAGCAGGCGCCCGCACTGGGCGGTGTAGGCGTCGAGGTAGCGGGCACCGACAGCCTCGATCATCTCGATCGAGACCAGTTTGTCGTAGCGGCCGCGCAGGTCGCGGTAGTCGTCGAGCAGCAGCGTGACACGGTCCTGCAGGCCGGCGACGGCGATCCTTTCCTTCGCCCAGTCGTGTTGCTCGCGGGAAATCGTGGTGGTGGTGACGCGGCAGCCGTAACGGCGCGCCGCGTGGATCGCGAAGCCGCCCCAGCCGGTGCCGATCTCGAGCAGGTGGTCGTCGGGAGTCAGCCGCAGCTTGCGGCAGATCCGCTCGAACTTGGCGAGCTGCGCCTCGTGCAGCGTGGCGTCCTCGCGCTCGAACACGCCGCAGGAATACGCCATGGTGTCGTCGAGCATGAGCGCGAAGAGGTCGTTGCCGAGGTCGTAGTGCGCCGCGATGTTGCGGCGGCTGCCGTCCGGGCTGTTGCGGTTCAGCCAGTGCAGGAGGCGCCGCAGCGGGGCCGAGACGATTGCGGCGCCGCCCTCCAGCGACTGCATGACGTCGCGGTTCACGATCATCAGGCGGATCAGCGCCGTGAGGTCGTCGGCGCGCCAGAGGCCGCCGATGTAGGACTCGCCGGCACCGACCGTGCCACCGAACGCCGCGTCGGCGTAGGTCTGCGGATGCAGCACCTCGATCGTCGCGCGCAGCTTGCACTCGGGGGTGCGACGCCCGAACGTGAACGTCTCGTTGCCCTCGATCACGGTGAGGTCGCCCTCGCGCAGCCCGGCGAGCCTGGCGAGGAACAGCCGCCGGCCGAGCTGCTGCAGCGCGGTGCCACGGCCGGCGCGCGGCGCCTCGTCGATGGTGGGGACGATGCTGGGTTTCATCGGACGAGCCTCTCGATGCGGCCATCGCGGGCAGGGTGCCCGGCACCGGCCTTGTCGGGGTGGGTGTGGAACGGCACGCGCTTCAGCCACAGCTTGAAGGCCTGCCAGTAGATCGCCGTCGTCACCTTGAACGGCAGCAGCGGGCAGCGCAGCAGCGCGCCGGCGAGCGCGCTGCTGCTGATCGGCGCACGCTCCAGGGTCATGGTCGCGTCGAACTGCAGCGCACCCTCGCGCCAGTTCTCCAAGTGCACCAGCAGCCGGCCCTCGGGCAGGCTGAAGCGCCAGTCGTAGTTCATGTCCATCGGCAGGAACGGCGAGACGTGGAAGTCCTTGCCGAAGCGGAAGCGCAGCTTCGACGGCGTGCCCTCGTTGTGGATCCGGGGCAGCACGTAGCAGTGCCGCTCACCCCAGGGCGTGTTGTTGATCTCGGCGACGACGGCCTCGAGCTCGCGGTCCTCCGCGTCGAAGCAGTAATAGAAGCTGACCGGGTTGAAGCCGTAGCCGAGCAGGCGCGGCGCGGTCAGCAGGCGGATCGGTCCGGCGGGGCGCTGGCCCGTGCGGCTCGCGACGAGATCGCGCACCTCGGCATCGAGGCTGCGGGCCGGGTCGCCCAGGTGGTCCGCTCGATGCCAGCGCGCGAGCGCGGCCCGGCGCGCCGACCAGAACCAGCGGCCCTCAAGCGCCCGGGGCAGCTCGCCCAGGTCGAGGTACAGCAGGCAGAGGCGATAGCGGAAGGCGTGCGGTACCGGCGCATTGCGCCGATGCCTAACCCACCCGGCGTAGAGGCAACTCTGCACGCGCGCGATCCTCGTCGAAGTGGGCGACCGCCGTCTGCGCGCTCACCACGCCGTCCTCGTGGAAGCCATTGCGCCAGTAGGCACCGCAGAAGTAAGTGCGCTGCGCGCCGTCCAGTTCGCGGTGGCGTGACTGGGCCGACACGGCGCGGGGCGAGTACACCGGATGATCGTACGTGAACGTGCGCAGGATCTTGCGCTCGTCGACCGCACGACGGTGGTTGAGCGACACCAGGAAGCGCACCGGGGCGTCGAGCGATTGCAGGACGTTCATGTCGTACGTCAGCGCGACGGGCTCCTGCGGGTTTGCGAGCAAGTGGTAGTTCCAGGCGGCGCGGGCCAGCGGGCGCTTCGGCAGCACGCCCGCGTCCGTATGCAGGATCACCTCGTTCGCCGCGTACGGGAACGCGGCCAGCACTTCGGCCTCGGCTCCCGACGGCGCGTCGAGCATCGCCAGTGCCTGTCCCGAATGGCAGGCCAGGAACACATGGTCGTAGGCTGCGACGTCGCCGCGCGCAGTGCGGATGCGCACCTCGTTCGGCAGGCGGCGGATGGACTCGACGGGGGTCGACAGGCGCAGGTCGAGCTTCGCGACCCGCAGCAGGGCCCGCACGTACTCGCGCGAGCCGCCGTTGACGGCCTGCCAGAGCGGGCGGTCGTCCACCGACAGGAAGCCGTGCCGGTCGAAGAATTCGACGAAGAACCGCGCCGGGAACCCGAGCATGGCCGAGGCCTCGGCCGACCAGATGGCACGCCCCATCGGCACGATGTAGTGCTCGATGAACTGCTGCGAGTAGCCGCCCTGCTCGAGGTAGGCGCCAAGCGTGAGCGAATCGTCGAGCGAGCCCACGATCGCCTTGGAGCGGGTGTTGAAGCGCAGGATGTCGGCGATCATGCGCAGGAACGACGGGCGCAGCGCGTTGCGGCGCTGCGCGAACAGCGAGTTCAACGACGTGCCGTTGTACTCGAGCCCGGAGCGCTCGCAACTCAGGCTGAAGCTCATGTTCGACGGTTGCCAGGCCACGCCCAGCTCGCGCAGCATCGCGATGAAGTTCGGGTAGGTCCAGTCGTTGAACACGATGAACCCGGTGTCGACGCCGTAGCGGCGGCCCTGCCACTCGACGTCCACCGTCGCGGTGTGCCCGCCGGCGTAGTCGTTCGCCTCGTAGACGGTGACCTCGTGTTCGCGCGTCAGGCGCCACGCGGCGTGCAGGCCGGCGACACCCGCACCGACGACGGCGATCCTCATGACGCCACCGCCGTGTGCGCTTCGCGCACCTTGCGCGGGACGGGCTTCAGGTCCCAGATGAGGCCGACGGCCGCCATCGCCCTGAGCAGGTAGTAGGTGATGTCGATTTCCCACCAGTAGAAACCCTGGCGCGTCGAACCCGGGTAGCGGTGGTGGTTGTTGTGCCAGCCCTCGCCGAGCGTGATCAGCGCCAGCAGCCAGTTGTTGCGGCTGTCGTCGCCGGTCGCGTAGCGCCGGCGGCCCCAGACGTGGCAGAGCGAGTTGATCGTGTACGTGCAGTGGTAGCAGGCAATCGTCGATACGAAGAAGCCCCACACCAGCAGCTGCCCGCCCGTCGTGCCGAGCGACGGGTGGTTCGCCTCGAGCCATCGACCGGCGAGCAGCAGGCCGAGCGCCAGCAGGAAGGGCACGAGGATGTCGAAGCGGTCGAGCCAGCGCAGCTCGGGAAACTTGAGCAGGTCACGCACGCGGCCCAGGTCGGGCGCGAAGTGCCGGCGCGACAGGAACCAGCCCATGTGCGACCAGAGGAATCCGCGCTGGTTCGGCGAATGCACGTCGCCTGCCTTGTCGGAGTGCACGTGGTGGTGGCGGTGGTGGGCGGCCCACCAGAGCGGTCCGCGTTGCGCCGCCGACGCCCCGAGCACCGCGAAGACGAACTGCGCGACTCTCGAGGTCTTGAATGTGCGGTGCGAGAAGTAGCGGTGGTAGAAGCCCGTGATGGCAAACATGCGCAACAGGTACAGCGCGACAGCGACGCCGACCGCCACGGGGCTGATGCCCACCCAGAAGCCGGCAAGGCAGGCGGCGTGCATGCCGACGAACGGCAGGATGCGCGCCCAGTCCACGCGGTCGCGCGTCGCTTCGCCGGCGGTGCGCAGGCTTGCGGAGGCGTCAACCCAGCTGAGCAGCGTGCGCCAGGGCGTCGGCGACGCCGCGCTGGCGCGGGCCGGGGGATCCTGTCCATCGTCCATGACGGGAGAGGTCACGAACGGGCCTCAGTTGGAGGCCGTGGCGGCCGACGCGTCCCCTCCGCCGAGCAGCTGCCGGCGGAGATCGCTCACCACGCTGCGTGGGTCGAGCCAGATCGCGAGAAATGCCGGTCCGAACGTCGGGTCGTCCACCTGGGCAAAGCGGCCGCGCTGGTCGTAGAAACGGGTGGGCCCGCCCGGGATGACGACCGTGGTGACGTTGCGACCCGGCGCGACGTCGGTCCAGGCGCGCCGCAGTTCGGCGAGCCATCGCTCGCGCTGCGCGGGCTCGGGCTGGCCGAGCTTCTTCCACGCGGTCTCGGTGATGCTCACCAGTTGTTCGCGCGTGAACGCGCGCTGGTACCACAGGCTCAGGGCGACGGTCTCATCAGTCCGCAAGCCACTGTAACGACCGGTGGACGTCCACAGGCTCGCGTCGTAGATCGGGAAACCGAGCCAGCGCAGTTCGCCCGCGCCCACCTGGCGCAGTGGATAGCCCTGCTCGATGACCGGGCTCGGCAACGAGGAGGCCGAGGCGACTGTTCCCGCCAGCCCGAGGCCGAGCAGGGCAGCAAGGCAGGTCAGGACCGGGAGTGGTCTGCGCATGGGGGCACTTTCGCCCCCTCCCAACGCGTGGATTCATGCCGGTTCGCCCGCGGGCCAGCCGCGGTATATGCGGTGACTGC
>Ga0209450_10000452_pt1 | contig 21101 bp, 15 predicted proteins | sample FrelakmetLWP11LW_FD_187149 | JGI IMG/M metagenome (GOLD analysis project Ga0209450, IMG submission 187149) | Freshwater lake sediment microbial communities from the University of Notre Dame, USA, for methane emissions studies - LWP11 LW (SPAdes)... | ecosystem: Environmental > Aquatic >...
GGGGCCACTTAGGGCCCGCTTAGGATCCCAGTGCACCGGATTCGTCGTTGCACCGGCGTTTATCCAACGCCTCTCGCACGCGGCGGGTGACGGAACACCGCGCGCCGCGCCGTCGATGCGCCGAACCGCGCGCATCGACCCCTGCAGCCGCTCAGTCATGAAGCCCGTCGTTTCGACCATCGCCGCCGATTGCCGTGCCCGGCGAATCCGGCGCGCCCTCGTCGATCATCTCGGGGGCCAAGGGCAGCAGGAACGAGGCACCGAGGCCTGCAACGCTTTGGCTTCCGAAACGAGCACGGCACAAGGCCTTGTTGGCCTCGCGCTGCCCGCGGTCGAGTTTCCTGCGGGTGTCGCCTTCCCGGCCGCGCGGGTCGACCATCGCCTCGGCGAAGTCGTCGGCGAACGCGTTCGCCAACTGGTAGGCGTCGCCGATCGTGGAGATGAGCGCGCTTTCGGTGAGCGCATTGGCGCCCTCGGCCCAGCGCAGCACCAGCACGTCACCGTCGGCGCCGCGCGCGACGCCATCGATCGCGAGACCGCCGAGGCCGGCAGGCAGGCGTACCGACACCGGCGCGAAGTAACCGATCACCTCCGACACGCCGGCGACGCCGCGCGAGGTCGGCTGCAGCGCGATCAGGTGCAACTCGACGTCGAGGTCGCCATCACGCTCGACCAGTTCCAGGTGCGGCGCGAGCGCGTTGCAGACATCGCGGGCCGCCCGGTTGGCGACCAGCGCCGCCTGCGCCGGCGTGATGTCCTCGCCGGCCGCGCCGTCGGCGACGACGATCCGCGGCAGCGTGGCGCTGCGTGCGGCGAGCACGGCGTCCACGTCCAGGAAACGATCGGCACGGGCATAGGCCTCCGCGCGCACCGACGTCAGTTCGCGATCGGTGGAGATGCCGTGCTGCGCCATCTTCGGCGCGCTGGCGCACGCACCGAGCAGCGCCGTGGCGAGCAAGGACATGGCGATGCGGGCCGTGCGGCGCAGGTCGGGCAAGGCCGAGCCTTCGACGTGGCGCGTCCGGCGGCCGACGCCCGCACGCGCGGCGGCCGGCACGCGCGGGACATGGCTTGCGTCGCCGGCTTCGCGAAACGCTCCACATCCGGCACTGCAATCCGAGGTGCCCGTCTCGGCCTTCAAGGCCGCCGATGGCGGCGCCACGGCGAAGTCGCCGTGGATTCGATGTCTGATCATGGTGGGTTCCCGATGTCGGACGTGCGCAGGCCCGCCCGGTGGCGAGAACCTAACTGGCGCCGCTTAAGGCCCGCTTAGGAATTCGCACCGCGCCGAAGTCCGTGCAGTCGCAGTGCATCGGCGCGTCGACGCCGCGACGGCGGACGAGCGACCCCACGCCTCGACGTCGCGCGATTCCGCTGGCGTCCTCGGGCCTTCGTGCGAAGGCCAGGGCCCTATTCGAAGCGCAGGCTCGACCGCCTGCGTTCGCTGCCGCTCTCGCCCCCGCCGGAGCTGTTCGAGTCGCTGTCGTGGCGCGTCACCACGAGGCGGTCGCCGCGGCGGGCGAACTCCCATGATTCACGCGTTTCGTTCTCGAAGCTGATCACCAGCATCGCACGACCACCGATTTTGAGCGCCCGCTCGGCGGCCACCGGCATGCCGCCTTCGTCGACCCAGATGCTGGCGGTCGCATCGATGTCCTTGACGTACTTGCGGGCCTGGGCGCTCAGTGGCGGGTCGAGCGCGAGGGTCAGGCGGCGCAGCGATCGCCCATCGCGCGTGTCCGGCGCGTCCGCCTGCACGGTGGCCTGGTCGATGAGGTTGAGCAGCGTGGGCGCCGCATTCAGGTAAGCATCGATGTCCTGCACGTCCACCCGCGCCAGCGCGGCACGCAGGGGTTGCCCGGCGTCGGGATCGCGATTGCCGCGCTCGGCTGCGGCCGCGTCGAGGATCGCACGCGGCCAAAGCACGCGCAGGTCGTCGCCACCCGCCTCCGCGCGGACCGCGAGCCGCGCCGTTTCGGGCTTGGCTTCGGACTCGTCGTCGTCGTCGGCCCGGCCACTGGTGGTGAACTCGAGCTCGACCGTCGCCGATACCGACTGGGTGGCCGGCAGGCTCGCCAGCGCCTCGCGTAGCTGCGCCAGCGCGTCGGCGTGGACGAGCGATGGCGTGAGCAGCAACAGCGGCGCGACCAAAAGGCGCATGGCGGGACTCCAGTGATCCGGACGAAGAGGCGTCGATTCCCGTCCAAGGACAGGCCCGTGTCCGTGGATTCGGAATCGGCGCCCAATGTGCGGGCTTCGAGAGCCCTGGCCATGTGCCGTAGGTCAGGGCTCGCCGGTGAGTCCCTGCGGCGACGCGCGCGCAGCGCGCCGCCCCGGAAGATCCGCAGGGCCGGTCCGGAGTGCCGGACGGGAACCGCTAGTGCAGCTTCAGGCGCGGCCGCACCACCTGGTTCACGTGCCCGATCGCGATCAACGCGAGGCCCTTGAGCCAGCCGTGGATGCCGATCAGGTGCATGCGGTACAGCGACATGTAGACCAGCCGCGCGAGCCGGCCTTCGACCGCCATCCGTCCGCCGACCAGGTTGCCCATCAGGCTGCCCACGGTCGAGAAGCGCGACAGCGACACCAGCGAGCCCTTGTCGCGATAGACGAAGGGCTCGAGTGCGCCGCGGCCTTCGATCGACCGGCGCAGGTTGTTGAACACGGTGGCCGCCATCTGGTGCGCGGCCTGCGCGCGCGGCGGCACCGGGTGCGTCTCGCCCTCGGGCACGAGCCAGGCACAGTCGCCCATCGCGTAGATGCGCTCGTCGCGCGTGGTCTGCAGCGTGGGCCTGACCACCAGTTGGCAACTGCGGCTGGTCTCCAGGCCCGCGATGTCGCGCAGGAACTCCGCCCCGCGCACACCCGCGGCCCACACCCGCATGTTGGCGGCGATCCGCTCGCCGGCCGAGGTCTCGACGCCCTCGCGGGTCGCCTTGACGACCTGGGTGCCGGTGAGCACGCGCACGCCGAGGTTCTCGAGTTCCGCGTGCGCGGCTTCGGCGAGCTTCTCCGGCAGCGCGGGCAGGATGCGCGGCCCGGCCTCGATCAGGGTCACGCGCAGGCGGCTCTCGTCGAAGGTCTCGAGGCCGTAGTGGCGCAGTGCGCCGGCGGCGTTGTACAGCTCGGCGGCGAGTTCCACGCCGGTCGCCCCGCCGCCGACGATCGCGATCTCGACCCGCAGGTCGGCCGCGGGATCGGCGACCTGCCCGCGGGACACGCGCAGGCAATGGTCGAGCAAGCGCTGGCGGAAGCGGTCGGCCTGCCCGCGGTCGTCGAGGAACATGCAGTGCTCGCGCACGCCCTCGGTGCCGAAGTCGTTGGCGATCGCACCGACCGCGAGCACCAGGTAGTCGTAGCGGATCTCGTGCGCGTCGATCAGGATCTCGCCGCGCTCGTCGCGAATCGCAGCCACCCGCACGCGCCGGCGCTCGCGGTCGATGCTCTCCAGGCTGCCGAGGAAGAACCGGTATCCCCAGCGGTGGCCGTGGCTGCGATAGCCGACCTCGTCGAGGTTGGCGTCCAGTGAGCCCGCCGCGACCTCGTGCAGCAGCGGCTTCCAGATGTGGGTGTGGTTGCGCTCGATCAGGATGATGTCGAACGCCTCGCGCCCGAAATGCGCGCCCAGGCGGCGCACCAGTTCGAGCCCCCCTGCCCCGCCACCGACGACGACGATCTGGGTCTTGGGCTTGCGGGCGGCACGCGGATCGGTCATCCGCGCAGTATCCACGTTCGCGACCTGAAATGGGACCCGCGCGCGCGCCGCCCACGCAGGGTCAGGTCGCCCCGGCCGGGCGGCCACCCGGCGAGTCGCCGCAGCATGGCTGCCGCGGGCCGCGCATCCATTGCGCGGTCCGGTTTCGCGAGCGCGAGGGGCGGCGCATCGGCGCCTACCCCCTCGACGCCGCGTCAATCCGCGACCGGGCGACGTGGGCGCACGATGCGATGACGGAGCCCTGCCGCAGCCGTGGCGCCGGGAGCGATCGCGCGCAGGTCGGCCGCCGCCGCCGCGACGACACCCGTGGGCGCCGCGCCCAAGCCGCTGACGTCGGGCTCGATGAGCGTGGTACCGAGGGTTACCGGAGCGCTCCCGACCAGCACCGGCTGCGGCTCGCCAATCGACGGATACAAGCCGCAGCTTTCACCGGCGTCGCAAATCTCGCCATCGTTGTCGTTGTCGCTGCCGATCAACAGCGCATAGGCCCCGGGCAGTCGGTTGCTGATCGTGTAGCGGTAGCCGCTGGCCGCGCTCGTCGCGGACTCCGCCACCGGCACCAGCGTCGCAAGATCGAGGGCCAGCGCGTACACCGTCCCGGCATCGCCCGGCACGCTGTCCTGGCCGACGCGCATGGTGACGGGAATCCGCAACGTGCCTGCGGCGCCCGCCTGCACGGTGACCGTGGCGCGGTAGTCGGCGGCCGGCAGGCCGGCGCGCGACACCACGAGGTCGTAGTTGCCGAGGCCCTGTGCGTTCGTCCCCACGGGGACCACGTTGAGCCACGGGGCGTCATCGGTGACCGCCGTGACCTGGACCACGCCCCCGCCGCCCGCGGAAACCGCCATGCGCTGCGTGCTGTCCGCGATCGCGAACGTGAAGCTGGTCGGCGCGGCCAGCACCACGGCCGGGGCCGCCGCGGCACCGGCCAGGTTACGCGCCTCCAGGGTCGCCTTGTACGCATCGATGAGGCCGTAGCCATAGGCATCGTCGCGCACGTTCGGCCCGTTGTTGGCCAGGTCGCGCGTCAGGCGTCCCGCGGCCAGCAGTTGGTCGAACTGGTCGGGCGACATGTTCGGAGCAATGGCCTTCATCAGCGCGATCACGCCGGTGACATGCGGAGCAGCCATCGAGGTGCCTGCCAGGTAGTCATAGCTGGGATCGAACGGCCCGCCGTTCGGGCCACGGAACACCGTGCTCGCCACCTGGTCCTCGACGCGCGACACGCGGCCGGGCGTGGCCTGGCAGCGCGCGTTGGCGAATTGGGGGAATTCGCCGGGGTCCGGCAGGTCGAACGGCTGGCCGTTTTCGCCGCCGGGCGCGGCGACGTCGATGGTGGGGCCGCAGTTGGAGTAGAAGGCGAGCACGCCCTGCCGGTTCACGGCGCTCACGTTCACCACGCCCTCGCAACTGTCCGGCGAGCCCGGCAGGAAGGTGTTGTTGTTGCCGCTGGCCACGACCATGATCAGGCCGGCCTGGCGCGCGGCGCTCACCGCCTGCTGCTCGGTCTGCGAGCAGGGGCGGAAGTCGCTGCCGTAGCTGAGGTTGGCCACCACCGCGCGACGTGCCGGGCGCGTCGGCGTGCCGTTGGGAACCAGTCCCGCGGCCCAGCGCAACGGCCCCTGGATGAAGCCGAAGCTGCCGCCGTTGGACTGGTAGACGATGGGCATGACCGTGGCCTGCCAGTTCACGCCGGTGACGCCGACGCCATTGTTGCCGTCCGCGGCGACGGTCCCCGCGACGTGCGTGCCATGGAAGTCGGGGTCGCTGCCATCGTTGCCGGCGGCGAGGCCGGGGCGCGCGAAATTCCAGCCGAGCGCGTAGTCCACGTTGCCGAGGATGTCGGGGTGCGCCGCGCCGGACAGCAGGTCGCCGACGCCGGAGTCGATCACGGCCGCCACCACGTCGCGACTGCCCGTGGAAAGGTTCCACGCCTGCGGCAGGTTGATCTGGTTGTAGTGCCACTGGAAGACATAGCCGGGATCGTTCGGCGTCCGCAGCGAGCGAAGCGACATCTCGTAGTTCGGATCGCTGGCGACCACGTCCGGGTGCGCCCGCAGGCCCTTGACCATGCGGATTGCGTCCCAGCGCTGGCGCGCCGAGGGCGACAGGCCCCAGCCCGCGGAGGCGAGGGAGTCGACACCCTTGGCCAGCGCGCGCAGCGCCTTGCCGCGGTCGGCAATCCGCAGCAGGGCCGGCATGCCGTCGCCGCCGCCGAGCGCCTTCATGCCCAGCGGTGCCACGCGCTGCGCGATTGCCGGCACGCCGGCGTGATCGCGATCACCGAAGTCGACCACCACCTCGTCGTCGCGCATCGCATACTCCAGCGCCATCGAACCGGTGAGTGCGCGCCTCGCCGAGTTGGCCGTGCTGAGCACGTAGTTCGATGCCCCGGATGCGGCCACCACCACCACGTCGTAGCTTCCGGTCTGTCCGACGTTGATCACCTCGGTCGGTCCGGTGCCGAGCGCACTGGCCACCGGCGTGGTGGTGTCGCCGCTGCGATAGACCAGCAGGTCGAGGTCGACCGACACCGGTGCCGCCGCATCCCAGTCGGACACGGCGAGCGTCAGCGCCTGTCCCTCGGTGAGGTTGAGACGATAGGCGTCGAAAACGTCCGTCGCGCCGGCGAAACGGTCACCGGAACGCCCGGTGGCGACGGCGGTCGCGAAGCCGGAGACCACGACCGGATTGGGCAGTGCCTGCACCTGTTGCGGCGTGTCATTGTCCCGGTTCGTCACCTCGGGATTGTTGACGTCGCCGTCGATGGCCGTGTTCGGAAGGGCCCGACCGCTGCCAGTGATCCCGAAAGCCCCCACCCCGAACGCACACGGCTGCGTGCCCGCGATGGCACTCAACTGCTGCACGCCCGAGTACGGGAACGGCGGGTAGTCCGGCGGCCCGAGGGACGATGCGACGGCCGTGCCGCAGCCGGTGATGGTGAGCGCGAACGCGCCCCACGGCCGGCGCTGCACCTGCGCGGGGTTGAAGGCGGGACCGAAGCGTCCGCCGACCGGCTGCGTGGCCTGGTCGACGATGATCGAGCCGTTGACGATGCGGCCGAGGCCGCCGATCCACGCCTGGCGGCCGTCGGGCGTGTAGGTGAACCAGAAGGCGAGCGCCTGGTCGGGACTGATGACTTCGACCAGCCAGCCCTCGCCGTCACGCCGCGGATCGAACCAGGCGCCGGTGATGGCGCCCGGCAGGAACTTCGGCGCGTCGGCGGCCGCCACGTTGCTGCATCCGATGCCGCGCGGCGCGGTCAGGCGCTGGAGATTCAGCGTATCGGCCGGCCAGCCGCTGGCGCCCGGCGTGTAGACCACCGTCCCGCGGTCGCAGTTCTGGAAGGTGAACGTGATGTCGCCCCAGTCTTCGCGCACCACCTGTGCGGCATTGAATGCCGCCCCCCAGCGCGCGCCGCGCGTGCGAGACAGGTTGGTCATCACGATCCGGTTGCCCTGGATCTCGCCGACGCCGACCAGGTAGGCCTGGTTGCCCTGCGGGTCGAAGGTGTACCAGACCGTGAGCGCGGTTCGCGCGTCGAGGATCTGCAGCAGGAACCCCTGCCCGTCCTTCGCCGGGTCGAACCACGCGCCGGACGTGCCCGGCTGGACGCTGAAACTCGACTGCGCCGCCACCGGCAGTGCCGACGCCGACAGCAACAGGAACAGCAGCAACGCACGCATGGTGCCCATCACTCCCCCCGTGCGGACGAGCCCGCTCGCCCTATCATTACGCCAAACGGCATTCGATCCCGTAACTGCCGCGACCGATGACGTTGCACTCCGGGCCCCGCGGGGCGAGCCACCCGGGTCGCGGCCATCGGCCGCGCCGGCGCGCCGGCCGGTGCGGACCGCGCCCGGCGCGGCTCATCCCGCCGCGCAGCGCTGCCGGAACGCGTCGATCGCCCGCTGCTCGCGGCGGCGCTCCGCATCCTGCCCGCCGGCCGGGGTCGCCTCGCGCAGTTCCTGGAACGCCGCGCCGGCGCCGGCCAGCAGCAGCAGGTCCTGCTCAAACGGACTGACTTCGCCGTCGCTGCGCGCTTTCGCGACCGCGGCGCGCAGCCGGTCGGCGTCGAACGGCAGGCCGCCGGCGAGCGACTCGTGCACGGCGAGCAGGTCCGAGTACGGCGCCAGCACGCGCCGCGCCGCGACCAGCCGATCGGCATCGGCGCAGACCGCCGCCAGGCTGGAGCGCCGGCAGACCCCGTCGTCCTCGCACCGGAGGATCTCGACGTAGGCAGCCCGGCTCATTTCGTACGCATCTTCGATCGCCGCGATGGACTTGGCGTCCGGCGGCGTGCCCGCAGCGACCGCATCGGCCGCTTCGATCAGCGTGCGCGCGTACAGCAGGCGGCCCGTCTCGCCGTCGATCACCCGCATCGCCTGCGGCGTATCGTCGTAGCCGCAGCCGCCGAGCGGGATCAGCAGCACGCTCGCGGCGGCGGGTCGGACTGCGCGGGACATGGCGTGCTCCATCGGGCGGTCGCCCGCGATCGGGGACGCCCCATGCTATCGGATGTCCACCCGTGGCTGTCCTCGATCCCGTCCGTGGCCAGGCCGTGCCGCAGCGGCCGGCGCATCCGGGGCCTCGCGGGATCGCGCCGCGATTCGCGGCGCCGTCGATGCAGCCGGGTCGCGGGACCGCTCAGCCCGCCGCTGCCGCAGCCTGCCAGCGTTCCCGATACAGCGTTCGCGCGAGCATCATCAGCAGCCCGAGGCTACCGGTGAAGATAACCAGCACCACCCAGACCTCCGACTTCATGCCGGCGGCCCTGGCGCGATCCTGCAGCAGGAAGAACGCCACCGCCAGGCTCATCAGGCGATCCTTCCAGTGCTGCACGCCCCACCACGACTGCGTGACCTGCGGCCAGAAATCGTCGAAGCCGTGCGCGACCACGGCGAAGGCCGTCGCCACCGCCAGGACCACCGCGCACAGTGCCGGTGCGATCCACAGGGGCCAGGCGACGCGGCCCTTGGTCTGCGTGACCAGCAGCATCGCGAGCGCCGCGACGACGAAACCCAGGACGGCGACGAACTGTGTGTGCGGCATGTCGGCCTCGCGCGGTTGGAATCCAGGCACCTGCGCGGTGCAGTCTGCGGGCTCGGCCTCGACCACGCAAGCGGCGCACCGGGCGGGGCACGGTCATCGGGTCCGGCGTCGTTGAACCGCTGCGACCATGCGTTCCGACGTCGCTCGAACGACATCCACGACCACGCCGGCTTCCCGGTGCGCGCGGCTTGCGTCGCGGCCGCGCCGGACGCTCGACGCCGTGAGGAACCCCGCCGTCGAAGCGTGGGGCCGAAACGGGCGGATCGGCAGATGGCTTGATGGCCCGCAGGCTCGGTCGCCGCCGACGGATCGCCCCCGCGGCACCACAGTCGCGCTGCGCGATGCGACGACCTCCGGCGCGCGCCGGTGAAGATCGTCTGCTTGTGCATCGGCCCGTTCGGCTGGGACCTCGCCGACATCGGCCGCGGCCCGGTGCGCGGGTCGTTCCTGCTGACGGCATCAGGGTCGTCGCACGGCACGTTGCGCGCGACGCAAGGCCCGACGCGCCAGCGCACACCAGTTGGCGGGCGACAACGGCGCAAGGCACACCAGCACGTCGCCTGCTTCGTGTCCGGGATTGCGCGCGGCGAAGAACGCCACGTCGGGCGAGCGCTCTGCCGGGCTGGGAAGCGGCGCGACGCCGGGTCGCAAGCGCTCACGTCCCGAGCGCAGCGCGACGCCGCGCGCCGGCTGCCACAGCGGACCATGGACGGTGCGCGCCAGCCGATCCATCAACGCGGCTTCCCATGCCGGCGTCGGCGCATCGTGCCGCGGCCAGTAGATGTCGAAGTTGCGCGGCAGCAGCAGGTAGCTCTTGATGCTGAACGCGTAGAAGAACCACAGCACCGGCGTGAGGGGATGGCGCCGTTTCACGCGCAGGAAGCTCGCGAACCCGCTCTTCTGCACCAGGTTCAGGCCACGATACGCGTCCCGCAGCAGCACGTACGAACTGTAGATCGCGACCACGCGCCGCCCGCCGTGCTCGACGGGCAGCACGTCGAAGGTCGACATCCCGGCCAGCACGGGGTCATCGGCGGCGCGGAACAGGACGATGTACTCGCGCGCGCGCAGCATCGGCTCGGTGTAGCCGCGATCGACCTCGAAAAACTCCGCCACCAGCGCCCAGACGGCCTCCCAGTCGGCGGGCGTCAGCGCCGAAACGCGCAGTACCTCGAAGCCGACGCGCGGTCGGCTCGCGCGGCGGCGCCCCGCGTCCGCCGGCCGCTGCAGGTCGCCCAGCGCGACGTCGGCGGCCTCAGGTCCCTCCAGCCGCCCGCGTGGCGCGGCGTGACCCGCCACGTCGTGCGGCGGCAACTGCTCGGCATCGCCCGCGGGTTCCGTTCCCGAAGGCCTGACCACGGCGTCCGGCGCGCGGCGAGGGCCGTCCACGCGCGCATCGCCCCGGCGACCACCGGGGCCTTGGGTCGCCGCCGCCGATGACGCCGCGCACCCTGATCGATCGTGCATGCATCCCTCTTGCGTCCCGACCGCGACGTCCAATCCGCACCCGTGGCCCGCATGGACCACGAAACCGGTTATCGCAGTACCTCGGCGGATTCCGCGCACTCCACGTCGGCATCGATGGGGCCGCCGTGCGCGCCGCTGCGTGGCGCGGCCGGATCGTCCCCGGCGGCGCCGCGGATCGCCATGCGAGGACGCCCCGCCGGCGCAGTTTGTCTATCGCGTGCAGTCGCAACGCGCACCCGCCGAGTCGCGCGCGGCGCGGCGCGCCGTGGCCTGGCCATCACCCCGGCCGGCGCGCCGCCGCGTCGCTCAGGGCGCGAAGCGGGCCATCGGCGCGTGCGTGAGGATCCAGTCGCGCTTGCCCGCGACGCGCACGAACCACGAGGTCTGCCCCGCCTCCGCGTTGCCGGTGCCGTTCGAGTTGACGCCGGCGAGAACCCAGCGCCCATCGTCCTGCAGCCACGCGGGGCCGCCGCTGTCGCCGGAACCGAGCAGCCCGGCGAGCCGGCTGCCCGGCAGGGTGGCGCCGCCGTACGGGTTTTCGATCGAGCCGTCCTCGGCAGGCAGGAACACTCCGAGGTAGTTGCCGGTGTCCTCGTCGTCGCCGTCGGCCTTGACCACGTCGACCAGCCCCTGGGCGGCGGCTGCCGTCACTTCGCCATCGTGGTAATCGTCGTGCTGGCCGATGCTGGCAATGCCGCGGCTGCCGTAACCCATGAAAGTCAGCAGCCGCCCGCGTTCCTCGTCGCCACCGTACAGCGTCGGCGCCGGTCCCGCGTCGCGCACCGGCGAATCCAGGGTCAGGACGACGATGTCGTAGCCGGTCGTGGTGCCGGTGTCGACCCAGTCCTCGTGGATCGCGCCCCGGACCACGGCGAACTCGCTGCCACCGCTGCTGAGCACGCGGAACCCCTCGGGCGGCGCTTCCTCGCTGAAGCAGTGCGCGGCGGTCAACACGTAGCCGTGGCGTTCGTCGTTGCCGATCCAGGTCCCGCTGCAGTCGCCCCAGTGACCGCCGTCGGACGCCAGCGCGACCAGCGCCGCGAACTGCGGCTGCCGCGCGAGGTCGATCGCGGCACCGAAGCCGGCGGCGGGATCGTCCTCCTCGCCGCCTTCTTCGGCCCAGGTGGTGTCGAGGATGATCACGGCGATCGCCGGCGCGGGCAGCGCGATGGCGAGCACGAGCGGAATCGCGCAGTGCAGGGAGCGACGGGCCATGGATGGAATGCGTTGCGTACCGGCGGCGGACCTGGCATCGAGTCTGTCGGCTCGGCGTCGGCAACGCAATCGGATCGACCGTCGGCACCCGGGGCCGAAAAGCCCCGGTAACCAGGTCATCGATGCATCGGCGTCCGCCCTGCGGGGCCGCCCGATCGCGCCTCACTCGAATCCGTTCGCGAATACGTCGTCCTGCAGCGGTACGTCCAATGCCCCGTAGCTGCACTCGGTCGCGACGCGCCCACCGCCGCGCGCGTCGAACAACGACGCGAAGCCGAACCCATCGACGCACCGCGCGCGCGGGATCGCGAACGCCGCGGGACTGGCGAAACTGGCGATCGCCCGTGCCGGCATGCCCGCCACGGAGAGCAGGGGCAGCAACTGCGGATCGACGTTGAACAGGTTTCCCGTGGTGTCGCCGCTGATCGTGCAGCCCGTCGGGTCCGAGATCAGCAGGTCGCCGAGGCTGCCCAGTTGCGCGCAATTGCGTTGCGTGGTGCCCTGCAGGTTGTTGGCGATGATCGAGCGCCCGAGCAGGGCGTTGTCGGTGAACCGCACGGCCGTCGTGAACTCCGGCGCCACCACGGGCGAATCCACGATGCTGTTGTCGACGATGGTCAGGAAAGCGGCGTTCGCGATGCGGCTTACCGACATCGCGGCGCTGTTGTTCGCCACGTTGCCCGCGACCGTTCCGTTCAGCAGCACCACGCCGTCGCTGAAACCCACGTCCGGCCCGCTGGCGGCGATGCCGCCGCTGTCGGCCGTCACCGCCGGGGCCTGGCCGGGCGCGGGCAACGCCTGGTTGTCGATCACCGCGAACCGCTCGACGCGCGCGCTGGTGCTGTTGCGAAGGTTGAGCGAGTCGGAACGCGGAAGCGAGATGAAGAGCCCGCCACCGCTGGAAAAATCGACGAACTCGGTCAGGCTCTCCGCCTCGACGCGATTGTCGCGCACCACGACGTTGTACAGCAGCGAGTGCCCGCCATCGATGCGCACGCCGCCGCCCCTCGGGAACTCGCGTGCCGGATTGATCGCCAGATCCACGTCCTGGCGCTGACGGCCGCCGCGCACGGTGGCGTTGATCAGCGCGAAGGAGATCGGGCGGTTCCGCCGCGCACTCGAGCTGGTCGACAGGATGTTTCCGCGCACCTGCAGCACGCGCTCCCCGTTGCTGGCCGCCAGTTCCGTGGCGGCGGCATCGCCCTGCCCCACCAGAATCACGCTGGTCGGTGGAACGTCGTCGGTCGCGGGCTGCACGTCCAGGTCGCCGGCCTGCGCCTGGGTCCCGAGGCGATTGATCGCGTACGTGCCGACCGGCAGCCGTGCGATCCAGGTGCCGCCGGTGACGTTGGATACCATGGTCAAGGCGCGCAGCGTGCAGACGTTGCCGGACGCACGACACAGGCCATCGCCGGGCGCAAGGTCGGGCAGGTCGGCGAAAGAGTCGATCGTATGCGTGTACACCTCCTCGAACGCCCCCACGTCCCGCGGCAACTGGCGCGAAAGTCCGCGCGCGTCGACCAGCGGCCCGGTCGTCTGCGCACGGTCCTTCAGCGGCGAACCGAGCGCGAAGGCGTGCACCGGGATGCCACCGCCGTAGTCGAACAGCGGCAGAAGCCTGCCGTCGACGCCGGCGCCGAGGTTGCCGCTGGACGAGGAGAACGTGCAGTTGGAGATGGAGGTGTGCACCAGCGAATTCGCGCGTGTTCCGTTGATGGCGCCATTGCCCGGGCAGAACAAGTCGGCCCGTGCTCCAGTCGAGTCGGTGTTCTGGTCGATCACGCTGCTGTTGATGATCGTCTGCACCGGGGCGACGCCGGCGTTCGCCAGATCGACGGCGGCCCTTCCCGGGCTGGAGGTGCGGTTGAAGGCGATGGTGGCGTAGTCGAGCGTGACGGACGCGCTGTTGGTCGCGAGCGCGGCGGCGATCGGCGCCGTGTTGCCGCTGATCGTGACATTGGTCAGCACGGCGGCCGGTGCCGATGCGAGGCCGCTGACGATCGCGATGCCACCCCCATTTTGGGTCGCCAACCCGCCGGTGATGGTGACGCGGTTCAGCGTCAACGCCGCGCTCTGGGTGTTGGCGTGGATGCCACCTCCGATCTTGGCGACGCCGCCGCGGACCACCACGCGCTCGAGCGTCAGCGGGTTGAACGGGCCCTTCCGGATCACGCCACCCGACCGCCCGGCGCCCGAGTCGGCCTCGCCGAGCACGGAGCCACCGTAGAGCGTGATGTCGCGGATCGTCAACGCGCCCGGGTTGTTGTTCGGCAGGTCGAACAGCCGGTCCAGCGGGGGCGCAAACAGCTGGCTGCGCACCGGGTCCAGTCCCTGGATGATGATCGGGCTCAGGATGTCGATGTCGCCGTCGGCGTTGAGGTTTTCGTCGACGTACGGGGGCGGGCCCACGGCGACCGCATAGCCGCCGGCAGGAACCAGGATGGTGTCGGGCTCGGACGCGGACCCGACGCGCACGCAGCCGAAGACATTGGTGTTGGTGTTGGCCGACTGGACGGCCGCGCGCAGGTCGCAACTGCCCACGCTGCCGATCGGCGTCAAAGTGATGGTCGCCGCTTGCGCGGAGCCGTTCAGGACGAGGACCGCGATGGCCAGGAGTCGCATGGTGGACCTTTCCGGGATGGACGCTCTGGCAAGGAACGGGTGGCGATGCGCGATTCGAACACCGGCCGCGGGGCGACCCGGGGCCGGCGCGCAGGGGCCCGGGCCGGCACGCGGCCGCAGCACGGCGATAGCGCACGCGGTGGCCGCCATCCCCTCCATGCCCCCACCGGAAGCGCGATCGGGGGCACTGCGCGCCCCTCGACGCCACCCCGCCACGCCGCGCCTCGGCGCCGGCGGCGCGAGGTCATCGGCCGGGACCCACCGCATGCCGGATCGCCCCAAGTGCCGTCGCGGACGATGGCCTGCGCGGATCGGTGCGCCACTACGCCCCGCGCCGGCGGTCGGCGGGTCAGCCCGCGGGCCCGCGCAGCAGGCCCATCAGTCCCGCGTCGTCACGCCAGTCGCGACCGGCGACGAAGCGCGGCAGGGCCCAGCGCTCGTCGTCGTCGCGCAGCGGCCGTGGCTCGGTGCTGAAGGCGGCCGACAGGCCGAGCGCCGGTCCGCGCCGCGGCAGCCAGTCGTCGCGGAGGAAGGCGGCGACGTGGCCGAAGGGATAGGCGAAGTAGCGCGGGCGGCGGCCCACCGCGCGCTCGATGTGGTCGCTGGTGACGGCGATCTCGGCCTCCGCCTCGGCGTCGCTGGCGACATGGAGGAAGGTGCCGCGGGGCTGTCCGGCGAGCGCGCTCGTGCCGGCCAGCGGATGGTTGTGGTCCCAGCTGTGGTTCTCGATGTCCATCAGGCCCGAGGCCTGCGCGCGCGGCCACCAGCGCGCGTGCATCAGGTCCTCGCCGTAATCGGCGCGCAAGGCGCCGGCCATGTCGGCACGCGCCGCCGGCGAGCCGATGACGAAGCTGGACGCGCGCAGGCGCGGCAGCCGGCGCCGCGCCTGCGCCAGCACCTGCAGCATCGACGGCAGCAGCCCGAGTCCCGGATGCAGGTGCGGCTCGCCGTCGATGCGGGTGCCATCGTCGAGGGTGATCGCCACGCCCTCGCGGCAGCCCGGCGCGAGCAGGTCGTCCAGCGGCAGCACCGGCACGCCGGCGTCGGCCAGCAGGTCGAGGTCGGCCGCGAGCCGCAACAGGTCGCAGCCGCGGCGGTCGAGCCGCTCGAGTCGGGTGGCGTGGTAGGTCAGCACCAGGCGCATCGCTGCGACCTCAGGCGGGCGCGTCCGGCGGATGCAGCCGGTCGGGGAACAACGCATGCGCGATCGAGAACGACCGCCAGCCGGTCGGATCGCGCAGGATCGAAGCGCCGAGCAGGTCGGCGAACTGCCGCACCTGCTCCTCGGGCGTGCCGTCGACCGCGCGCTGGATGTGGACATGGCGACAGCCGGTGGCGAGATCGGTGTCCGCGGTGTACAGGAAGATCGGCACGCCCTTCGACTGCGCGATCTCGAACAGGTCCTGCGCCAGCCGCGTCCGCCAACCGGCGAGCCGCACCTCGACTGCGTCCGGCCGGTGGGTCGGCAGGTCGCAGGCGCCGCAAGCCACCTCGCCGCGCGCCAGCAGGTCGGCGAGCCGGTGCGGCTCGCTGCCGTCGCGCACGATCGTCGGCCGACCGGAGGCGCGCGCGAGCAGGGCGTCGCGCACGCGCAGGTACAGGCCGCCGGGCCGCCCCCCGCGGGCGAGGTGCGGGCCGCGTTGCGGGACGATGATGCCCGGCTCGCGTCCGATCGAAGCGGCCCACGGCACGAACCAGTAGCCGCAGCCGTGGTGGCTGCCGACCAGCTGGATGCCGCCCGTGGGCGGCAGCGCGTCGCCGTGGGTGCGCACCCAGCGGCGGACGTGGCGCCGCGAGCGCAGCGGCACCAGGAAACAGTCCGCGTGCTCGATCAGAAGGCGGAAGCGCAGTCGCCGCGCGAAGGCCTCCGCGTCGTCGACCACGCCGAGCGACTGGGCGTGGCGAATCGCGATGCTGGCCTCCTCGTGGTACCAGCCGCGCCAGCGCGACAGCCACCACAGGAAGCGCCGTCCCAGCGGCCACGGCAACAGGGCGCTGCCGACCGGCACCAGCCACCGCTCGACGACCTCGCGCAGCCGCTGATTCCACTGCTGCACGCGCGTGCGGGCCATCGGCTCAGCGCTTGACGCAGTCGAGGTACAGGCTGATCGCGGTCGCGGGACTGCGCAGGTCGAGGCCGCGCAGTTCCGGCCAGGCGCTCTCGTTGTAGCCCACGCGATGCACCTCGAAGCCGGCAGGCTCGAGCAGGGCGCGCAGGGTCGCCTCGTCGTAGAAGCTCTTCTGCCCGGCGAAGGTCAACGCCGCGTGCACCAGTTCGCCGAGCGTGCCGGTGACCAGCGGGATGCCGACCTCGCGGTTCCACAGGTCGAGCACGCGGGTGTCGCCACGCTGGTAGTGGTCCAGCAGCACCGCCAGGTCCGGGGTCAACAGGCGCAGCACGCCACCGCGCTTGAGCACGCGGTGGCAGTCGCGCAGGTGCTCGCGCGCCTGCGCGAAGTCGAGTTGGCCGATGAAGTCCTCGGACTGCAGGAAGTCGGCGCAGCCGTCGGGGAACGGCAGCGCCTGCGAAAGGTCGGCGACCACGTCGGGCTGCCACCGGGCGTCGGCATCGACGTGCAGCCAGCCGGGGAAGCGCACGCCTCCCGCGCCCAGAGAAATCTTCATGAGTACCTCGGAACGGGCGGATCGGGTCGCGGCAACGCGTGGATTCTAGCCCATGCGCCCGCGGGCGACCGCACGCAGCGCCGGCGTCCGCGCCCATCTGCCGGTGCGGGGCGCCGGCCTGGACCGCTCGACGGCGCGGCGGCCGTATGCGCGCGATGGCGCCGTCAGCCCGCGCCGGCCGGCGTCGCCCGCGCGACCGCACCCAGCGCCCGTGCGCGCAACTGCCCGCAGCCCCCATCGACGTCCTGGCCGGCCGACTGGCGCAGCTTGGCGAGGATGCCGCGCTGGTGCAGGTGGCGCACCATCGCGCGCGCGCGGTCGTTGTCGGGGCGGCGGAAGTCGAGCCCTTCGCCGGCATTGAACGGGATGAAGTTCATCACCGCGTACTTGCCGGACAGCAGTTCGACGATGCCGGCGAGTTCCTCGTCGTCGTCGTTGATGCCTTCGAGCAGGGTCCACTGGTACTGGATCGGATAGCCGGTGGCGCGCGCGTAGCGTTCGCCGGCTTCGACGAGGTCGGCGGGGTCGATGCGCGGGGCTTTGGGCAGCAGGGTGCGGCGCAGGTCGGCGCGGGTGGTGTGCAGGGACAGCGCGAGCGCGGGGCGCACCGGACCCTGCGGCAGGCGTTCGAACACCCGCGGATCGCCGACCGTCGAGAACACGAGGTTCTTGTGGCCGATCCCGCCGGCGGTGGCAAGCATCTCGATCGCGTCCATCACCGCGTCGACGTTGTGCGCGGGCTCGCCCATGCCCATGAACACCACCTTGCGCACCGCGCGCCGGCGCCGCGCCAGCACCACCTGCGCCACCATCTCTGCGCTGCCGACCTGGCGCTTGAGCCCATCGCGGCCGGTCATGCAGAACACGCAGCCGACCGCGCAGCCGACCTGCGACGAGATGCACACGCCGTCGCGCGGCAGCAGCACGCTCTCCACCGACTGCCCGTCGGCCAGTCGCACCAGCAGCCGCACCGAGCCGTCGGCGCTTTCGTGTTCGGACTGCACGCGGGCGATCGCGTCGAGTTCATCGCCGAGCGCCGGCAGCGCGGCCAGCAGCGCGGCCGGATAGGGCCGGGCGCGCTCGGCGCTGCCGGCGGTCAGCGGCTCGCCGCGGGTCCAGGCGCGCAGCAGGGTCCGGGCGTGCAGCGCCGGGACCTCGAGCGCGCGCAGTCGCTGGTGGAGGGCATCGAGATGCATGGTCGGCGATGGTGCCTGAGGCGGCGCCGGGAGGCGAGCGTGCGGGATCGGCCGCAGGCCCGCTCGTTCCCGTCCCGGGGGCGGTGCCGGTAAGGTATTCGACGACGGACCTCCAGGAGTGACGCCATGTGGTTCCTGTTCGGACTGGTCACGCTGGTGCTGGCCGTGGTGGCCGCGCTGAAGCTGCGCGCGCGGTCGGCGTGGCGCGGCATCGGCGATTCGGTGACGGTCGACGGCCAGTCGCTGCGCTACGAGCACGGCACGCGCGTGCACAAGAATCGCGTCCACGCGCGCCTGTGGGGCGTGACGGCCCCGCCCGGCTACGACTTCCGCCTGCATCCCGAAGGCTGGCTCGATCGCCTCGGCCGCAGCCTCGGGGTGAATGCCGAACGCAGCGTGGGCGACAGGGACTTCGACGAGGCGATCTTCATCGAGTCGGACGACGAACGCCTGGTCGCCGCCCTGCGCGGCGCGCCCGCGCTGCGCGCGCGCATCCTGGACCTGCAGCGCCAACTCATGATCGCAGGCTTCTCGAACTGCACCTGGCAGGCGGCCGGCGGCCGGCTCTGGCTCGAGGCCAGCGGCGAGGCCGACCCGCTGCCGGAGCTCACCGCCGGGATCGTCGCGACCCTCGACGCGCTCGTGCGCGCGCTGCCCGCGACGAACGCGTCGAGCAGGCTGCGCGGCGACCCCTTCGTGCGGCGGGCGCTGCTGCTGCTGGCGCTGAACGTCGGCTTCGTGGTGCTGGCCATCGCCACCCTGTTGCGCGTGATGCCGGGTCGCACCGACCTGCTGGAGCCCTGGTCCCTGTTCTCGGCCATGCTGGTGCCGGGCCTCGTGCTCGGCGGTGCCTACCTCGTCGTCGCTGCGCGCTGGTTGCGCAACTCGGCGCGCGCGCACCGGGTACTGGCCGAGATCCTCGTGCTGGGCGTGCCCGCCATCGTGGTCGGTGGCTATGGCCTGGCGCGCGAAGCCAACATCACCTTCGACACCAGCGCACCGGGCTGGCGCGTGGTCGAGCAGGCCTCCACCTCGCATCGCACCTACCGTTGCGGCCGCCGCAACCGCCGCACCTGCCACGAATACGTGCTCCGCCTGCCCTCCGGCATCGACGGCGAGGGCCAGCCGCGGGGCCTCGACCTCGACCGCGCCACCTTCGATCGGCTGCCGGTGCAAGGTCCGGTGGCCATCGACGTCCGTCCCGGCGCGCTCGGCTTCGCCTGGGTGGCGGACGTGCGCGGCGGTTGACTCCCGTTCGCGAGCCCGCCGCCCGACGGGCGGCACGCCACGGCGCGCTCACGGTGGCGGCGACTCGAAGCCGTCCCGCAGCATGTCGTCCGTGAAGCGTTCGAATGCACCCACGTCGAAGGCTCCGGGACCATGGCTGACGCCGATAATGTCGATCGGGCGCGGACGGCCCTCGACGTCGGCCTCGTTCGCGCCCGAGGCAAGGCAGCGGTCCAGCCCCGGCGAGGACGGGCCGAGGCCGAAGTCGGGAAGGTCGCCGACGGTGTTCACGTACTGTGGGTCGACCACGCTCGCGCCCGGAACGCTCGTGTTTTCGTGGGCAAGGACGCAGCCCGCTTCGACCGTCGCACCCACCAGCAATCGCACCACGCTGTCAGCGTCGCCGAAGAAACTGCTGTTGCGCAGTTCGATCGTGCCCTGCGCCCCGTTGGCGCGAAGACTCGAGACCGCACGCTCGATGCCGGGAAACCCGGCGCTCACCCGGAAATTGGTCGCCATCGTGACGTGCCGCAGCACCGCATCTGCGGACGAGGTCAGCTCGATCGTCGAGGTGCCGTTGCCGACGCCGTAGAGCACGTTGCGCGCGACCAGCACGCCGCTCAGGACCGCGCGGGTCGCAGACCCGCTCAGGTGCAGGGCCGAGCCATTGTTGGCGAAGTTGTCGTAAAGATGCTGTTGCGTGAGCCTCACCTGCGCGCCGGCGCTTGCATGGATCGCCCCGCCGATCAAGGTCGCCGCCTCGCCCTCGGTGATGCCCCGCGTGCCGAAGATCCCGGGACAGATACCGACCGACGCGCAGCGCATCCCGTCGCCGCCGCTTAGGATCAGGTTGGAGTTGTCCTCGACGGCGATGGCCCCACCGCGGACTTCGGCGCGATTGTCGACGAAGCGCACGTATTCGCCGATGAAGTCGCTGGCTCCGGTGAGGAAAACGGCCCCGCCGCTGCCCGTATTGGCGCGATTGTTGGACGCCGCACCCGCGATGGCGCCGGACTGTGTGGCGCGCCACGAAACGACGCTTCCGCCGGTCGCGTAGATGCCGCCACCGTCGCCCCCGAAGGCGATGTTGCCGGTAATGACCGTACGCGAGAAATTGGTGTTGCCCAGCACCTGCTCGATCTCCACGGTGCAGTCGTTCGCATAGATTCCCGCGCCGTGCACCGACGAGGTGTTGCTGCGGATGCTGGCGCCACGGACGATCAAGGTCCCACCCGAACAGTAGATGCCGCCGCCGAGGCCGATCTCCGGGAACAGCGACTGCGTGCCGTTGCCATTGAGAATCGCACCAGCATCCGATCCGATGATGCTGCCGCCGTCGAGACTCGCACTCGCGAACGTGCCTTCCACGGCAATGCCGCCGCCGCGCACCGACACGTTGCGACTGACGCTGACACCGTCGAGCACGAGGCCGACACGACCTAGAACGCGCACGCCGCCGCCGCGTTCGGCGGCGCTGTCGGCGCCACCGTCCCGGACGATGAGTTCGCGCAGCGTCAGCGTGCGGGCCGAGGCGCCGGTCGTCGTGGTGCGGATCACCGAATCGGCGAGGTTGCCGGCGATCGCGCGCCGCACGTTGCTCGGTACGGTCGCGTTGCAGGTCGAGAAGTCGCCGCGGATGGTGATGTTGCGATCGGTGATCGACAGGCTCTGGTTCAGGGCGTCCGCAGTGAGCCGGATTTCGGTCAGATCGTCGGCGCCGGTGGAGGCGCTGTTGACCGCGAGTTGCAGGCTATTGAAGTCGCAGGACGCGCCCGGACCGACCGTGATGATGTTCAGCAGGCCGCCGGCGCGCGCAGGCCCCGGACCCAGCATGAGCAGCAGCAGAAGGACCCCCACGCGACCTCGACCCATGACGGCGATTCCCCACCCTGGCTGCACGCCGACACCGGCGCGTCGTCCTTGAAGACGGCAAGCGGCGCCCGCCGCGACAGCCGGCCGGGCGATGCCTCCATCCTAGATCG
>Ga0209450_10000453_pt1 | contig 21084 bp, 19 predicted proteins | sample FrelakmetLWP11LW_FD_187149 | JGI IMG/M metagenome (GOLD analysis project Ga0209450, IMG submission 187149) | Freshwater lake sediment microbial communities from the University of Notre Dame, USA, for methane emissions studies - LWP11 LW (SPAdes)... | ecosystem: Environmental > Aquatic >...
CTTTTTCCTTTTTACTTTATACTTTCTTCCATATGATCAAGGAAGAAACGATCAACGCCCTGACCCACGGCCTGGGGGCACTGTTCAGCCTGGCCGGGCTTGTCATCCTGGTGGTCCTGGCCAGCCGGCGCGGGGACGCCTGGCATATCGTCAGCTGCAGCATTTACGGTGTGACCCTGGTGTTGTTATTTTCCAGCTCCACCCTCTATCACGGCTGTCGCAGTGAACGGGCCAAGCACATTTGCCACATCATCGACCATGCTTCGATCTACCTGCTGATCGCCGGGACCTACACGCCGTTCGTCCTGGTCACCCTGCGCGGCGCTTGGGGCTGGAGCCTTTTCGGCGTGGTCTGGGGACTGGCCCTGGCCGGGATCGTTTTCCAGGTCTTCTTTGTCAACCGCTTCCGGGCGCTGCAGGTTGTAATCTATCTGCTGATGGGTTGGCTGGTGGTCGTCGCCGCCAAGCCGCTGCTGGCGCGACTGCCGCGGCCGGGATTGCTGTGGCTGCTGGCCGGGGGTTTGAGTTATTCATTCGGGGTCATGTTCTATATTTGGAAGAAAATGCCTTATCACCATGCCGTCTGGCACATGTTCGTGCTGGCCGGCGCCATGAGCCATTATTTCGCGATACTTTTTTACGTGCTGCCTTGACCGGTTAGTCAGTTTTAAGGTTAGATAACTGTTTTAAGCACGCCGCGGTTTTGGAAAGGGGCCAGTTCCCGGTCAGGAGTTCATGCGCAGTGCCGCAGGCGACCAGCCTGCCTCCGTCCTCTCCGGCGCCCGGGCCGAGGTCAATGATGAAATCAGCCTGGGAGATCATCAGCGGCTGGTGGCTGATGGCTATGGCCGCATGGCCTTGGCGTAAATAATCTTTAATGGTTTCGATCAGTTGCCGGCATTCGCTGCCAGCGAGGCCGCTGTCGGGCTCGTCGAGCAGCAACAGGCCGGGAGCAGCCTGCAGATCCATGAACAGGCGCGCCAGGCGCAGGCGCTGCAGTTCGCCATTCGACAGGCTGGACAGGCGCCGGCCCAGGCTCAGGTGGCCGAGGGCAAATTCCTGCAAGTGCCGGACGGCCTGGTCCAGACGGCAGCGCTCCAGCAATTCCGCCGGCAGGGCGTCGCTATCGCCGGCCAGAAAATCGGCCAGTGACTGGCCGGCCAGGATCAGGCCCGAAAGCCCGTCGGCCAGACCGCTGCCCCGGCAATAACGGCAGGGCTCGACGAAGGAACCGAGGTAATCGAGATCGGTCGCCCATTCTCCCTTGCCGTCGCAATGGGAACAGGCGCGGGCTGATGCATTTCCGAGCAGTGATTTTTTGCCGCCGGCAGGGCCCGCAGTACCGCTGGCAGAGCGCAGGAATTCATTGTAGATGAAGGATGTGTCTCCCAGAAAGTCGATCAGCTTTTCATTGCCGGTGCGGACCGGGTTTCCCGGAGTGAACAGGCTGACCTGTCTGAAGCGATCGATTCCGCGTAGCCCGGCGCAATTGACCGGGCGCCCCGCCATGGCGCTTTCATGAATGACCCGGTGCAGCAGCGTCGATTTGCCGCTGCCCGAAACACCGCAAAGGACGGTAAGCCCCTGGCCGGGAATGCGCAGGTCGAGGCCCTTGAGGTTGTGGATCGCGGCGGAAGCAATGACGATGTCCTGCTCTTGCGCTTCAGGGCTGGCGGTGGCGGTGATGCGGATCGCCGCTTGGGGCGACGGCTTCTCTTTGCCCATGAAAAGGACTTGCCCGCCCCGCTGGCCGCTGCCCGGGCCCAGCCGGATCGTCCAGTCCGCCGCGGCGGCGACCAGGGGATGGTGATCGACAGCGACCAGGGTGTTGCCTCCATGCAATAGCGGCTTCAGGGCGGAAATCAAGCGGGCGACATCGAACGGGTGCAGGCCGCGGCTCACCTCGTCCAGGACGAACAGGGTGAAATTCAAACGGTTGGAGAGCAGGGAAGCCAGCCGCAGGCGCTGGTGCTCTCCGCTGGAAAGCGAGTTCACGGCCCGGCTCAACGTCAGGTAACCGATGCCCAGGTCGATCAGGCCAAGGACCTGGCGCGACAGCATGGGCATGATCTCATCTTTCAGCATTCGCTCCCGCGGCGAAACGGGGCCAGAGAACAGGGCCGCGCCGTTGTTTTCCACCAGTTTCTCCAGCTTGGCCAGGGGCATTTTCAGCATTGCGGCCAGGCTGGTTTCACCGATCCGGCGTTGCAGGACAAAATCGCGCAGGCGCAGGCCCTGGCAAAACGGGCAGGTCTTTTTAAAAACCACGCCCCGGTAATGTTCGCCATGATCGCGCCGCTCCTTTTTTTTATGGAAATCCTCAAGGACCAGGCGATTGAAACCGATCCATTCCGAGCTGAAGCGATGTTCTCCGCTCCGCCGGCCGCGCTGGAATTTCCAGATGGCCGCAAATTTACCCGGCCGGCCCTCGAGGATCAACGCCAGCGCCTGCGGGCTGAGCTCGCGCCATTTGCGGGAGATGTCTATGTCCAGCTCTCTGGCCGCTCCCAGCAGGATGGCCATGAAGCGGCCGTCGGGATCGAAAAAGAATTGGCATATTTTTTCCCGGGAAAAGGCTCCTTGCAGGATGCTTTTTTCGGGATCGGTCAGCCAATAAATGACATCGGCCTGGTATGCGAAACCCAGTCCATTGCATGCCGGGCAGGCCCCGTCATGATGGTTGAACGAGAAATGGGAAGCGTGCAGATTCGCGTCTGCGCCGCTCAGACGTGAAAATAGAATGCGCAGGGTGTCATGGATGCCGGAAAGGGTGCCCACGGTCGAGCGCGGCGTTGCCTCCAGGTAGCGGGCCGCCAGGGCCACTGCCGGTTTGAGCGGCGTGATCTCGTCGCAATCACTTTCCCCGGCCAGAGACAGGCGATCGCGTAAATAGGGGGAAAGCTGCTCGGCATAGCGCCGCTGACAGGTCTTGTACAGTGTGTCCAGGGCCAGTGAACTCTTGCCGCTGCCCGCTGGGCCGCTGATCACGGTGAAGGATCGCTGCGGGATGGAAACGTCGATATTTTTCAGGTTATGGGTGCGGACTCCGCGCAGGCGGATGAACCCTGGCTTGCTGGCAGGGAGGAATGGCTCGCTCCCGCCTGTCTGGCCGCCGTCGTTCGACATGTCTTTTGCCGCCAGCATGGCGCCGACCCGCGATCCTTTCTGCTGCCGCACGTCGCTGATTTCCCCGCAGTAAAACCGGCCGCCGGGATCGCCGGGACACGCCAATTCGATCAGCCAGTCGCAAGCAGCAATGAACAGAGGATTGTTTTCGGCGATCACCAGCGTCGCTCCCTGCCGGCTGAGATCTTTCAGGGCCCTGACCAGATAGGGTATGTCCCGGTCATGCAAGCCCATGCAAGGCTCATCAAGCAGGTATAGGCATTCCTTTGCTTTGCCGCCGTGGATAAAAGAGGCCAGCCTGACGCGCTGGGCCTCGCCGCCGGACAGGGTCGACGAAGGCTGGCCCAGGGTGAGATAGCCCAATCCCAGGTCGGAAAGAATTTTCAATTGACCGCTGATCTTGCGTTCCGCCGTAAAAAAAACCAGCGCTTGATCGACGGTCAGGTCCAGGACCTCGTCAATGGCCAGGCCCTGATGGCGGAAGGCCAGGACGCTGTCCTGGTAGCGCCGGCCCTGGCATTGCGTGCATGTCTGGAAGAGGGATTGCAGGTAGTGCATGGTGATTTCGATCGTTCCGGCCCCCTGGCAGGTCGGACAGCATCCCTGATCGGTATTGAATGAGAATGACGATGCGGTCAGGCCGAGTTTTCTGGCGCCGGGCTGCGCGGCGAAAAGCGTGCGTATTTCATCGAGCAGCTTCGTGTAGGTCGCCGGATTGCTGCGGACATTCTTGCCGAGCGGCTGCTGGTCAACGGTGATGATCCGGCGCAGCGGGTGAACGCCATCCCGGTTTTTCGGGCTCTGCCTGGAGATGTGTTCGAGCAGTGTGCTCTTGCCGGAACCGGACAAGCCGGAAATCACGGTGATGGCCTGTGTCGGGAACATCACGTTGCGGATGTCCAGGTTGTTTTGATAAATGGGACCGCTGGCGAGCCAGGATGGCCCGGGGGCATCACGCCGGAAAACAGCGGCGGCCTGTTGTTCCCGGGCGGGGCTTTCCGGTGGTTGCGGCTGGGATGGGCTTTGCTTGGCCAGGTACCGTTCCCGGGTGCCGCAAAACAGCAGCTGGCCGCCATGGATTCCGCCGCCAGGTCCCAGTTCCACCACCCAGTCGGCGAAAAAAAGCGCCTGCGGGTCATGGCTGACCATGACGACGGAGCTTCCGATCGCCACCAGCTTGCGCAACTGTTGATACAGGAGCTTTTTTTCGTGCGGATGGAGCCCCGAACCCGGTTCATCAAGGACGTACAGCATGCCGCTGATGGGATTTCTCAGCAGGTTGGCGATCTGGATGCGCTGTCCTTCGCTGCGGGAAATGGTGGGCACGGCGCGCAACAAGGCCAGATGCCCCAGGCTGAGGTCCTGAAGAAGCCGGGCCTGCGTTTTCAGCATCGACAGCAGGAGCTTTTCCGGCCGCAACCGGTCCGGGCACGCTGATTCTTTTTCACTCCATGCCGCCAATTGGGCGATCGTTTGCGACAGCAGCGCGCGCAGGCTGGTTCCCTGGTAGCACAGATCCAAAAAACGAGCGTTCAGGCGCAGGCCGCCGCAAGCCGGGCAGGGTTTCTGGCGGCAAAAGCGCAGAATATTCGGGTTGGGATCCCGGGCCAGGATCTCGGCCATGATCGGTATGATGCCGCGATAGACGCCCAGCCCCCTTGGTTTTGGGGTGATCCCGGTCCATTTCAACCGGGATTCCAGCGGATGTTTGCCGAACGGGATCTGCACCCGGTCGCTGCCGTAAAAGACGATCTGTTTTTGTTCAGCGCTCAGATCTTTCCATGGGACGTCGACCGTAAAGCCATGGGCCCGGCATACCTGGTCCAGTGCGTCGATGGTCACTTGGGAATAGATGATGTAGCCGTTGGGCGTGCTCAAGCTGAGGGCGCCTTCGCGCAAGGAGCGGTTCTCGTCGGTGATCAGGGCGGAACGATCGATCTCATGGATCTGCCCCAGGCCCTGGCAGTCGGAGCAGGCGCCCAGCGGATGGTTGAAGGACAGGTGCGAACGGGTGATTTTTTCAGCGCTGCCGGCGTCGCGGCTGAAGCGCGAAAAAAGCATGCGCAGCGGGCTGTGCAGGTCGGTCAGGGTGGAAACGGTCGAACGGGGATTGTTTAATGAGAGACGCTGGCCCAGGGCCAGGGCCGGAGGAATATGGCTGATGGCTTCGGTATGGGAGCGGTTCAGGCGCGCCTGGAAGATGCGCGCGTAGGCCGAGAAGCTCTCCAGGAAGCGTCCCTGGCCTTCGCAGAAGAGGACATCGTGGGCCAGGGTGGATTTGCCGCTGCCGGAAACGCCGCAGACCAGCGTCAGCCTGTTAAGGGGAATTTGCAGGGAGATGCTTTTGAGGTTGTGCTCGCTGCTGCGGCGGATGGTAATGAAATCAAGCGTTTCTGCTTTTCTCTTTTCACTCATGGCTTGTTCTTCCATGAATTCGCTGCTGTTGTGCCCTGATGACTGAAGCCTTGGTGGTTTAAACAAACTCGACTTTGACCACCGACGTGTCGATCAGTTTGTTGCCCTTGTCGCTGAAATGGATCAGGTACTTGCTTTCCGAGATCTTGTCCACGATGCGCCCGCGCCCGAATACGGGATGAACGATGAATTTTCCCTCGCCCGGGCTGGGAGCCGCGGCGGCAGCCGGAAAAATGCCGTCAATGATCTCGCGGAATGAATAGACGGGCAGGTAGGACGAAGAAGCGATCTGCTGCAGGAAAAACGACGGGCGGTCCGAGGCGGTGGAAATGACCAGCAGCTGGCTGGCCCGCGTGCTGGCCACGTAGAACAGCCGCCGCTCCTCCTCGATCTCCTCGCGTCCCTTGCGCAGGAAAAAAGGCATGTAGGCCGAGTTGATGCCGCTGACGATGACAGTGGGAAATTCAAGCCCCTTGGCGTTGTGCATGGTCAGAAGAAAGACCGGCGTTTTTTCCTGGCGCCGCGCTTCCCGGGTTTCCAGACTCATGCGGTCGAGCAGGTCGCTGAAGGGGGCGTCCGGGTTTTCCATTTCCCATTTGCCGATGAATTCGCCCAGTTCCTTGATGTTGAGCAGCCTTTCCTCTTCGGCTTTTTCGCGCAGCATGTCCATGTAGCCCGAGCGTTCCAGCAGGCTGGCGTAGAGCTCGGAGACCGGGGGCCTGCTTTTTTCGAGTTGCAGCTGCCGCAGCCGCAGGAACAACGGCCGTGAATTGAATTTTTCCGGCAGGCACTGCTCCAGGGCGCTGAACAGCGGCAGCATTTTTGCCTTGGCCAGGACCCGCAGATTCTCCAGGGTCTTGCTGCCGATGCCCAGGGGCAAAAATTCGATCAGGCGCAGGAACGCCAGGTCGTCGGCCGGATTCAGGGCCAGGCGCAGCAGGGCCAGGCTGTCCCGGATCTCTTTGCGCTCAAAAAAGCGCAGCCCCTTGAGGATGCGGAAGGAAATGTTCTGCTTGAGAAATTCGGTTTCCAGGGCCAACGATTGGGAATTGATGCGGTAGAGAATGGCCAGGGGAAACAATTCGGGGTTGCTGGCCTTGAGGCGGGTGATGAGGCGGGCGATCTCCTCGGCTTCCTCTTCCTTGGAACGGCTGCGCAGCACAAAAACCGGATGACCGCTGCGGCTGTCCGACCACATCTGTTTGGCTTGGCGGATCGCATTCTGGCTGATCAGCCGGTTGGCGAAGTTCAGGATTTCGGGGGTGGAGCGGTAGTTCTGTTCCAGCTTGATGATGCGCGTGCCGGGAAAATCCTGTTCATAGTCGAACAGGAAGCGAACGGAAGCGCCGCGCCAGGAATAGATCGCCTGGTCATCGTCGCCGACCACCGTGATGCTGCGGCGGTCGGCGCACAACAGCTTGATCAGTTCATACTGGTTGGGGTTGGTGTCCTGAAACTCATCGACCAGCACGTAGCGGAACTTCTGAGCGTATTTTTCCCTGACCCCTTCGTGGTCGCGCAGCAGGATCACGGCAAAGGAGATCAGGTCCTCGTAGTCCCAGAGTTTGTTTTTCTGCTGGGCGGCGTGATAGTGGGCGAAGAGGCTGATCTCATCTTCGGAAAAGCCTTTCTGGCGCAGAAATTCGCCGTTGTTCGGGTAATTGAGGTTCATTTTGGCCAGGCTGATCTTGCGGCGCAGGTCATCGTTGTCCTTGCCCAGGTAGGGGAAATGCTCACGCACCAGGCGCTCGAAAAGGCGTTGCTGTTCGTCATCGTCCATCACTTGCCATTGGGCATCGAAGCCCAGAACACCCCCGGCTTCGCGCAGGATGCGCAGCCCCAGGGAGTGAAAGGTGGAAATGTTGAAATGCCTGGCTTCGATACCGGTCAGGGCTTCAATGCGGATCTTCATTTCACTGGCCGCCTTGTTGGTGAAGGTCACAGCCAGGATCTGGTATGGCAGCAGCCCATTTTCCAGCACCAGATGGGCGATCTTGTGAGTGATGACCCTGGTTTTTCCCGAACCGGCGCCGGCAACGATGAGCAGCGGGGAATCGAAATGAAGCACCGCCTGCTGCTGCTGCGGATTGAGCCCCGACAGGCCGTCAACGGGCATTGTCGGCATTGATCATGGGAACGAAAAGCACCGGGATCAGGTTGGTTTTCTTCAGCTTGCCGTCAGCCAATTTTTCCAGCAGCAGCAGATCCTGGACATTGGCCGAATAGGAATAGCTGATGGGGATGACCATGCGGCCGCCCACCGCCAGTTGGCTGAGCAGCGCCGGCGGGATCTTGTCCGGCGCGCAGGTGACGATGATCCCGTCAAATGGCGCGGCTTCAGGCCAGCCCAAATAGCCGTTCCCGGCCCGGCAATGGATGTTGCGATAGCCCAGCCCCACCAGCAGTTTCTTGGACTGCAGGGCCAGTTTTTCGTTGATTTCAATGGTATAGACCTCGTGAACCAGCTCGGCCAGCACGGCCGCCTGGTAGCCGGAGCCGGTGCCGATCTCGAGGACTTTTTTGCTGCGGGCGGGAGCGATCGCATAGGTCATGATGGCCACGATATAGGGCTGGGAAATGGTCTGGTCTTCCTCGATGGCCAAGGCGTGATCGCCATAGGCTTCTTCGGGCCGGTAGGCGGGGCTGACGAATAAATGGCGTTTGACTTTGCGAAAAACATTGAGGAGGCGCGCGTCGGTGATGCCCCTTTCCAGGATCTGCTCCTTGACCATCTTTTCGCGCGCGGCGGTGAATGCCGCCTCGTCCTTGGCCGCAGGCAGCAGCAAAGGCAGGATGAGCAGAAGGATGATCCGGGGGAGTTTCATGTTTTGATTTTATCAGAGTTGCGGGCAGGTGTAAATGAGAAATTCAATAGGGTTCTACGTTAAAGAAGGAAAAAACTCCAAATCCCAAGCACCCAATCACAAATAAATTCCAAGTATCAATGACCAAAACGAAGAAAGCATGCTTTCTTGACCCATCTACCCTTCAACCCTTCTACCCATCTACTTCTTGGTCTTGAACACCGGAATTTGTGATTTGTAAATCATCCCAGCAATACCAGCAATGAACCGGCTACGGCCAGGGCCATGGCCAGCACGCGGCGGCGGGTGAATTTTTCCTTTAAAAACACCGAGGCCAAAACGACCACGAACACGGTATTGGTCTGGTTGAGGACGGCGGCCGAATTGATCGCCGTGAACTTGAAGGCCCCGATCCAAAGGGTCATCGAGATCAGGTTGCCCAGGATCGCCCCCCAGAAGGCGTACAGGCGGCTGCCCTTTTGCCAGAGCGGCGCCAGCATTTGCCGGCGGTCCTTTTGCACGGCGAACATGGCCAGCAGCGCGGCCAGGGCCGCCAGCATGCGCAACTCAGTCACCCAGAACACCGAAGCCCCGTTCAGGGCCGGCTGCATGAGCACGATGCTGATCGCCATGATGGCCATGGCGGCGGCGCCGAAGAAGATCCCGGCAACGATCCGAGCTGTCGGAAGCGGGCTGCCGCTTTTTCTGTAGGCGATGGTCAGCACCGCGGCAATGACCAGCAGGGCGCCGCCGATCTGTTCCAGACGGGGTTTTTGCAGCAGAAACAGCCAGGTCGCCGTCATGACGAAGGGAGCGTAAAGTGCATCGACGACGGCGGTCATGCCGGCCCCGATGCGGTTCAGGCAGGCGAAGAAAAGGGTATCGGAAACGGCGATGCCCAGGATGCCGCTGGCCATGATAGCCAGCCAGTGTTTGCCTGGAACCCCGGCCGGGACGAGCGGGATCTTCGCCAATAAAAGAAACGGGAACAGGACAGAAACGGTCAGTACAGTTTTGAACAAGTTCAAGGCCAACGGCCTGATCTTGTCTCCGGCCAGCTTGAACAGGATGACCGCTCCGGCCCAGACCAGGGCGCACAGCAGGGCCATGGTTTTTCCGAGCAGGTCCAGCGGCATATTTTTCCTCCAAACATATGGCGGGTATTTGATGTTTCAAACAAAGGGCCGATAGGCGAAATCGTATTGTAACGGAAAAATGCATGGTTGGCAATGTGCGTTAGAGTGAATTCTTTTAAGTAGGGGAGGGTTTGCTTGTCCCCGCCGGGGGAAAACCCTCCCGTACATCAGAATGGAAAAGCCGAGATGAGAAGTCTCTTATTTGATCACCCAGATCATTGACACTTTGCCCGGCCTCGTGTTAATTATGCATCATGGTCATCACCCCGCCGCAGCGCAAGATCATCCATGTCGATATGGACATGTTCTATGCCGCGGTGGAGATGCGCGACCGCCCGGACCTGCGCGGCAAGCCGCTGGTCGTCGGCGGCCGGCCCGACAGTCGTTCGGTGGCGACCACGGCCAACTATGAAGCCCGCAAGTTCGGCATCCATTCGGGCATGTCCTGCGCCGAAGCCCGGCGCCTTTGTCCGCGCTGTCTTTTCATCCCGCCCGATTTCAGGAAATACCAGGCGGTTTCCGAGCAAATCCGCGCGATATTTTTCGAGTACACCGACCTGGTCGAAACCATGTCGCTGGACGAAGCCTATCTTGACGTTACCCAGAACAAGAAAAACGAAGCCAGCGCCACCCGCCTGGCCAGGGAGATCAAGGCGCGAATTTTTAGCGCCACCGGTTTGACGGCGTCGGCCGGAGTGGCGGCCAATATGTTTGTGGCCAAGATCGCTTCGGACGCTCGCAAACCGGACGGCTTGTGCGTGGTCCGGCCTGAGCGGGTCATGGATTTCATCCGTCCGTTGCCTGTGATCTGTATTCCCGGCATCGGCAAGGTCACCGATGCCCGCATGCGGCAGCTCAACATCCTGACCGTGGCCGATTTGGAAAAAAAATCCCTGGAATTCCTGGAAGGGGAATTCGGAAAATCCGGGCGCTATCTTCACAATATCGCCCGCGGCATCGATGAGCGCCCGGTAATACCCTGGCGCGAGCGTCAATCCTACGGTGCCGAGGAGACCTTTGAACGCGACATTCTGGAAAAAAAATTTCTCCTTGACTTTTTGCGGGAATGCTCACGGCGGGTTTTTTCGGAACTGCGTGAGGAAGGCAAACTGGCGCGCACGGTGACCTTGAAAATAAAGTATTTCGATTTTCAAACCGTCACCCGGCGCCAGACATTCGATGGTTTTCTCGATAGTGCCGAAAAAGTTTTTCAGGCGGCCGCCACGCTGCTGGAAAAAACCGAGGCCGGTCGCCGGCGGGTGCGCCTGGCCGGCGTTTCCCTGTCCAATTTTCAACCGCTTAAAGCGTTGGGTCAAGATGGTCCGGTTGGGTTGTTTAAAGAAGCAGAAAAGACAATAGAGGCATAGAGCAATCTTGACTTCACCTTCTTGGTCAGGGTTCAATGAAAATAGGAAATTGGGTAATCGATTCCCCCTCACCTTTAGGAGAGGGGGTTGGGGGCGAGGCGAGGATTGTGCCCCATCCCCCCACCCCTTCCCCCAAAGGAGAAGGGCAAAAAACGGATCTAGGGGCGCCTGAAGCAGACCGGTGTCCGCGGAAAGCGGGGATCAATCCTCCAGGAGCTTTTCCAGTTCGCGGCGTTCTTTTTTGGTCGGGCGGCCGCTGCCCCTTTCCCGGTGAGCGAAGATCAAGCCCAGCGGGTCACGCCGGGCCAGGGCCAGTTTTTCCAGGTCGGCGGCCGACGTGATCTCCTCGACCAGTTCGCGGGCCAGAACGGCCGAGACCCTCTTGACGGCCAGGTTCTTGACCCGGTACTGGCGCACGATCGGCGGCTGCTTGATGCAGACGATTTCGCCCGGCTGCAAAGGATGGGCCGGTTTGACCGTTTTGCCGGTCACCTGGACGCGGCCGCCGCGGCAGGCCTGGTTGGCCAGGGTACGGGTTTTGAAGAGGCGCGCGGCCCACAGCCATTGATCGATGCGGATTGCCATTTTGCGTGCGCTCATTATACTGCAAAAAAAATTTAAAAACAGCCTGCGCAAGGTTTGCACTTATTGAGATTATTGGCTACAATACTTCATTTGAGAGGCGAGATGAATTGTCCGCAATGCGATTGTTATTGCCCTGATGATGCCGAGTTATGCGCCTGCGGCTACCGGTTTCCGCAAAGCCAGGCGACACGGGCCAAGCCCAATGCTGAAGCAATAAAAGTTACCCAGCCTGCTGCGATGCAAATGACGGGAATGATACAGAAGGTTCTACGCCTGGCCATGCTGTTTAGCCTGTTGCTCTGGATTCTTTCTTTGTTTTTCATTAACCGTTTGCCTCGTCTACAGGATATTTATGCCCAGTTGTACGATGATCCCGTGCAAACGAATGATAATATTCCACCGCCATTCGAGGTGAAAATAAATAAATTGACCTATGTGGTTACGCCGCGGTTCCATTATGAACTGCATGGTCTGGTTGTCAGCCACCATCGCAGCGATTCGTTACTCGACGTCTCCCACCGTCGTTGGCAGGATTATCTCAACATCAAGGATTTGTGCGTGATTTGGGGAATAAATATTGAAAGCGGAATCTATCGGAGGATGAAATTCTGGAACCGCGACTTTACCTGCATGTGCAAATTCCCGGACCAGGAAACAGCCAAACTTTTTTCGGCGAGCCATTTGTCAAACAACCATCTCCTCTGCAATGACAAAAAGCTGAGCCGGCGCATCCTTGCCGCCCGTCCGGGTGACCAGGTATATTTCAAGGGCTACCTGGTCAGCTACAGCCAGCCGGCCAACCAGTTCAAACGCGGCACCAGCACGGTTCGCGACGATACCGGCAACGGCGCCTGCGAGACGGTTTTTGTCACCGATTTTTCCATTCTGCAACGTACCAATCAAGTCTGGCAGGTTATCAATCCCGTGGCATTTCTTGCCGCCATCGCCTACCTGATCGCCATTCTGCTGGTGTGATCGGCAGGAGGAGTCGCATGACCTGGAAGAGCACAATGGTCCTGATCTTTGCCATCATGCTGGCGGTGCTGCTGGTTTTCGCTTACTTTATTTCGCGACTGAACTTTCCCGGCCAGGCCATGGAAGTCATGGGTGTGCGCTCGGTTTTTCCCGCCGGCGCGCATGCCCCGGTCGGCGACGCGAAAAATGGCTGGCAGGGCTATGGTTTCTCCAGCCGGTTCCGGTTTTTTTCGAGGCCGACCGCGGGGGCCCATGGGGATTTTCATGAACTGGCGGAAAGAAATTTCGGCCGCCTGGAGCTGAAGCAGAAACTGGACCTGTTCGGCGGCGGGCTGTATGCCATGCACAAGGTGAGAAAAGGCTACCGCATGTACTGTCTTTTTTTTCGCGGCGACGTCGTTTACTGGGCGGACATGCGTTCGGCCAATTCCCTGTATTTCAGCCGTCGGGTTTTCGAGCGCTTCATGCTCAACCTGGAGATCGAAGGTGAAAAAGCCTCGCTGGCCGTGGCCGGCCAGATCCGGTTGCTGCACGGCAAGATCTCGCCGTTCTTCATGCAATCGCCGGGGCAACTGCTGGGGATGATCGCGGTCATGTTCGCCCTGGCCTTGCTCATCATCTTCGCCGTCAACATGATCAGCGGCTCCTGCCCACGCCGCACGGACTGGCCGGTGACGGCCTGCACCCCCCGGGCGACGCTGATCGTCAAGGGTTTTGCCCGGCGGCAGGTCATGGCCTGCTGTCTATCTCTTGAAGGGGAATCGCTGGTGATCTACCGCTTTCGCCGTCCCTATCTCAGGATCGACCTGCGCAGCGAAAGACAGCATATCGTCTGGGGGAAAAACTCGCTGGCCTATAAAAATGCCCGCGTGATCCTGCCTGAAGAAGATTTCCAGAATTGGCGTTCGCGGCTTTTGTAGCGGTGAGGGGAAAGTTAGACCGCGTGTGCCTCCGGCGACAGGCGACGGGCCGTTACTCCCTCATGCCATAGAGGCTTTTTTGTTCAGTTTTTCCTTTTTTTTCAGTTTTTTTTCTTTGACCGACAATTTCGGCTTGTTGCCTTTTTCCTTACCCTTGTCTTTGTCTTTTGCCATAGCAGTTTCTCCTTGCAGAGTTTGTTATGAAAAAAGTATACCATAAAAACAATCCGGCGCCAACGCGGGTATCGGTTTAAGTCAATTTGGTCTAAATAAAATAGAAAAAATTTTATAGGAAAATAACATCAAGTAAGATCGATGGGCACAAAAAACATGCATGTAAAAGGTGTTGACATTTAGAAAGAACGGTTTATAATTTAAACGCATAAAAAATAATTGATATGTGGAGCATGTCATGAGCGATATTGTTACGATTTTCAAGGCCCTGGCCGACGACACGCGGGTGCGGGTGCTGAAACTGCTGGGAGGCGGCGAATTGTGCGTTTGCGAGCTCGCTCACGCCCTCAACCTGGAACAGCCACGCTTGTCTTTTCACTTGAGGATCCTTAAAGAGGCCGGGATCATTTTGGACAGACGGCAGGAACGCTGGATCGTGTACCGCCTGAACGATGCGGATATGTTCGTCCGCTTCCTGCTGCTGGCCATCGAGGAAAAAACATCTCCGGCCCAGGCCAAGGCGGACTTGGAACGCCTGGGTACTTTCGTAGGCAGGGTCCGGCCTTGCATTTTCAGGGAAAAGAAAGAAAAGCCCGAAAGACCGATGACAAAGTCTCTGCGTTGAACGAAAAAATAGTGAAAAGGAAATTAAATTAAGGAGAGATATATAAATGGATTGGAAAAAAGAATGGAAGCCGTTGCTGTGGATCGTCGCCGCTTTCCTGGTCCTTTTCTACTTGCCGGTGGGCACGCTGCGCTTTGATCGAGCCATCATGGAAGCCCTGCACCTGGCCAAGTGGTACGCGCGCGAGCACGTGCTGCTGTGCCTGATCCCGGCTTTCTTCATCGCCGGGGCCATCGGCGTCTTCGTCAAGAAAGAATCGGTTATGAAGTATCTTGGACCGAAGGCCAATAAAGCCCTGGCCTACGGCGTGGCCTCGGTATCGGGCACCATCCTGGCCGTCTGCTCATGCACGGTGCTGCCCCTATTTTCGGGCATCTGGCATATGGGGGCCGGCCTGGGTCCGGCTTCGGCGTTCCTTTATTCGGGCCCGGCCATTAACGTACTGGCCATCATCCTGACGGCGCGCGTGCTGGGCATGAAGATCGGCATCGCCCGGGCCGTCGGCGCCATTCTCTTCAGCGTGGTCATCGGCCTGCTGATGCATTTCATCTTCCGCAAGGAAGAAAATGCCAAGGCGGAAGCGCAGATGGCTTTGCCTGAAGTCGAAGTGACGCGGCCGCTATGGCAGAACATCCTGTTCTTTTTCTCGCTGGTGGCGATCCTGGTTTTCGCCAACTGGAGCAAGCCGGCCGGGGTCGGCGGTTTTTTCGCTGCTGTCTACTCAGTCAAATGGCTGATCACCGGCTTGGCCGCCCTGGGCTTGGGCTTGATCCTGGTCATCTGGTTCCACCTGCCGCGCTGGCAGGTGGTCGTCGCCGCCCTCCCTTCCATCATACTGGCGTTTGTTTTCCCTGGCCAGCCACTAGTGGCGTTCGGAGCCGGGGTGATCGCTCTCTCGATCATCCTCAGCCGGGACAAGGGCGAAGGGGGCGAGTGGTTCACCGCGAGCTGGGACTTCGCCAAGCAGATCTTCCCGCTGCTGATCGGCGGCGTGCTGGTGTCAGGCATCCTGCTGGGCCGACCGGGGCACGAGGGATTGATCCCTTCGGCTTGGGTCAACGGGGCTGTGGGCGGCAACTCGCTGTTGGCCAATTTCTTTGCCGCCATTTCGGGCGCCTTCATGTATTTCGCCACCCTGACCGAAGTGCCCATTTTGCAGGGATTAATCGGCTCGGGCATGGGCCAGGGCCCGGCGCTGGCACTGCTGCTGGCTGGACCGGCCCTTTCGCTGCCCAGCATGCTGGTCCTGCGCAAGATCATGGGTTTGAAAAAAACAGTGGTCTTCTGCAGCTTGGTGGTCGTTCTGTCGACCATCGTCGGATTCATTTTCGGGCATATCTGATCAAGAAATGAAATAAAAGGAGGAAACATGTTGATACAAATTTTGGGAACCGGCTGCCCCAAGTGCCAGAAACTGGAAGAGAATGCACGCCAGGCGGCTTCTGAACTGAGCCTCGAATTTCACATCGAAAAGGTCAAGGAATTGCAGCAGATCATGGCCTTCGGCGTCATGATCACGCCGGCGCTGGTCGTGGATGGCGTGGTGAAAGTGGCCGGCAAGGTGCCGGGGGTTGAAGAGATAAAAAAAATCCTGACAAAACAATAAAGGAGTAAAAAATGAAAAACACAATTAACCGGGGCATTGCTTTATTTTTATTGGCGGGATTAATTTCAATGGGTTGCGGAGCCGCCAGTACAAACGTGGATGAAAATAGTAAAAATGCCGCCCCAACTGAGAACATCCTGGTCACTTTCGTCGAGCTGGGCTCGGTGCGCTGCATCCCCTGCAAGCTGATGCAGCCGGTCATGAAAGATATTGAAAGGGATTACGCCGGCCAGGTCAAGGTGGTTTTTTTCGACGTATGGACCCCGGAGGGCGAACCGTTCGGCCAAACCTATAAAATTCGCGTGATCCCCACCCAAGTCTTTCTGGATAAAGAGGGCAAGGAATATTTCCGCCATGAGGGCTTCTTTCCCAAGGAAGAACTGGTCAAGATACTGCAGCAGAAAGGCGTGAAATAATGCTGGAAGCACTCTTTACCTGGGTGACCCGGCTGCTGTATGGCCATCCCTTGGTCGGCTTGCTGGGCGCTTTCATTTGGGGAATATTGAGCATCCTGCTCAGCCCCTGCCATTTGGCCAGCATCCCGCTGATCGTCGGCTTCGTCAGTCAGCAGGAAGAGCTCACCACGCGCAAGGCCTTGCGCATTTCGCTGGCCTTCGCCCTGGGCATTTTGGCTACTATAGGCGTGATCGGGGTCGTCACCTCGTTCCTCGGCCGCATGCTGGGCGACATCGGTCGCTGGAGCAATTACCTGGTGGCTGGTATTTTCGTACTGGTCGGCCTTTACTTGCTGGGCATCATCAAATTCGAGCTGCCTGGGGCGGCCAACGCCAAGACCCGCGGCAGGGGCGCTTGGGCCGGATTTATGCTCGGGCTGCTGTTCGGCCTGGCGCTCGGTCCCTGCACCTTCGCCTACATGGCGCCGATCCTGGCCATTGTCCTGGCCAAGTCGTCTTCCAGCCTGGTCTACGGCATCCCGCTGCTCCTGGCCTATGGGATCGGCCATTGCGCGGTGATTGTTTTCGCCGGCACCTTCACCCGGGTGATCGAGAACTATCTGCACTGGAACGAGAGCTCGAAAGCCCTCGGCCTGGTGAAAAAGGCCTGCGGCCTCCTGCTGATCGTCGCCGCGGCCTACATGCTCTGGAGCCGATGAACACGGGAAAAGACTTTCGCGATAGCGGGAACGGCATTCCCGACATCGACCGCCTGGCCAAGATCCATATTGAGCCGACCAACCGCTGCAACCTGGATTGTTCCACCTGCATGCGCCAGGGCTGGGAAGAAGACCTGGGGTTCATGAAGTTCGAACTTTTTGAAAAAATAGTAAAGGACTTGCGTTCGTTGCCTGAGCCGCCCGCCATCTTCTTCGGCGGCTTCGGCGAACCGTTGGGCCATGCCCGCATCGCGGATATGGTGGCCCTGGCCAAGCAAGGCGGAAGCGAAGTGGAACTGATCAGCAACGGCATCCTCCTTGATGAGACCATGGCCGACCGCCTGGTCAAGGCCGGCCTTGACCGCCTCTGGGTCTCCATCGACGGCGCTTCGCCGCAAAGCTACGCCGATGTCCGTCTGGGCGACCATTTGCCGGAGATCATCGCTAACCTGGAGCGGCTGCAAGCGGGAAGGAGGAAACCCGAACTGGGCATCTCTTTCGTGGCCATGAAGCGCAACATCGCAGACCTGCCGGCCGTTCTGGACCTGGCCAGGCGGCTTGGCGCCAGCCGGTTTTCGCTTAGCAACATCGAACCATATACCGAAGACATGTCAGTGGAAGTCCTTTACGGCAAGGCACTGTTCGAGTCTTTGCCTGAAGGGGGATGCATTATGCCTCGCTTCGACCTGAACGTTATGGAAGGTGATACGCTTGAGAAAGTCTCTGCCCTTTTCCCTGATGCGCTTGTTTTCACGCCGCTGGCCCCCGGCCATGAGGGATTGTGCCCCTTCTTGCAGCGCCGCAGCGCCAGTGTGCGCTGGGACGGCCGCATCGGCCCCTGCCTGCCGCTGCTCCATGCCCACACGGTCTGCCTGGACGGCCAACCGCGTACCTGGCCCGAATTCACCCTCGGCTCCCTGCGCGAGCGCGGACTGGTTGAGATCTGGAACGATCCTGAATATGTGAATTTCCGCCGCAAGCTGGACGAGTTTGCCTTTGCCCCCTGCACCACCTGCAACAGCTGCGACCTGCCCGACATCAACAACGAGGACTGCTACGGCAACGTCCACCCGGCCTGCGGCGGCTGCCTCTGGTCGCAGGGATTCATCCAATGCCCTTAAGAACCCTTGCACGATCCTATAGTGTTAGTGATAGTGTTAGTGCAGGCGCCGGCACTGTCAACAAAATCAACGAGGAGGTCTGACATGTCTGATGAACCGACGAAAAGGCTTAATTTCCTGGACCGCTACCTGACGGTTTGGATCTTTGCCGCCATGGGCCTGGGCGTGCTGATCGGTTACGTGATCCCCGGAGCCGTGGCTTCGTTCAACAGCAAGTTCAGCGTGGGAACAACCAATATTCCCATCGCCATCGGGCTGATATTGATGATGTACCCGCCCCTGGCCAAGGTGAAGTACGAGGAACTGCCCAAGTTTTTTCGCAACTGGCGCGTCCTGGCGCTATCGCTGATACAGAACTGGATCATCGGACCGATCCTGATGTTCTTCCTGGCCATCCTTTTCCTGCACAACCACCCCGACTACATGGTCGGGCTGATCATGATCGGGCTGGCGCGCTGCATTGCCATGGTCATTGTCTGGTGTGAGCTGGCCGGCGGCGATAACGAGTACTCCGCCGGCCTCGTGGCTTTTAACGCCATCTTCCAGATGGTCTTCTATTCGGTTTTCGCCTATATCTTTATTACCTTGTTGCCGCCGCTGTTCGGCCTTAAGGGCCTTGAAGTGCATGTCAGCATATGGCAGATCGCCCAAAGTGTTTTGATCTACCTGGGAATCCCCTTTTTTGGCGGCATGCTGACCCGCTTCATACTCCTGAAGACAAAGGGCAGGGAGTGGTACGAGACCAGGTTCATTCCCAGGATAAGCCCCATGACACTGGTGGCGCTCCTCTTCACCATTGTCGTCATGTTCTCGCTGAAGGGAGAAACCATTGTCCAATTGCCCATGGACGTGCTGCGTATCGCCATCCCGCTGCTCATCTATTTTGTGGTCATGTTCTTCGTCTCATTCTACATGGGAAAACGGCTGAGCAACGATTACAGCAAATCGGTGACCATTGCTTTCCATGCCGCGGGCAATAACTTCGAACTGGCTATTGCCGTGGCTGTCGGCGTGTTCGGCATCACCTCGGGTCAGGCGTTCACCGCCGTCATCGGGCCGCTGGTCGAGGTGCCCGTGCTCCTCGTCCTGGTCAATGTGGCCCTCTTTTTCCGCAAAAAATATTTTCAGGTGAAGTAGAGAGCGAGGAAAAGAAAAAAATTTCTTTTTATGTGCCCCATTGAAATTTTATTGGTTTTCTTTAAAATACTAGGTAATCAAAGAGTGAAAGTGGAGGAAACATGAAAAAAGCGATTTTATTTTCGGTCCTGGTGTGTCTGGCATTGACCATGTCGGCCAAGGTGAGCCTTTCCGTGACATTGGAAAAGGTATCCACGCCGCAAAAGGTCGCGGTCAAGGTCGGGGAAGACGGGGCGTTCAGCGACGCACTGATCAGCATCTCATGGGAAGCCCGGCCTGACGGCTTTCTGTTCCAACTGACCAACAAAACGGACGCCAAACTGGTCATCCCCTGGGGAGAATGCCGTTTCATCGACGAGGAGGGCAAGTCCTACGTGATTGTTCATGGGGCAGTCGGTGATGTCCTCGAGATCGAGGCCAAGGGCACGGTCGTCAGCGCGGTCGCTCCGGCCGATTATTTTTCCTGGACCGGCAAGGCCTGGGAAATCGGGCCTATTTTTCTGACCAAGATGTCTGACGAGGAATTCGAGGCCGTCAAGGACAAGGACCTGATCTACAAGGTGATCCTCCCCATTCGCAAGGACAAAGCCAAAACCGTTTATACGTTCATCTTCAATACCGCTGCCGAATGACCCTTGTTTCCAGGCAGGCGGGTTACCGCCGCTGGAATGGAGAATTCTACCCGAAGGGCAAGACATTCTTTTTGCGTTGATTTGAAATAGACCACACGGAGCGCGTGATCCGCGTGGCGCTGGAGCGGAGATTTTAGCCATGGAAACCCCCGATCTTGAACTGCTTGCCCGAATCGTGGCAGGGGACCAGAATGCGTTCGCTTTACTGGTGCGTCGACATCAACGCAAGGTGTTCCAACTGGCCTACCGCTTCAGTCGCGACCGCCAGGACGCCGAAGAACTCGCCCAGGAGATATTTTTCAAGGTTTGGAAGCACGCCCGAACCTTTGAGGGGCGAGCCGCGTTCAGCACCTGGCTCTATCGCCTGGCCGTCAATACCTGCCTGAACCACCGCCAAAAGAAAAAGAGCGCTCCGGAGCCGTTATCGTTATCATGCGACCTGGCCGCCGCGGCCGAAACAGCCGACGCCGACCTGATCGCCCGGGAGAGGGAAAAACTGCTGGAGCAAGCCATGGACGCACTGCCAATGCGCCAAAAAATGGCCCTGGTCCTGGCGAATTTCGAGGGCAAATCCTATGAGGAGATCGCGTCCGTCATGGATGTTTCCGTTTCGGCGGTAGAAACGCTTTTATTCAGGGCCCGGCAAAACCTGGGCAAAATAGTGCGGCCGCTGAAAAATAAAAATGCGCGGTGAGCGCAAGTTTTTTTATAACTCCCGGTCTAAAGGGGTGAACATGAAAATGCGGTGTAAAAAGGCAAAAAAACAAATTTCGTTGGCTCTTGATTCCCGACTGCCAGCAGACGGATTTCAGGAGCTGCATGCCCATTTGCATGGCTGCCCAGCCTGCCGGAACTGGCAGAAAGAGCAGCAGGGGCTTCTGGTACTGATGAAAACAGCGCCGGCGCTTCCGCAGCTTTCAGCTGGTTTTTACGCTGCTCTACAGGAAAAGATCAATAAACCCTTGCACTCGGGCGGCGATACGTCATTTTTGCCATTCCCATTCAGGCCGGTCCTGCTGCGCGCGGCCATGTTCCTGCTGCTGCTCTTTTCCGTCCTGGCCGGATTTGTTTTAAGCGGCCGTCTCGATGCTCCGGGCGCCCAAGCCGTTGCCGCGGATTTCAACCAGGCCATGAACCTGGACGCGTTCGCCGACTTGCCGGTCGGATCATTCGGGGCCGTTTATGAACGTCTGCTGCAGGGAGGTCTCCAGTGAAGCGGGGCCTCCTGGCATCGCTGCTGGTGGTCTCCATCGGTGTCAATATTGGTTTCCTGCTCCACTGGTTCTGGCCGAAAAACACCGCCGTTCCAGCCGGCGCTTCGGAACACGCCCGATCCGGCTGGCATGG
>Ga0209450_10000454_pt1 | contig 21044 bp, 13 predicted proteins | sample FrelakmetLWP11LW_FD_187149 | JGI IMG/M metagenome (GOLD analysis project Ga0209450, IMG submission 187149) | Freshwater lake sediment microbial communities from the University of Notre Dame, USA, for methane emissions studies - LWP11 LW (SPAdes)... | ecosystem: Environmental > Aquatic >...
CGACGATCAAAAGGTCAGTAACTCTGTACAACCCTTACAAACCGACTTTGCAGGACGCAACCAAGAGAGCTGTCCTGCCTGCTGCCGACGACACTTCCAAAGTCAGAATCGACTTTAAATATGACTTTGTCCCCGGGACCTTTGTCCCCGAGTACAAGATCAGCCCCATCAAGGCCGCAGCTCTCTCTCCTGATCCTCTCCCCGCGATTCAGAAAGGGTATGTCAACCTTGGTTTCGGAACCTATCTCACACCGTTTCTTGAGCTGAGCCTTACAAACGACAGATCAAAGGATCATACAATTGGACTTTATACCAGGAGTTTCCTTTCGGGCGGGAGAATGACGCTGGAGAATGATGACATAGTCTATACAGGCTTCATGGATAATCAGGCATTGCTCTACGGGAAGAAGTATTACAAGAGGAGCCGGCTTGACTCTGATATCGACTTCAGGCAGATGTCGCGCTACGCATATGGTTACGATACTGATATAACCGGCTGGGAACCGGAGCGGGATGATATTAAGTCAGTCTATTACGATCTGACGGGCAGGGTCAGGTATTTCACCATCGAGCCTGACTCAAGTGACCTCAACTGGGATGCGACACTGAAATATAACCTGTTCTCAAGGGCCGGTGACGGGACACAGCATAACCCCGGCCTCAGCGTCAGGGGAGGAAAGAATATGTTCGGATTCTACGGCGGCGCTGCTGTTGATTATGACCTGTGGATATTCTCGGAGTCACTCGACAACAGAGCCAGGAATCTGCTCTCGCTTGCACCCTATATTACCAAAGGGACTGAGGAATGGCGATTCCGATTCGGTATCAGGATCTTGGCAGACATCAAGGAGGACTTTGATCCGCTGTCAGGAGGTGACATCAAGACATACATGTATTTTTATCCTGATATCATGTTTACATTCAGGATCATACCTGAGTTCCTCAGGTTCAATGCATCAATTGACGGTTCACTCGACAACAACCAGGCTAAGACAACGGTATATGTCAATCCCTACATCATGCCCGGAAGCACCCTCTTTACCCTGCGAAACACTGACAATAAGCTGAGGGTTGCGGCAGGTTTCTCAGGAAACATTGATGTATCAGCAACTTACGCACTTAATGTAAGCTATACACTCTCAGATGATATCCTTCTGTTCATGAATGACACCCTGGGAGTAGGTAATTATTTCTTGCCGGTATATGATGACGGGGATGTGCTCAGGGTACACGGGGAGATGAGCTATCCGTTCAACAGCAAGCTGTCATTTGCCCTCGACGGCAACTATTACAGGTATTCGCTCACCGGGCAGGACTATGCATGGCACCGGCCTGACTGGGATGGCACCTTCAGGGCTGACTACAATCTGCGGAACAAGATAGTCGCCTCCGCAGCGATAACGCTTGTCGGCCAGCGCCATGCGCTGGTAAAGGCTCCTGAAAAAGTGGTGAAGCTGGAGATGCATCCAAACCTGAACCTGGGTGCTGAGTACAGATACACCAAAGCAATGTCATTCTGGGTCAGAGCCAATAATCTCTCGTATAAGAAGTATTACGAATGGAATTATTATCCTGCCCATAACTTCATGATACTGGCAGGGTTTACATACAGCCTGTGACCTGCCGCACGGCCGTGCAGATTGTTCATATCTATGTGATCAAATTGTTGCCTTAAAGAAGGTAAAATCCGTATGTTTTATTACCTTTGCATGATTTAATAAATAACATATTATCAGCTGGTTAACAGCTTGATTTTCAAAGTAAACTATTTCTGAAATGAGTAATGAGGAACTGAGGAAGAGGACTAATGATGTTGATGATTATTCAGCCGACAGTATTCAGGTGCTTGAAGGACTTGAAGCCGTAAGGAAAAGGCCGGCGATGTACATTGGTGATATAGGGCTTAAGGGGCTCCATCACCTGGTTTATGAGGTGGTAGATAACTCCATCGATGAGGCTCTCGCCGGTTACTGCAACCAGATAGATGTCACAATAAATGAGGATAACTCAATAACTGTCGTGGACAACGGCCGCGGTATACCTGTCGAGATGCATGAGAAGGAGAAGCGTTCGGCTCTCGAGGTGGTGATGACCGTGCTGCATGCCGGCGGTAAATTTGACAAGGACTCTTACAAGGTATCAGGCGGTCTTCATGGTGTCGGCGTGTCATGCGTCAACGCACTGTCGTCACGCCTTACCGTTGAAGTGAACAGGCAGGGAAAAAGATGGTCACAGACCTATGAGAGGGGAAAACCGGTCACCCCGGTTGACCTGATAGGCGAATCAGATTCGACAGGAACAACCACTACCTTCATTCCCGACAGCACCATTTTCCAGGTCATGGAGTTCAAGTTCGAGATACTCGCTGCACGTCTCAGGGAGCTAGCCTTCCTCAATAAAAACATACTGCTGACTCTCACAGACAGGCGCGAGATGGTTGAGAACGGCAACGGGTTGCACCCGGTGACTGAAAGGTTCTATTCTGAGAGAGGCCTTCCGGAATTTGTTGAATATCTCGACGTCAACCGCGAAAGGCTCATTGACAAGATCATTTACATTAACTATGACAAGGGGGAGATGCCTGTCGAGCTGGCCCTTCAGTACAACACATCGTTCTCAGAGAACGTACACTCATATGTCAACAACATAAACACCATTGAAGGTGGCACCCATCTTGCCGGGTTCCGCAGGGGACTGACGCGCACGCTGAAGAAGTACGCCGAAGATTCAGGCATGGTTTCCAAACTGAAATTTGATATCAACGGTGACGACTTCCGTGAGGGTCTCACGTCTGTCATCTCTGTCAAGGTGGCCGAGCCTCAGTTCGAAGGTCAGACCAAGACAAAGCTTGGAAACTCTGAGGTGATGGGAGCTGTTGACGTTGCGGTCAGCACTGCCCTGAGCAACTATCTTGAGGAGAACCCGAAGGATGCGAGGTCAATAGTACAGAAGGTGATTCTTGCAGCTACGGCGCGGCATGCGGCACGCAAGGCGCGCGAGCTGGTGCAGCGAAAGAATGTGTTGTCGGGATCGGGACTGCCGGGTAAGCTGGCTGACTGTGCCGACCGTGACCCCGCCGTCTCGGAGATATTCCTGGTCGAGGGAGACTCTGCAGGAGGTACGGCCAAGCAGGGCCGTGACCGCCGCTTCCAGGCTATCCTTCCGCTGAGAGGAAAGATTCTTAACGTGGAGAAGGCGATGCAGCACAAGATATATGATAATGAGGAGATAAAAAATATCTTCACTGCACTGGGCGTGCACATCGGTACCGAGGACGACAGCAAGGCTCTTAACGTCGCAGGGCTGAGATATGCCAAGGTAATCATCATGACTGATGCCGACGTCGACGGTTCACATATCACAACCCTGATAATGACATTTTTCTTCCGCTACATGCACGAGCTGATAGAAAACGGTAATATTTACATCGCCACTCCTCCGCTCTACCTGGTCAAGAAAGGTAAATCTGAAAAGTACTGCTGGAATGAAGAGGAGCGTGAAGAGGCTGTGAAGGGGATGGGGCAGGGCAAGGACTCCAGTGTGACGATACAGCGTTACAAGGGTCTCGGCGAGATGAATGCCGAGCAGCTCTGGTCAACGACGATGAATCCTGAGACGCGCACACTGCGTCAGGTGACGATTGAGAGCGCCGCAGAGGCAGACCACATCTTCTCCATGCTTATGGGTGACGAGGTACCGCCACGCAGAGAGTTCATAGAGAAGCATGCAAAGTATGCAAATATTGATGCCTAGGCTTTCCCTGTTTTTTCTTTCTCTGCTGCTCGTGTCACAGGCTGAAGCACAACAGCCTGACTCGGTTATCAGATCAATTTTCAGCGAGGCTCTGACAGACACCACAGCCTATCATCATCTGCGCTGGATCACAAAGAATACCAAAGGGAGATTACCCGGATCCGGGGAGGCATTGCTTGCCGTGGAGTATACCCGTCAGGCACTGATTGATGCCGGAGCCGATACTGTCTGGCTGCAGGAGGTCAGTGTGCCGCACTGGAAGAGGGGTGAGGAAAAGGCAGTGATCATCTCTGATGCGTCAGGAAGGAGTGAGCTGACAATAGCTGCCCTCGGCCTTTCGGTGGGAACGGCAGAGGAAGGCCTTACTGCCGGCGTTGTTGAAGTTCACTCGTTCGATGAGCTGGCAAAGATGGGAAGGGAGATGATCGGGGGAAAGATAGTCTTCTTCAACAGGCCGGTAGATGATAAGCTGATCAATACCTTTGCCGGTTACGGGGGCGCTGTGAATCAGCGCGTACAAGGCCCTTCAGAGGCTTCGCGGTACGGTGCGGCGGCGGTTATCGTCAGATCGGCCACACATGCCCTCAACGACTTCCCTCATACAGGAGTGACGAGGTATGCTGCCGACATCGATCCTATACCTGCTGCTGCTGTCTCGACTATCGATGCCGGGCTCCTTTCCGAAGCCCTGAAAAAAGACCCTGATCTCAGGATACACCTCCTGTTAACCTGTAAAAACCTGCCCGATACGGTATCATATAATGTGATAGGGGAGATACGCGGCTCTTCAAGGCCCGGAGAGTATATAACCGTTGGAGGGCACCTCGATGCATGGGACAACAGTGAGGGTGCACATGATGATGCCGGCGGATGCGTGCAGAGCATAGAAGTGATAAGACTCTTTAAGAAGCTGGGCGTCAGGCCACAGAGGAGTGTCAGGGCGGTGATGTTCATGAATGAGGAGATTTCAGGCACCGGTGGCAGAGCCTATGCCGCGCAGGCGATGGAACGAGGCGAGGTACACTATGCTGCCATAGAGTCTGACAGGGGAGTGATGGCCCCCAGAGGTTTTACCTTTGAGGCTTCCGGCGAACGACTCCTGAAACTGAAGAGCCTCGCAGAATGGTTCGGGCCCTATAATATCAGGGATTTTGACCAGGGAGGAGGAGGGTCTGATATCGCCCCTCTTAAACAGCTGGGAACCCTCCTTATTGGGTATATCCCTGAGATACAGAGATACTTCTGGTACCATCATTCGGCCAATGACACCTTTGAACAGGTAAATATCAGGGAGTTGCAGGGCGGCAGCGCCGCAATGGCAGCACTGATTTATCTTCTTGACATATATGGATATTGAGTTTTAATATCTATTTTCGGTATTCAAATTCCTTGTCAGATGTCAGAACAGAACCCTCACACATTCAGGAAGAGTCTGAACCTTATCGACTCATCTGCCATTGTCATCGGCTCGATGATAGGTTCAGGAATTTTTATTGTCAGTGCCGACATGGCACGCACCCTCGGCTCACCCGGGTGGCTTCTGGTCGCATGGCTCATCACCGGCTTCATGACCGTGATGGGAGCACTGAGCTTCGGCGAGCTGGCCACAATGATGCCAAAGGCGGGAGGCACTTATGTGTACCTGCGAGAGGCATACAATCCGCTGGTGGGTTTTCTGTACGGATGGACACTTTTCCTTGTCATACAGACAGGCACGATAGCTGCGGTGGCGATGGCGTTCGGAAAATTCTTCGGCGTGATAATACCCTGGATCAGCGAAAGCAATATCCTGTTCAGTGCCGGCCCTGTGAAGTTTTCTTCAGTTCATCTCTTCGCCGTCGGGTCACTGGCAGTGCTGACATGGATAAACTCACGGGGCATCAGAACCGGTAAACATGTTCAGAATGCGTTCACATTCACAAAGGTGATAATACTGATCCTTCTCCTCCTCGCCGGTTTCTTTTTTGCCGGGACGGAGGGTTTCAAGGCCAGTTCAGGCTATTTCTGGCAGGCGGCCTCTCTTGATAAAGTCACAGGGCTTGTTACACCGATAAGTGGCATGATGATAGTGGTAGCCCTGGGCATGGCAATGGTTGGCTCGCTGTTCACATGTGATGCATGGACCAACATAACCTTTGCTTCAGCTGAGGTGGTGAACCCAAAACGGACACTGCCCCTCAGCCTTTTCTGGGGTACCCTGATAGCTTTTCTTCTCTTTTTCCTGTCCAACATAGTATACATTAAGGTAATGCCTCTGAGAGGCATCCCCGGAGGAGCTGACGTCATTGAGAGAGGTATGGCCTTCGCCGCGAACGACAGGCTGGGAACAGCTGCGATATCCACAATATTTGGCGATTATGCTGCTTTGATAATGGCAATCCTTATCGTGATTTCCACCTTCGGCTGCAATAACGGACTTATCCTGTCCGGCGCAAGGGTTTACTATGCCATGGCTGCCGACAGGCTATTTTTCAAGGGTGTAGGAAGGCTTAACAATAATGATGTCCCCGGAAACGGGCTATGGGTACAATTTATCTGGGCTTCAATGCTGTGCCTCTCGGGTTCATATTCTCAGCTACTTGATTATGTGGTGTTTGCAGTGCTCATCTTCTATGTTCTTACCATTCTGGCAGTATTTGTTCTCCGATTCAAACGACCTTACGAGGAGAGACCTTACAGGGCATTCGGTTACCCTGTCATACCTGCGATATATATATTGCTGGCATCAACAATAATGTTCATACTTTTAATTTATAAACCAAAATTCACCTGGCCGGGACTTGTGATTGTGGTACTTGGAATACCTGTGTACTATATCTGGACCCGACTGAATAAGAAAAAGTAAAATGGAAATTTTTCAGACTGTTTTTGAATGGTATATGGCTAATCTTAACTATTATACCATCTTTCTGCTTATGGCCATAGAGAGCTCCTTCATACCTTTTCCATCGGAGATTGTTGTCCCTTTTGCGGCATGGAAGGCGGCAGAGGGATCGCTCTCGTTTGCAGGTGTGCTGCTGGCATCAACAGCCGGGGCCATGGTGGGGGCCATATTCAATTATTACCTGGCTCTGTGGCTCGGCAGGCCGGTCCTTTACCGTCTTGCCGGGACACGCTGGGCACATATGATGCTCATTCACCCCGAAAGCCTTGAGAAGGCAGAAAAGTATTTCGTCAAACATGGAAAGGTATCGACATTCATCGGCCGCCTTGTACCTGCCGTAAGGCAGCTTATCTCATTACCGGCGGGCTTGGCAAGGATGAAGATCGAGCCCTTCCTTCTCTTTACATTTCTCGGAGCCGGGCTCTGGAACGTGATACTGGCTGTTGTAGGCTATTTTGCGTATGACATGCGTGACCATATACTTCCTTACCTCGATTGGGCTATGTATGCCCTGGGCGCACTCTTTGTGGCATGGCTGACACTTCAGGGGATAAAGGCTTACAAAAGGAACAGGAGGGAACCTACTCGGTGAGTTCTCCGGCAAGCAGCCGCAACCCTATCTCGGATACCTTTGCCCTGTACAATGCCGTAAGCTTCCTGTTGATGGCATTGAGATAGTTGTTCTGGTACTCCCTGAACTCGAGCCCCGAAAGAGAGCCCAGCCGGTACCTCTCCATCGCTATCTCAAGCGAGGTACGAGCGACTTCTGCACTCTCTGTCTCGAAATTGGTGACGGTGATCCCGTTTATATAGGCATTGTACAGTAACTCCAGATCGCCGAGTATCTCATTTTCAATATCCTGGTATGCCAGCTTGCTGTTTTCAAGTTCCAGCCTGGCATTTGAGATCTTTCTTTTTGTCTCAAAACCGGTGAAGATGTTCCATGTCATGTTGAATCCCCAGTTGAACCCATTGGTCTGGTTGTAAGAATTTGCTTCCCATGGGTACTGCAGACGGTTGTAATTATATCCCGTACTGAAATTGACGGTCGGATAGCGGAGAGCCCTTACAAGGTCAAGATCCTGTTGTGACACCATCTCTCCCTGACGGGCCAGGATGAGCTGGTTATTATACCTGACAGTCCGGCCCCTGAGAGAATCAATATTCATCTCCGGTGCAAGAATGATGGTGTCCTGAATGTTGAAGGTCATCTGCAATCCTGCATTAAGCAGCTTGGTGAAGCGTATGTAGGCATTGTTCACCGTTTCATACTGAGACAATATCTCCGAGCTGTCAGCATTCAGGTCGATTTTTGCCTGCTGCAGTTCGAGGCCTGAAATTACTCCAAGGAGATACTTTTCCTCCGCATTCTCATAACGTGACCTTGAGAGGGCGAGCGAAGTAACAGACGACTCGAGGTAATTCTGCTGTACAATTATATTGTAGTATTCAGTGCAGACCCTCGTGATGAGAGTCTCCACTTCGATTTTAACCCTCTGGTTGCTCATGTCAAGCAACTGCTGCTGCCTGCTGTAGGTGGTGAACATTCCCAGACCGTCAAATATCCTCCAGTTGAGTGATGCCCCGGCACTGTAAAGATTGGTACGGTTATCTGACGGGTCGGATGACGAAGATGACGTGGTGTTATCAGTTTGCTGTTGCCTTCCGGTGCCGGTCACTGTCGGCAGAAACGGCGCCAGGGTGACATTGTTTTCTGAAATCTTCAGGTCATTTCGGGTAATCTTGAGAGAGTAGTTGTTCTCAAGGGCTTCCATGATGGCCTCGTCGAGTGTCAGCTTCTTCTGTGCTTCCATTGCACTGGAAGCGGCAAACAGTATAAAAAGTATGGTAAGACTATGCCTTATCTTTCTCATCTGTAGTGTTTATTTTTTGTTTCCTTGCTGCGAGGTAGCTGTATACAGCCGGAACGACGAACAGTGTAAGGAATGTTGCAAAGAATAGTCCTCCGACGACGGTCACGCCCATCGAAACGCGGCTTTCGGCGCCTGCGCCTGTCGCGACTGCAAGCGGCAGGATACCCAGTATTGTCGTAAGGCTGGTCATGAGAATGGGGCGGAAACGTGAGACAGAGGCCTCACGCACGGCATCCATTATGCTCAGACCTGCCTGCTGTCTCTGGTTGGCAAACTCGACAATCAGAATGCCGTTCTTGGCCACCATACCTATCAGCATGATCAGTCCTATCTGGCTGAAAATATTAAGTGTCTGTCCCGTGACAACCATTGTAAAGAGTGCACCTATCAGTGCCAGCGGAACAGTGACGAGGATAATAATGGGGTCGCGGAAACTCTCGAACTGCGCTGCAAGAACCAGGTAGATCAGTACCAGGGCGAGCACGAAGGCAAAGAGAAGGCTTGAGGTACTTTCCACGAAGTCTTTTGAATCACCCGAGAGAGTGGTGCTGAACTCGTCACCCAGCACTTTGTCAGCTATCCTGTCCATCTCCTCGATACCCTCCCCGATAGTGTATCTTCCTTCCAGACCGGCAGAGACAGTAGCAGAGACAAACCTGTTATACCTGTAAAGCTGGGGCGGAAGGCTGTTCTCACGTACCTCAACCAGGTTATCAAGCTGTATAAGGTTTCCCTTGTCATTCCGGACATATACGCTTGTGAGGTCACGCGGGTCATTTCTTTTCGACCTGTCAAACTGGCTCAGTATCTGGTACTGTTTGCCGTCAAGGATATAATAGCCGATTCGCTGCTCGCTCATTGTCAGCTGCATTGTCTGGGCGATGTTCTGCACATTCACCCCCATCATAGATGCCTTCTCCCTGTTAATGTAAACGGTGAGTTCAGGTTTGGTAAACTTGAGGTTCACATCGCTGGCGGAGAAATAAGGACTTTCCGCTACTTCTGCCATGAAGTCGGGTATGACCCTCTTGAGATCATTCAGGTTTTTGGCCTGGATGACATACTGCACCGGCAGTCCGCCGCGGCGTGACCCGAAGGTCTGCTGTTGTGACACGATAGTCTGGGCGCCGGTGTACTGACGGAGCCTGGGTGACAGATCGGCAGCTATCTCCTGCTGCGACCGTTTGCGCTTGTCAAGGTCAACCAGGCGAACCCTCATATTACCGGATCCTCCGCCTCCCATGCCTACCATCTCCATTATATTGTCACTCTCAGGCACGCTCTCCTTCACCACCGGATATATCTTCTTCATATATTCAGTCATAAATTCATAGGTAGTACCCTCGGTAGCCCTGGCACTGACATTGACATAACCCCTGTCTTCAAGAGGTGCCATCTCCGATGGCAGCATAGTCCACAACCATACAATAAGTCCTGCAGCTGCAGCTATAATTCCAAGTGCATATCTTCTGTGTTTGAGGAAGGAGGTTATTAATCTGCGGTAGAGGTTTATCATCCCGGCGAAGAATGGTTCAGTGGCACGGTAGAACCTGCCCTCCATGGCATTATGCTTAAGTATCCTGGTTGAAAGCATCGGGGTAAGCGAAAGGGCCACGAAGGCGGAAATTGTCACAGCTCCGACTATCACTAGGCTGAACTCCCTGAAGAGACGACCCGTCACACCCTGAAGAAATACTATCGGAAAGAAGACGGCGACAAGTGATATGGTTGTGGCGATGATCGCAAAATAAATCTCTTTTGACCCTTTAAGACCGGCCTCCATGGGACTCATGCCATGCTCTACCTTGGTATATATGTTTTCGACAACCACGATTGCGTCGTCAACCACAAGTCCGATAGCAAGCACCACCGCAAAGAGAGTAAGTATATTTATAGTGAATCCTGCGATGTACATGATGAAGAATGCGCCGATAAGTGCAACGGGTATGGCTATGACAGGAATGAGGGTTGTTCTCCAGTTTCGGAGGAAGAGGAATATCACCAGTACAACAAGCACGAAGGCGATAGTTATGGTTTGCCTGACCTCCTTAATTGATTCCCTTATATATATTGTATTGTCAAAAAGCACCTCTGTAATAATATCTTCCGGGAGGTCTTTCTTCAGTTGTTCAAGAACTATCTTGGCGTTATCTACAATTTCAATGTAATTTGCCCCCGGTTGTGGCACCAGCACCACGTTGACGCTGGGCAATCCGTTGCTGGTCAGGTGAGAGCGTATGTTCTCGGCATCGACCTCTGCGATTCCGATATCGCTGAACTTAACCACACGGTCATCTTTCTTTGCGATAATGAGGTTATTGAATTCTTCTATCGTCCTCAGGCGGCCCATTGTTCTGATGGTAAGCTCTGTGTTGTCACCTTCGATTCTGCCTGACGGAAGCTCAACATTCTCCCGTGTCACGGCATTCCTGACATCCAGCGGTGTGAGGCCGTACGCTGCCAGCCTGGCAGGGTCCATCTTCATCCTGATGGCGAGTTTCTTCGACCCCCAGACACTCACGGCGCTAACCCCTGATATTGTCTGCAACCTCTCCTTGAAATTGATCTCGGCGAAAGTGCTGACGTCAATGAGTGAGCGTGTATCGCTCCTGAGTGTAACGGCGAAGATAGGCTGTGCGTCGGCGTCTGCCTTCTGTACCACCGGAGGGTCGACATCCTGTGGCAGACGTCTGAGAGCGCCCGACACCTTGTCGCGCACGTCATTGACAGCGGTCTCCATGTCAACCTCCAGCTTGAACTCTATCGTTATGCGGCTTGACCCGTCGCTGCTGGAGGAGGAGATGGACCTGATGCCCTGTACAGCGTTGATGGCTGATTCGAGAGGCTCGGTTATCTGTGTCTCCACGACATCTGAGTTAGCACCCGGTAAAGATGTGGAAACCGTTACTATTGGAGGGTCAACACTGGGATAGTCACGCACACCAAGGTAGGTAAAGCCGATACCTCCCAGCAAGAGTACCACGAGACTCATTACGGTGGCCAGAACCGGTCTCTGTATGCTTAATGATGATAAACTCATTTTCAGTATGTTATTGTAGAAATGGTTTCAGGTAAGGGACTCTCAGTCTGTGATATTTACCCTTACTGCCATATTGGGCCTCAGTTGCATCAGCCCGCTTGTTATTACAGTGTCACCCACAGAAATGCCGGATAGTATTTCAATCATGTTCTGTGTGCGGTTGCCTGATGTGACAGGGGTCAGTACAGCCTTGCCTCCCCTAAGTATCCAGACCCTTTTTTCATTCATGTCAGGTACAACGGCTTCTGTCGGTACAAGGATTGCGTTCTCCCTCTCGTCTGTTATCAGGGTTATCTCAGCAAACATGCCGGGAACGAGCCGTCCGTCCCTGTTGTCGGTACGGGCCCTGACACCAATGGTGCGGGTAGCTTCATCAACCCTGTAGTCGATGGCATATACCTGGGCAAAGAACTCATCCTTATAACCAGGAACCGTAAAAGATACCTTTTTATTGGTCAGTGGCTGGGAGATATATTTTTCCGCGATGCCGAACTCAAGCTTCAGCTGTGAGTTGTCAGTCAGGTGAGCGATCTTCACTGACGGCTGAACGTATGTCCCCTCACTCACATAGCGGAAGCCGATAATTCCGTCAAACGGAGCTCTTACCTCAGTCTCCGCAATACGAACCTTTAGAAGGTTGATGTCGGCAAGAATGACGTTATAGTCAGTCTGCAACTGGTCGAAAGACTCGCGGCTCACGGCATCCTTTGAGAGCAGTACCCTCTGGCGCTCAAGTTTTTCCGAGAGCATCTTCTCCTGTATCTGTGACCGGCGTAGTTGTGCCTGCAGGTCCTCGTCATATATCTTGACCATCATGTCTCCCTTCCTAACCGCAGAGCCCTCCCTGAAGAAAACCCCAGTCACCTTGCCGGAAACCTTGCTTACAATGTCAACCTCCTCATTGGCCAGCAAAGAACCGGCTGACCTTATCCCGTTTGAAAGATATGACGGTTCTGCTATCTGTCCGGAGACAGGAAGCACAGCCCCTCCCTGAGGCCCTCTCTGTCCCTGTCCCGGGGCTGCCGCCTGTGATGCCTGCGCCGTGGCAGGTGCCCCTGCTGTGGCAGCACCTTTTTCTTCAGTTACCTTGCCATTCCCGAAAAGACCAAGTCTCGGACCTGCGAAACCGACCGCAAGGACAAGAGGGATGCTTATCCACAATGCTATTTTAGAACCTTTTTTCATTCTGTTTTTTGATCTGCTTTTTACCTGAAAATACTGACCTGCAAAATTAGCTGTTTATTCCCCCCTTTATGTTAAAGAATATTAAAAGGGATGACCCTGGAGACAGGCCCAACCCTCATCTGATAAACCGGGGCCGGGAATCAGCGGGTTATTATCAGCTCTTCGATGATCTTCTCCATCCTGTCAGTAACCTGTCTCCAGGGTACCGTGAACCCGTTGGCAATCATTGTGAAAGCCATGGTCTTTCCGCTCCGGGTTGTGACATACCCGCCAAATGCCCTTACTCCGGATATTGATCCGGTCTTTGCCACAACTCTTCCCTTAAACACATCACTCCGGAAATAGTTCTTCATTGTGCCTGATTCGCCGGCAGCCGGCAGCGACGAGAGAAAAACTGCCGAGTCCTTGCTGTTGTACATGTAAACCAGCAGATCTGCCGTTAGCCTGGCGCTGATGCCATTGTTCGGCGACAGTCCTGAACCGTCAAGCATCAGTGCACGGTCAGGCTCACATCCTGCAGAACTGAGAAAGAGCTTTATGACTTCAGTCCCGGCGCTGAACGAACCTGACCCTGAAATGTAATAGCCAAGGTGCTTCCTCAACTGATCAGCATACAGGTTTACGCTTTCGTGGTTTGTGACTTTGATTATCTCACTGAGCGGAGGGGAGACAGTGACGGCCACAGGAGTGATATCCATTCCCCTGGTATCAATCCTTTCATCTGAGGGCATGCCGTCGACCTTTATTCCGGCTTCCCGGAGTTTTTCAGTCAGATGTCTCACAAGGATACCCGGAGGATCGGGCATGGAGGCCTTAAGGATGATGCTGCGGTCCGCAGGCACGCTGCCGGCAATCCATGCATCATATGAGTATGGTGCGTTGTAGACATAACCCCTGTCGGATTTGCCGGACGACGTCAGGTAATTAATGACATGCATCTCCCTTCCCAGTTCGCTGACTGAATCGATTGTAGCGGGGGTACCTTCACCGTAGCCCGTCACATAGATTTGATAGGTGTTATCGTTGTAGTTAATGTCATATACTCCGGCGCCGTAATAATTACCGAGGTCATCCCATGACCAGCCTCCCGGCACAGGATCAAAATCATAGATTGACTCCGATGCTGCGACTCTTCCTTTGACATGCAGCACCCCCGCTTCCCTGACGGCAGCAACCCAGGTCTCTATGACGTTCCCATAATGATCTGAGAAATAGGGTGAGGCCAGGGAGGGGTCGCCTCCTCCTCTGATGATTATGTCTCCCTCCAGTGTTCCCTTACGCCTGTTCAGTTCGCCTGATATAAGCAGATCAGTCTTAAAGCAGAAGTCACTGCCAAGAAGTGAAAGGGCCGTTGCCGTAGGATACAGTTTTGTAACTGATGCCGGCGCAAGGTTTCGCTCCGCGTCATATTCAAAAACCGCCTCCCCCGTAATCGCATCGGCAATGCATATTGACCATGATGTACCTGTCAGGGCAGTGTCAGCCAGTGCAGCCTCGAGTGCTGCCTTCTGACTGTATGCAAGTGAGACTGAAAGGCCCAGAAGGGCAGAGAGTGTCAGAGACTTTATATTCATTGGTTTTTGTTTTGTTCAAGTGTTGACAGAAGACCGCATGCCGCACTGATGTCTTCGCCGCGGCTCGCACGGATGGTAGCCACGATCCCTTTTGCGTTGAGACTGTCACGGAAGTGCTCCATCTCCTTCAGAGCAGGGCTTACATATTCTGATCCGGGGATGGCATGGAACCGTATCAGGTTTATACGGCAGCGGATGCCGTTAAGTATCCTGGCCAGCTCCCTGACATGTGCGGGAGTGTCATTGAGACCCTTGAAGACAATATACTCAAAGGAGACCCTTCTCTGCCTTCCCATTTCGTAGGCCCTTATTATGTCAAGGACCTCCTTCACCGGGTGTGCCTTCTGGACAGGCATCATTGCCTGCCGCTCAGTATCAAAGGGACTGTGAAGGCTGACAGCCAGGTGGCACCTCGTCGACTCAAGATACTCCTTAATACGGTCAGTGACACCCACTGTGCTTACCGTGATGCGGGTAGGACTCCATCCGTAACCCCACGGTTCAGTAAGTATAGTGAGGCTCTTCAGCACTTCGGCCAGGTTATCAAGAGGCTCTCCCATTCCCATGTAGACAATGTTTGTCAGTGACGGGTGTTCAGGGATGCTCCTGAACTGGTTAAGTATCTCTCCTGATGTGAGATTGCCCTGGAAACCCTGTCTTGCCGTCATGCAGAAACGGCAGCCCATGCGGCAGCCTGACTGTACCGACAGGCAAATGGTAGCCCGCTCGCGGTCAGGTATATAAGCTGCCTCAATAAACCTGTTGCCGAGGACCCTGAAAAGGTACTTCTTCGTGCCGTCACCACCTGCCACCTCTGACGAGGGAGGTGTCACACCTGTCTCATAACGCTCTGCAAGCAGGCTGCGGGCCTTCAGTGAGAGATCCGTCATCTCGCCGGTAGATGAGGCTCCCTTTTTATAAAGCCATGCAGCAATCTGCCGGGCGGCATATGACGGAAGACCGGCCGCGGCAGTCACCTCACCAAGCTCTGCCAGGGTCTTGCCATACAGTTTCTCCCTCTCCATCAGAACCTGTAGGCTGCTTTTTCCAGATCACGAATAGTCTTGAACGGGCGGGGAGGAGTGAGCTGACCGTTAAGGAAGTTGTAAATATCCAGCCTTATGCGTCTGGCCTCCTTGTAGTCCATTCTGTCAAATGAGTGCCCGCCGGGCATGTCTTCAAAGATCTTGTACTGGAAATTCTGTTTCCCGGCTGCCTTGAGCGACTTGATGAGGTGCTCGACCTCAAGCACATTTACATCCTCGTCGTTGGTGTTCGTGTGGATAAGCAGCGGTGTGTTCCTGTAACGGTCAACCTGCCAGGCGGGCGACCGCTTACGGTATTCCTCAACGTTCTGATCGGCACTTTTACCGATGTGGTAATCGGCAGAGAAAAGATCACGGTAGTCGTCATCCTTATACCCCATGCGTGCTATCACATCGCTGACGGGAACACCGGCAAAGCAAGCCTTATAGGCATCAGGATAATCAAAGATGCAGAATAATCCGATCAGCCCGCCGTGACTCCATCCTATTACGCCTACCCGGTCCTTGTCTACAATGTCATAGTTGTCAACCATATACTGGCGACTGGCCTCAACATCCGCCACCTCAAGACCGCCATAGTCTATCCTGCGGTAGAGGCCGCTGCCGTAACCGGTGGAGCCTCTGTAGTCAGCTGCTATGACAATATAACCCTGGCTGACCATCTCACGTATGATATGTGTGTAATAGGTTGTGAAACTGGCATGCACCCCTCCGTGGGGGAAGACAAGCAGAGGGTATTTCTTTGACGGGTCTGCATCACGGGGTATAAAAACATAACTCCAGAATTTTAGAGGGTTACCGGCACCCTGACCGGTGGGGTTGCTCTCTTTGGCAGGGGGAGGGCCGGTGATATATATCTTGTCTATGTATGCAATATCACCGGTACGTTCAAACCAAAGAATATCATCAATGTTCTTCTCGAGAACATCCAGCCGGTGATCGAGGGCGTCGAACTGCCGGTTTACACCATTGATCGCATTCATCAGCTCCGTGTTGCCCGGTTGTGCATCCAGCGTAATTCTGAAGGCAGCAAGGGCAAGAATAACAAACAGGATCCTGTAAGATTTGCTTTTCATATCAGTCAGATGTTATAGTTCAATTTCTCCGGTGTATACAAAAGTCGCCGGACCGCTAAGCCGGATATCTGTTGCCCCGCCGGCAGCAAGGCTGAAGCGCACGGAAAGGATTCCTCCCCTTACTTTGACCATGATGTCATTCGTGACAATTTTTCCTTTTATGGCTGCCGCAATGGCAGAGGCAGTGACACCTGTGCCACACGCGAGTGTCTCATCCTCGACACCTCTCTCATAGGTCCTTACCTTCAGCTGCTCACCCTTTATCTCAACCAGGTTGACGTTGACTCCTCCGGGAGCATAGGCAGGGGAGTGGCGCAGTGGCCTGGCGGTAGCTGTAAGGTCAGCCTCGTCAATGTTATCTGCGAAAACCACCAGATGGGGTACGCCTGTGTTAAGTAAGATTCCGTCGGATGTTTCGGAGAAGCCGTTTACATCGCGAATAGAGATCTCGATACTGTCTCCACCCGTGTGATGTGCGGAATGGGCTCCGTCAGATGTCATAAATGTAATGTCGCGGAATCCGGTAATGTTCTTCATTACATAGTGCGCGGCGCACCGGCCTCCGTTGCCGCACATCGTTGATGGCAGTCCGTCACAGTTAAAATAGACCATCCTGAAGTCGTAACCGGCACACTCTTCGATGAGTATGAGCCCGTCAGCTCCGATGCCGAACCTGCGATCGCAGAGCCTTCTCACGAGCTGGCTGTCGGAATGATCCAATACCGGCGGGAAGTTTTTTACAATAATGAAGTCATTACCCGTTCCCTCATATTTGTTAAATAGAATTTTCATTCCGTTAAATTGATGTTAATTCCGGCAATATAAAACAGAGGGTCTGTTAAAAAAATGAAAATTTGTGAAACATTTTGCATGATTCAGGGTTGTAAAGATACCAATCTTTTTACGGAGGCACGTAATTTGATGAAGTAGTCGGTACAAAGAGATGAAAAACTTTAAAAGAGAATGAGAGCCATGAAAGCGAAATCACTGATTGCTACATTATTTATTGCACTTTTCGGTGCACTGGCCGGATTGTTTATATACACGAGGTTCCTTGACAGGAACGATCTGGTCATTGGCACGGATAAAGAAAGGAAAGAGATTGAGGACAATGCGAGGTACACGTCAATGGTGCCTCAGTCGGGCGTTATTGATTTCACCTATGCCGCTGAGCTGACGGTGCATGCCGTGGTACATGTGAAGACCAGGACGACGGTCAGCAGCAGCAATACGAACCCCCTCTATGAGTTTTTCTACGGGCCGGGTTACAGCCAGCCAAGGGAGGTGCGAGGGTTCGGTTCCGGAGTTATTGTGACATCTGACGGCTACATTGTTACGAACAATCACGTCATCGATGAGGCAGACGAGGTTGATGTTACTCTAAATGACAAACGTACCTTCGCGGCTGAGGTGATAGGACGCGATCCAAGCACCGATATTGCGTTGCTGAAGATAAAGGCCACTGACCTTCCCTTTGTCAAATTTGGCAACTCGGATGCCATCAGACTGGGTGAATGGGTACTTGCTGTAGGCAATCCATTCAACCTCACATCTACTGTTACGGCAGGCATTGTCAGTGCGAAAGGGAGGAGTCTGGGTATGCTCGACAACCAGTACCGCATAGAGTCGTTTATTCAGACTGATGCAGCCCTGAACCAGGGTAACAGCGGCGGTGCGCTGGTGAACACAAGGGGGGAACTTATAGGTATCAATACTCTAATAATATCGCCGAGCGGAGCATATGCCGGAAACTCATTTGCCGTGCCTGTTTCTATCGTGAAAAAAGTATATGAGGATCTGAAGCAGTACGGAGAGGTACAACGCGGGCTTATGGGGGTGAATATCACCGACGTAACTTCAGAGATAGCAAAGGAGATGGACCTGAAGGAGATCAAGGGTGTCATTCTCACAGGCGTGACACCTGACGGAGGGGCTAAGGAGGCAGGCCTGGCGGAGAAGGATGTCATCATTGCCGTCAACGGTGAACCGGTTGAGACAACGGCTGACCTGCAGGAAAAAGTAAGCCGTTACAGGCCTGGCGATAAGCTGGCGGTGACATACATACGCAACGGGAAAAAGGATGAAAAGACCGTGGTGTTGCGTAATATTGAAGGGGGGACAGGCGTGGTTGCCCCGGGCTCGGCACCTTCGTCGGTATACGGTGCTATTCTGGCACCGGTCACCCCGGGCGAGAGGCAGCAGTTCAGTGTTGACGGCGGAGTGAAGATAACGTCGATATCCGACGGCCGCTTCCGCGATCTTGGCCTCGCACGCGGTGCGATCATAATAACGGTTAACGACCAGAAAGTGAACACTGCAGCCGATGTCAGGAAAGCGACAAATGATGAAAAAACACTGACATCCATCGAAGGTTATACATCAGACGGTACCTATTTCAAATACCAGACGAGAAGGTAACAGTGAGGTGAAATGATAAAAATCTGTAAATCAGCAATTTGTCAGCAGTAGCTGAGGCAGCCTGACGAGGCAGTCTATATTTGCATATTAATAAAAAAAGAAGTAACTTTGCGAAAATTTTTTCGAAGGGATAATCAGCATGAGACAACTTAAGATTACCAAATCCATAACCAACCGTGAGAGTGCGTCGTTGGACAAATACCTGCAGGAAATTGGTAAGGAGGAGTTGATATCGGTTGAGGAAGAGGTAGAGTTAGCACAGAGGATAAAGAAGGGTGACAGGGCAGCTTTGGAGAAGCTTACCAAAGCAAACCTCCGTTTTGTTGTCTCAGTAGCCAAACAATATCAGAATCAGGGGCTCAGCCTCCCCGACCTCATTAATGAGGGCAACCTCGGCCTTATCAAGGCAGCAGAAAAATTTGACGAGACCCGCGGGTTTAAATTCATATCATACGCGGTATGGTGGATCAGACAGTCTATTCTCCAGGCTCTGGCAGAGCAGTCAAGGATAGTGCGTCTGCCGCTGAACCAGGTTGGATCGCTTAACAAGATAAACAAGGCTTTTGCGCGCTTCGAGCAGGAGAACGAGCGTACGCCGTCACCCGAGGAGCTTGCTGAGGTGCTCGACCTGCCGAAGGAGAAGGTAGCTGACACGCTGAAGGTCTCCGGACGCCATGTATCTGTCGATGCACCTTTTGTGGAGGGTGAGGATAACAGCCTGCTCGACGTCCTTACAAACCTCGATTCGCCTATAGCTGACAAGATGCTTATAGACGAGTCACTCTCAAAGGAGATCGACCGTGCACTGGCCACACTGACCGAGCGTGAGAGGGATATCATCCGCTATTTCTTCGGCATAGCATGCCAGGAGATGACCCTCGAGGAGATAGGCGAAAAATTCGGCCTTACACGTGAGAGGGTGAGACAGATAAAAGAGAAGGCCATACGCCGCCTCCGTCACACCTCGCGCAGCAGACTGCTGAAGGGATACCTGGGATAAACCGGGAAATCGATATAAAATGGAATTGTAGAGACGTTGCGAGCAACGTCTCTACCTGTTTTTTATCTAATTTTGCAGCCAATGGATTTCAAACTGGTATCGGATTTTGTTCCTACCGGTGATCAGCCGGAGGCAATACGGCAGCTTACCGACGGACTCAGGCAGGGCGTCCCCTTCCAGACCCTTCTTGGCGTTACCGGTTCGGGAAAAACATTTACTATCGCCAACGTGATAGAGCAGCTTCAGAGGCCGGTGCTAGTGCTGAGCCACAACAAGACCCTGGCAGCACAGCTCTATGGCGAATTCCGGCAGTTCTTCCCGGAGAATGCCGTGGAGTATTTCGTCTCCTACTATGACTATTACCAGCCGGAGGCCTATATGCCGGTGACAGACACATATATCGAAAAGGACCTGGCTATCAATGATGAGATTGAAAAGCTGCGTCTCAGCGCCACCTCATCACTCCTTTCCGGCCGGAGGGATGTCATTGTGGTATCCTCTGTCTCCTGCATTTACGGCATCGGTAATCCTGACGACTTCCGTTCCAACACCGTTCATGTCATCAAAGGAAAGAAGACAGGTCGCAACCTCTTTCTGAGGAAGCTGGTTGACAGCCTCTATGCCCGCAATGAGATAGAGTTTACCCACGGTACCTTCAGGGTAAGGGGTGATTCCGTCGATGTCTTTCCGGCATATGCCGACATAGCCCTTCGTATTGTCTTCTTCGGCGATGAGATAGAGGAGATATCCACATTCGACCCCCTGACCGGTGTACGCAGGGATGAGCTCACCGAATACGTAATCTATCCGGCCAACCTCTTCGTGACTACCCGTGAGCGCATAAACCAGGCTGTCAGTCACATACAGGATGACATGATGCTGCAGGCCAGACACTTCACTGACACCGGGCGTCCTGAGGAGGCAAAGCGTATACAGCAGAGGGTACAGTATGACCTTGAGATGATAAAGGAGCTGGGCTACTGCAGCGGCATAGAGAACTACTCACGGTACTTCGACGGGAGAGAGCCGGGTACAAGGCCTTTCTGCCTGATCGACTGTTTCCAGAAGGATTTCATCACCATCATTGACGAGAGCCATGCAACGGTTCCTCAGATACGTGCCATGTACGGGGGAGACCACTCGCGCAAGCAGACGCTGGTGGAGTATGGCTTCCGCCTCCCCTCGGCCCTTGAC